>Ga0247818_10001363_pt1 | contig 15428 bp, 12 predicted proteins | sample 13C_Glucose_Day1_FD_192424 | JGI IMG/M metagenome (GOLD analysis project Ga0247818, IMG submission 192424) | Soil microbial communities from agricultural site in Penn Yan, New York, United States - 13C_Glucose_Day1 | ecosystem: Environmental > Terrestrial > Soil > Agricultural land | place...
ACCGTCATGAGCATGATGTTCATCACGCCGATGCCGCCCACCAGCAGCGATATCGCGGCGATCGAACCGAGCATCAGCGACAGGGTGTTTTGCGTGCGCGCTTCGGCCTGGATCATCGCCGCGTTGTTGGTCAGCTCGAAATCCTTCTTGCCGTTGTGCAGGCGCAGCATCAGCTGTTCGATGGCGTGTTCGGTCTCCTTGACCTTGCGCGCATCGGCCGCGGCAATTGCGATGTACTCGGGGTTGTGGGTGCCGAACAGCCGCACGCTGGCGGCGGAGTAGGGGATGGCGATGCGGTCGTCGCTGTCGGAGTCGCCGGAGCTGGCGCCTTTTTCCGCCAGGACGCCAACCACCTGGAACGGCACGTTTTCGATCAGGATGTACTGGCCGATGGGGTTGGCCACGTCCTTGAGCAGTTTGGTCCGCACCTTGTGGCCGATCACCGCGACTGCCGCGGCGTTCTGTTCGTCGGCTTCGGTGAAGTAACTGCCTTCGACCACCGGCCAGTTGAAGATCGCCGGGAAGTTGGTGTCGTTGCCGCCGACGTAGCTCAGGTGGTCGAGGTTGCCGAAACGAACCCCGGCTTCCTGGCCGTTGACCGGCATGATGCGCATCACCTGCGGCAGGCTCGCCACCGCCTTGACTTCGTCCAGGGTGACGATGCCCAGCGGTGTTCGCGGGTTAGGCGACGAGCCGCTGAGGTAAATGATGTTGGAGCCGAACGCGCCCATCTGCGCCATCACCTGGCGCTTGCTGCCTTCGCCGACGGCCAGCATCACCACCACCGAGGCCACGCCGATGATGATTCCCAGCAGGGTCAGCGCGGTGCGGAACTTGTTGATCCACATCACCCGCCAGGCGGCTTGGACCGCGTCGACCATTTCGCCTTTCCAGGCGCCATTGGCTTGCGCGCCTTCAGCCAGGCGCTTGCGCAGGTCCACCGCTTGCAACGCACCGGGATTGGCCGAGGTTTGCGCGGCGCGATTGTCCCGGGCGCTGTCGCTGATGATCAGGCCGTCGCGGATTTCGATGATGCGCTTGGCTCGCGCCGCCACTTCGCGGTCGTGGGTGATGAGGATGACCACGTGGCCCTGGCTCGCCAGTTCGTCGAGCAGCGCCATGACTTCCTGGCCGCTGTGGCTGTCGAGGGCGCCGGTGGGTTCGTCGGCGAGGATGATATGGCCGCCGTTCATCAAGGCGCGGGCGATGGACACCCGCTGCTGCTGGCCGCCGGACAACTGGTGCGGCCGGTTGCCGGTGCGCGTGGCGAGGCCCAGGCGTTCGAGCAGGGCGGCGGCGCGGGCATGGCGTTCGGCGGCCGGCAAGCCTGCGTAGATCGCCGGCATCTCGACGTTTTCCTGGGCCGAGCCGGACGGGATCAGGTGGTAACCCTGGAACACGAAGCCAAAGGCTTCGCGGCGCAACCAGGCCAGTTCGTCGCTGTCCAGGGCGGCGACGTTCTCTCCGGCGAATCGGTACTCGCCCGAGGTCGGGCGGTCGAGGCAGCCGAGGATGTTCATCAGGGTCGACTTGCCGGACCCGGAGGCGCCGACGATCGCGACGAACTCGCCGGCATGGATCGACAGGTCGATGCCGCGCAACACATGGACTTCAGGGGCGTCGCCACCGCCGTAGGCTTTGCGGATGTCCGTAAGATCGATCAGGGGCGTGTGCATTCAACCGCCACTCCCGTCGGCCGGGCCGATCAACAGGTGATCGCCTTCCTGCAGGCCGTCGAGGATCTGCACCCGCAGGCGATCACTGATGCCGGTGCGCACGTTGCGCTGTTCGATGCTGCCGTTCCTGGCCACCACTTGCGCGGTCTGGCTGTCGGCTTGCATACCGGCCTGCAGGGCGGCGATCGGCACGGTCAGGACGTTCTGCGCCTGATCGGCGACGAAAAATACCTGGGTGGTCATTTCCGCCATCAGCGCGTTGTCGGCGTTGTCGACGTCCAGCAGCACGGTGTACAGCACCACCCGCGCGCTGCCGCTTTTGCTCGAACTGGCGGGGCTGCCGCCGCCCAGGCTGGTCTGGTCCAGGGGCTTGGGCGGCACCGGCAGAATCTGCCGCACGGTGCTTTGCCAGCGCCTTGTGCCGCCGCTGAGGGTGGTGAACCAGGCGTTCATGCCGGGTTTGACGTGGCCGATGTCGGCTTCGGAGACCTCGGCCCATACGGTCATCGGCGACAGCTTGGCAATGCGCAGGATCAGCGGGGTCTGCTGCTGGGCATTGAGGGTCTGGCCTTCGCGGGCATCCAGTGCGACCACGGTGCCGGACATCGGCGCATAGATCCGCGTGTAGCCGAGCTCGGCCTGATCGCTGCGCAGGCTGGCCTGGGCCTGGCGAATCTGCGCCTGGAACATGTCGATGCGCGCCTGGGTGGCGCGCAGTTCGGCCTGGGCGGTCTGCACGTCTTCTTCACGGGTAGCGTTGCCGGCCTTGAGGTGTTGCTGGCGCTGGTATTTCTGCTGGGCAAGGTCGTGTTGCGCGCGTTGCTCCTGGAGCTGCGCCTTGAGGTTTTCGATGGAGAAGCGCCCGGCGTCGAGTTTGGCCTGTTGCGTGGAAGGGTCGATTTCCACCAGCAACTGGCCTTCCTTGACTACGTCACCGACTTCCACATGGATCTTTTGAATCTGCCCGGACGCCTGGGCGCCGACGTCGACATAGCGCCTGGGTTGCAGGGTGCCCAAGGCCGTGACACTGCTTTCGATGTCGGCGCGGGTGACCTGCACGGTGGTGAACTGGTCGCGCCCGGGGGGGATGAACTGCCAGGCCGCGACGGCGATAACGGGGATCAGGCTGAGTGCTGCAAGCAGGGCGCGTCGGGTGTGACGGGGACGTTTCATGCAGGGTTCCAAAGCGGTTGAACATTGCCGTGGAGCCGGCAGGGACATGGAGCTGTCCTTGTAGACGAAGGCCGCAGCAGGGAATTTAGTTCCGGACACGCGCCGTAACAGCTGAATTCAAAGCGCTGGACCCTGACTATTTGTCGGGCAAGACAAAGCATTACTTTAAATCTATATGAGAATTACTATAAATTACACATCTCAAACTGCCACTATCGTGCCACTGCCTGTTTTTGTGGTCGAGTAGCGGGCTCAAGGACAGAAACCGCACCCGTGCGGACGGGAGTCATGTTGGAAAACTACTATCGAGAGCTGGTGTGTTTCCTCAACGCCAAGCTCGGCAACCGCCAGGTCGCCGAAGATGTGGTGCATGACGCTTATCTGCGAGTGCTGGAGCGCTCCAGCGACACGCCGATCGAGCAGCCCCGGGCATTTCTCTATCGCACGGCCTTGAACCTGGTGATTGACGATCACCGGCGCAATGCGTTGCGCCAGGTCGAATCGCTGGAGGTGCTCGACAACGAAGAGCGCTATTTCAGCCCATCGCCCCTCAGCAGCCTCGATCACGGCCAGCGCCTGGACATGCTCCAGCGCGCCCTGGCGGAATTGCCGCGACTGTGCCGCGAGAGTTTCCTGCTGCGCAAGATCGAAGGCCTGTCGCACCCGCAGATCGCCGAACACCTGGGCATTTCCAAGGCATTGGTCGAAAAGCACATCGTCAATGCCATGAAGCATTGCCGGCTGCGGATGCGCCAATGGGATGCCCATTGATCTTTGCGTAAATCCGTTCTTGTTAAATTTTATTTCACTGTCCTCGTTCCTAATCAACAGACGACCTGCTGTCCTGCTCAAGGCCGGTCAGGTCACTTAGGCTTATTTCCCCGCCGCTCGGGGCTCATCCAGAGGACACTGGAAATGACACAGGCAATTGCATCGCCCATCGTTCACGACCTGATCGGCGTTGGTTTCGGCCCTTCGAACCTGGCGTTGGCCATCGCCCTGCAGGAGCGCGGGCCGACCCAGGGCGAGCTGGATGTACTGTTTCTCGACAAGCAGGCCAGCTACAGCTGGCATGGCAACACCCTGTCGACCCAGAGCGAGCTGCAGATTTCCTTCCTCAAGGACCTGGTGACCCTGCGCAACCCGACCAGCCCTTATTCGTTCGTCAATTACCTCAAGGCCCACGGGCGCCTGGTGGATTTCATCAACCTGGGCACTTTTTATCCGTGCCGCATGGAGTACAACGACTACCTGCGCTGGGTCGCCGCGCAATTCGAGAATCAGAGCCGTTACGGCGAAGAGGTGCTGACCATCGAACCGGTGCTGCACAACCAGCAGGTTGAAGCACTGCGGGTGATTTCCCGCGACAGCGCGGGCCATCAACATGTGCGCACCACCCGTTCGGTGGTGGTCAGCACCGGCGGCACGCCGCGTATTCCCGAGGCGTTCAAGGCGCTCAAGGGCGACCCTCGCGTGTTCCACCATTCGCAGTACCTGGCGCAAATGGCCAAGCAGCCATGCGTGAACAACCAGCCGATGAGCATCGCGATCATCGGTGGCGGGCAGAGCGCGGCGGAAGCTTTCATCGATCTCAACGACAGCTTCCCGTCGGTGCAGGTCGACATGATCCTGCGCGGCTCGGCCCTGAAGCCGGCGGACGACAGCCCGTTCGTCAACGAAGTGTTCTCGCCGGAGTTCACCGACCTGGTGTTCCAGCAGGCGAGCAGCGAACGTGAGCGCCTGGTCAACGAATACCACAACACCAACTATTCGGTGGTGGACATCGACCTGATCGAACGCATCTACGGGATTTTCTACCGGCAGAAAGTCTCGGGCATCGCTCGCCATGCGTTCCGGACCCTGACCACTATTGAAAAAGCCAGCGCCACCGAGCGTGGCATCGAACTGGCGGTGCGCAACAATGCCACAGGCGTTGTCACGGTCCGTCACTACGACGCCGTGGTGCTGGCCACCGGTTACGAGCGGCAGATGCACCGCAAGCTGCTGGCCCCGCTGGAACAGTACCTGGGTGATTTCGAGGTGGATCGCAACTACAAGTTGATCACCGATGAGCGCTGCAAGGCCGGCATCTACATGCAGGGCTTCTGCCAGGCCAGCCATGGCTTGAGCGATACCTTGCTGTCGATCCTGCCGATTCGTGCGGACGAGATCGCCGGATCGCTGTATGACCATGGCAGCAATCGTGGACATCGTTCGATGGTGGATCTGTTGCTGGCAGCTGCCAGCTAAGATCTTCGGCGGCGGTGAGGCCGCCATCGCCAGCAGGCTGGCTCCCACATTTGATCTGTGATCGCAGGGCTACTGTGGGAGCCAGCCTGCTGGCGATGAGGCGCTGAAGACCACCACGACTCTTAAATCCCGAACCCTTCCCGAAGAACCGCGCAATTGCCGCAACGTATCACCAGCGTCGGACTAAGCGGGCAGTATTTCGGATTTTTCCTACAGAACGCGATCCGGGACTTCCGTAGCCTTCCCCCCTCACTAATCTGACCCGGGGGGCCACGTTGCCCAACAAGTCCTTACGCATCCTGATCGCCGACAAACAACACTTCAACCGGATGAAAATCGAGCGGCTGTTCAACCAGCTCGGTTATTTTCGGGTGGCGCCGGTGCACAGCCTCGAAGAGCTGCTGAACCTGGTCGAGTATGGTTGCGAGCCATTCGACCTGCTGGTCATCAATGCCAGCATGGCCGACGGCAAGCTCAACCTGCTGGATTTCTGTCTCGACAACAGGCAGGTGGCGCGCGCGCTGATATTCGACGGTCAGTGCGCGCAACTCCCCGCCATTGCGGCAAGTGAAAGGCACAAGGTACAGGTCAGCCACGCCATGCTGCCGGACCTGGCAACGATCCAGAGGTTGATGGCGCACATCGATCGATCGCTACCGCTCGTCGCAACTGTCATTTCTGTCAGGTAGTACGATCGGATTTTGCGTGCAAGAGTCTATGCGCAGCTACTGTGTCCAGTCCGGGTTTTGCCCAAGGGCCGTCAGTGTCCGAAAGTCGTGTTAATGCATAGGGAGTTGCCATGAAGGCAGCGTTGGTTGTGGACGATCATCCGGTGATTCGCGGTGCAGTCAAAATCGTACTCAAGCTGGAAGGATACAAGCGCATCCACGAGGCGGCCTGCGGTAACGAAGTGTTGCCGATGATCCGCGAGCATCAACCTGAACTGGTGGTGCTGGACCTCAACTTGCCGTCGCTCGATGGCCTGGATGTCCTGGCACGGATCCAGATGGAGGAGGTGCATTGCCGCGTGGTGGTGTTTACGGCGCAGGAACCGGCATTTTTCCAGGATCGTTGCATGCGTGCCGGTGCCGTGGCCTACGTCGCCAAGACCAACGATCTGCAGCATTTGCACAAGGCCGTGCACGCCGTGATGGCCGGTTACACCTATTTCACCCGATTGTCCTCCAGCTCAGTGTCCTTGAGCCAGGCGCAACGCAGTGAAAAACAGATGATCGACAGGCTTTCGGATCGCGAACTGTCGATTTTCCAGCATCTGGCCCGGGGCACGAGCAACAAGGCAATCGCCGAAATCATGCACCTGAGCCACAAGACCGTCAGTACCTACAAAACCCGGTTGACTGAGAAACTCAACGTGGAGTCGTCGGTGCATCTGAGGGATCTTGCCCAACGTCATCACTTGATCTGAATGAACGCCCTTCGATACCTGCTGTTGGCCCTTTGCCTGGGGGTATCGAGTGTCTGTGCGCAACCGCAAACATTGACCTTGCTGGGCCGTTCCAGCGTGGAAGGTCAAGTGCTGCGGTTGTCGTCAGCCGACGCGCGTTGGTTGCAGCAAAAAGGCCGTTTGGTGCTCGCCGTTTCAGCCCCGGATTATCCGCCTTTCGACATCACCACCGATCACACGCTCGAGGGGGTGACAGCCGACTACGCCGATCTGCTCCGGCAGCTACTGCAAGTGGAGATCGAAGTCCGGCGTTATTCATCACGCGAAGACGCCGTTCGGGCCGTCAAACAAGGGGTGGCGGACCTGCTGGGAACGTCCAACAGCTACGAGTCCCAGGACCCGCAATTACAGATGTCCCGCGCCTATGCGGTGGACCAGCCGGTATTGGTGACGCGCGTTGATTCGCCCCAGGTGCTGGACCCTGCGCTGGCGGGCAAGCGCCTGGCCATGCTCTACCACTACTTGCCTGAACACAGCGTGCAGCGGTTCTATCCCGAGGCCCAGGTGCAGCTTTTCCCTTCGACACTGGCGGCGGTCGGGGCTGTCGCCTTCGGCCAGGCGGACGTCTACCTGGGTGATGCGATCAGCGCCCATTACCTGATCAGCAAAAACTACCTGAACAACGTTCAGCTGGCTGACTTCTCGCCCATGGAGTCCGGGCGTTTCGCCTTTGCCATGGCCCGCGACAACCCGGCGCTGCTGCGTATCGTCAACAAGTCCCTGGCAGCGATAACGGCCAATGAGCAGATGAACATCCAGCGCCGCTGGGGGGCGAGCGGGGTGTCCATGCCGGGCGCGCAGTCACTGCAATTGAGTGAGGCCGAGCAGCGTTGGCTCGACCGGCACCCGCGCGTGAGCGTGGCGATCAACGAGAACATTCCGCCCATCACCTTCATGGACAGTGAAGGCAGGTTTCGCGGTATCGGTGTCGACGTGTTGGCGAAAATCAGCCTGCGCACCGGCTTGCAATTCGACATCCGCGCCATGCCGTCAGTGGCGCAGATGGTGCAAGCGATCAAGAGCGGCGAGGTCGATGTGCTGGCCGGTATCGGCCTGAGTTCCCTGCGTGAGGATGACTTGCTGTTTACCCGGGCGTTCCTGACCAGCCCTTCGGTGCTGGTGACGCGCCTGGCGCCGGACAGCCCCCGGACCCTGGATGACCTGGCCGGAGAAACCCTGGCGCTGACCCAGGGCAATATTGCCGGCGAGTTCATTCGCCAACACTTTCCGCTGATCCGCTGTGTGGATGCGCCCCTGTCGGCCGATGCCATGGAAATGGTCGCCCAAGGGAAGGCACAAGGCGCCATCAACTCGTTGATCAGCGCCCGTTACCTGATATCCCGGCAGTACCGTGATCGCCTCCAGGTCACCAGCACGGTGGGCACCGATCCCGCGCGCAGCACCCTGGCGACCGGTCGCGAGGCCACCGAGTTGCATTCGATCCTGGACAAGGCCTTGCTCAGCATCCCCCCGGAAGAAATCGACGAGCTGATCATGCCTTGGCGTAATGACCTGATGGTGGAGCAGAGCTATTGGCTACGGCATCGCCAGAGCATTTTCCAGGCGTTCGCGGCGGCCGGCGCCTTGCTGCTGCTTGCCCTGGCCTGGATCGCCTGGCAGCGCTGGCAGATTCGCCAGCGCCAGCAATGGCTGGCCCGACTGCAGGAGGCCAAGGATGCTGCCGACGATGCCAACCGGGCCAAGACCACCTTCCTGGCCACCATGAGCCATGAGATCCGCACGCCGATGAATGCCTTGATCGGCATGCTTGAACTGGCGCTCAAAAGCGCCGATGAGGGCGTAACCGATCGCGCGGCCATCGAGGTCGCGTCAAATGCCGGGCAACAGTTGCTGGCCCTGATCGGCGATATCCTGGACATTGCCCGTATCGAGTCCGGGCAGTTGTCGTTGACGCCGGAGCGGGCCAATCTGCAGGCGCTGGTGGTATCGGTGTGCCGGGTCTTCGAAGGCCTGGCCCGGCAGAAGAACCTGCAGTGGCGGGTCGAACTGGACGAACACAGCGACCGCGATGTGTTGATCGATCCCACGCGGTTCAAGCAGGTGCTGTCCAACCTGTTGAGCAACGCCATCAAGTTCACCCACAAAGGCGAGGTCAGCCTGAGGTTGCAGGTCGTGCCCGCTTCGGCGGACCGTCTTGCGGTGAGTGTGTGTATCGAGGACAGCGGCAGCGGCATCAGCGCCTTTGACCAGCAACGCCTGTTCAGCCCGTTCGTGCAGGCCGGTCATCATCAGGCGTCAGGCCGACAGGGTTCCGGCCTGGGGCTGGTGATCAGCCGCACGCTGTGCGAAATGATGGGTGGGCGCTTGCAACTCGTCAGCGTCCTGGGGCGCGGCACCCGGTTGGACATCGACCTTGAACTGGTGGCTTTGCGTACGTTGCCCGCCACTGAAATGGTGTCGGGCGAATCGCCGGCAAGGACCCGGCCCTTGACGATTCTGGTGGTGGACGATTACCCGGCCAACCGGTTGCTGCTGTCGCGGCAACTGAGTTACCTGGGGCACCGGGTTTTGCTCGCAGAAGATGGCCAGCAAGGTTTCGAGCAATGGCGGGAACATGCCTGCGATCTGGTCGTCACCGACTGCAACATGCCGGTGGTCAGCGGCTATGAACTGGCGGGTGCGATCCGCGATGAGGAGCGCTTCCAGGTGGGACAGCCGACGGTGATCCTGGGCTTCACCGCCAACGCGCAACCTGAGGAGAAAATCCGTTGTATCGAAGCGGGCATGGACGATTGTCTGTTCAAGCCCATTCGACTGGTCGACCTGAGCGCCTGGTTGGCCACGCGTTTTTCCAGCGAATCGCCAGGTGCAAGCGAAGCGCCTTCCGGTGCCGAAATCGATGTAAGCGGGTTGCAACGCTACACAGGGGCCGACAGTGAACTCATCATTCAATTGTTGCATGACCTGGCCGTGAGCAACCGCGAGGATAGCGAACGCCTGCGGCAAGAACATGCCAGTGGTAACTACTATGGCTTGAAGGACCTGGCGCACCGTATCAAGGGAGGCGCGCAGATGGTCAGGGCGCAGGCGCTGGTGGCGGGTTGCGAACAACTGGAGCGCGCCTGTGGCGAGGGCGATCCCTCCCTGATCGACGCCGCCGTCGATCAGTTGCACCAAGCCATGGCGCGGCTGGACACCGTCTTGAGCCGGGCCGAGGCTTGAACCCGGCGGCTTAATCCCAGGTCGGCGCCAGGCCATTGGGACTGGTCAGGCGATGGCCTGGCCGACGTCGGCTTCGTTTTTCAGATGCCGCTGCTTTCAGGCAATATCACTACGGCTGAACTCCTCGCCAAGAAAGTCGATCAAGCTGCGCACCGACGGCAGCAGGCCTCGGCGCGACGGGAAGATCGCGTGGATGACGCCACTCCTTGGCGCCCAGCCCGGCACCAGTTCGACCAACTGGCCAGCGGCAATCTCATCGCGCACCACCACACTGGGCAGGTGGACGATCCCGATGCCGGCCACCGCCGCGTGACGCAAGGCCAACAGGTCATCGGTGACCATTCGCGGCGCGTGCCTGATCAACGCACTGCTGCCATCGCCTGCGAACAATTCCCACTGGTACTCGCGTTGTGCCGACCCCCAGTGCAGGCTCGGCAAACCACTGAGGTCGGCCGGGGAGGCGGGGGTCGACAGGCGCGGCAAAAAGGTCGGGCTGCCCACCACGCTCTGGGTACTGTTGCCCAGCACCTTCATCACCATGTCGGTGTCTTCCAGCGGCGGAAAACGCACACGCAAGGCGATGTCGAAACCTTCGTGGATCAGGTCGACCCGGCGGTTGGTGCTCTCGATGAACAACTCCACCAGCGGATATTTGAGCAAGTAGCGGGTCAGCATCGGCCCGACCCAGGAGTTGAGCAGCGCCGTCGGACAGCTGATGCGCACCACACCCTGGGGCTCGGAGCGGTTACGTTCGATCAGCTCGGCGGCGCTTTCCGCCTCCACCCGCATCGCCAGGCAACGCTGGTAATACGCCTGGCCGATTTCCGTCAGCGAACAATGCCGACTGCTGCGGTGCAGCAAGCGTACGCCGAGGCGTTCCTCGAGTTCGGCAATGCGTCGGCTGAGCTTGGACTTGGGCATGTCCAGGGCCCGCCCAGCCGCCGCGAAACCCTGATGCTCCACCACTTGGGTGAAGTAATAGAGGGTGTTGAGGTCTTCCACCATCGTTCTCCAAATAGAACGCTAAAGCTGATTTTTGCAGTCTAGCGCAACAAAGGTCGCAGTTTTAAGCTCTGTCCATGGCTTCACTCACCTCATCAGGAGACACCATGAAAAACATCATCGGTATCTACACCAGCCCACGGGCCCATTGGGTCGGCGACGGTTTTCCGGTTCGCACGCTGTTTTCCTACGACAACCTGGGCAAGCACATCAGCCCGTTCCTGCTGCTGGATCACGCCGGCCCCGCGGAATTCACACCGACCACCGCGCGACGTGGCGTTGGTCAGCATCCGCACCGGGGTTTCGAAACCGTGACTATCGTTTACAAGGGTGAACTGGAACACCGCGACTCCACCGGCAGTGGCGGCAAGATCGGCCCCGGCGACGTGCAATGGATGACCGCCGCCTCGGGGATTCTCCATGAAGAGTTTCATTCCGAAGGTTTCGCCAAGAGCGGTGGCACCCTGGAAATGGTCCAGTTGTGGGTCAACCTGCCGGCCAAGGACAAGATGGCCGACGCCGGTTACCAGACGATTCTCGATGGCGACATCCCGAGCATTGCCTTGCAGAACAACGCCGGCAGCTTGCGCTTGATCGCGGGTGAGTTTGCAGGCCACAAGGGGCCGGCGCGCACCTTTACCCCCATCGACGTCTGGGACCTGCGCCTGAATGCCGGCAAGTTGCTCACGCTGGACTTGCATGAGGGCCGCAACACCGCACTGGTGGTGTTGCGCGGCACGATTGAAGTCAACGGTCTGGAGTCGGTACGTCAAGGTCAGTTGGCCTTGTTCGACCGCAAGGGCGACCAGATGACCCTCGAAGCCAGCGAGGACGCGGTGGTGCTGCTGCTCAGCGGCGAACCGATCGATGAGCCGATCGTCGGTCACGGCCCGTTCGTGATGAATACCGAGCAGGAAATTCACCAGGCGTTCGCCGACTTCCAGTCAGGCCGCTTCGGCCAGATGCACGGTTAATCCGTTTCGCTTCAACAACCCGCTCTACACAGGATGAGTAGGCCGGTTCCCAGGCCAGGGATGGCTGTTGTCTGCTAAAAGAGGAAACACTGATGAATACCGTCACTGCGGCCAACTTCAATGGCCAGAAACCGACGATCGACGCCAATGACAGCGCCATGCTGTTGATCGATCACCAGAGCGGGCTGTTCCAGATCGTCAAGGACATGGATGTACCGCAGCTGCGCGCCAACGCGATTGCCCTGGCCAAGGCGGCCACCTTGCTGAAGATGCCGGTGATCACCACCGCGTCCGTGCCCCAAGGGCCGAACGGGCCGCTGATTCCGGAAATCCATGAGGCGGCACCGCATGCCCAATACGTGGCGCGCAAGGGCGAAATCAATGCCTGGGACAACCCGGAGTTTCACGCGGCGGTCAAAGCCACTGGCAAGAAAACCCTGGTGATCGCCGGCACCCTGACCAGCGTATGCCTGGCGTTTCCGTCCATTGCCGCGGTGCATGAAGGCTACAAGGTGTTTGCCGTGGTCGATGCCTCGGGCAACCACTCCAAATTGGCCACTGATCTGACAATTGCCCGTCTGGCCCAGGCCGGGGTGGTGCCGATCGACATCATGGCTACGCTCTCTGAGCTGCAAGGCTCGTGGAACCGACCGGACGCCGAGCAGTGGGCCGCGGTCTATGCCCAGGCCATGCCGCATTATCAATTGTTGATCGAGAGCTACCTCAAGGCTCAACAAGTGGCGAACGAACATGAAACGCTGGATTCCCAGCGCTAACCGGGACACCCACGCCGATTTTTTTCGGCATCGATAACACGCGAGGACTACTGCCATGACAACTTCCTACAAGCGTCTCGACAAGGACAACGCCGCCGTTCTGTTGGTGGATCATCAGACAGGCCTGCTGTCGCTGGTGCGCGACATCGACCCGGACCGGTTCAAGAACAACGTGCTGGCCCTGGCCGACCTGGCCAAGTACTTCAAGCTGCCGACCATCCTCACCACCAGTTTCGAAACCGGTCCCAACGGCCCCCTGGTGCCCGAGCTCAAGGCATTGTTTCCGGACGCGCCCTATGTCGCGCGTCCCGGCCAGATCAATGCCTGGGACAACGAGGACTTCGTCAAGGCGATCAAGGCCACCGGCAAGAAGCAATTGATCATTGCCGGGGTGGTGACCGAGGTGTGCGTGGCGTTTCCGGCACTCTCGGCGCTGGCCGAAGGATTCGATGTCTTTGTCGTCACCGACGCGTCCGGCACGTTCAACGAGCTGACCCGTGAATCGGCGTGGAACCGCATGTCCAGCGCCGGCGCGCAGCTGATGACCTGGTTCGGCCTGGCCTGTGAACTGCACCGCGACTGGCGCAACGACATCGAGGGCCTGGGCACGCTGTTCTCCAATCACATCCCGGACTACCGCAACCTGATGACCAGCTACAGCACCCTGACCAACAGCAAATAAACCGGGCAACACTCATACCCCTGTGGGAGCGGGCTTGCTCGCGAAGGCGGTGTGTCAGGCACATCAATATCGCCTGACGCACTGCATTCGCGAGCAAGCCCGCTCCCACAGTAGTTTGTAGTGTTCCGAAGCCACCAATTGCTCCTACACTCTGGCCAACCCATGAGATCTTTTGCTCACTGTCCTGTGCCGGAGCTGCTTGATGCTGTCATTGCTCACCGAACACCCACTGATCTGCGCTTTCGTCCTGATCCTGATCGATCTGTTGTTGTGGCGCTTGATCGGTACCCGTGGCCACAACGTGAAACTTCTGGTTCGGCCGGTGATTTTCACGTTGTTCAGCCTGGTGCTGTTCAACGAAGGCATGAACCCGTTGGAACCCGCGCCCTGGGTCGACAATGTACCGTTGCATCTGGCGGCCACGGGGTTGCAGATCGGCTGGTGGCTGTTCGCTGCGCGCACCCTGACCGTGCTGATCGGTGCGGGACTGATGCAACGGGTGGGACATACCGGGCGACTGCTGCAGGACCTGCTGGGTGCTGTGATTTTCCTTGTCGCGGTCATCGCAGCCTTGGCCTACGTGCTCAATCTGCCGGTCAAGGGCGTACTGGCCACGTCAGGCGCCCTGGCGATCATCGTCGGCCTGGCCTTGCAAAGTACCCTCAGCGACGTGTTTTCCGGGATCGTGCTGAACACCACCAAACCCTATCAACTGGATGACTGGATCGCCATCGACGGCACCGAAGGCCGGGTCATCGATATCGATTGGCGGGCCACGCGCCTGCAGACCTCCCAGGGCAGCATGATCGTGATACCCAACTCGCTGGCCGCCAAGGCCAAGATCACCAACTTCAGCCGGCCCAGCGATATGTTCGGCCTTTCGATCAGCCTGCAGGTCAGCCCCCATGTCCGTCCGCAAACCGTGATCGATGCCCTTGAGCGAGCGATGCAGGGCTGCCGGACCTTGTTGACTTCACCCGGGGCCAAAGTTGCGCTTAAAAGCTCCAGCGCTGCCGGCAACGAATACGAAATCAGCGGCTTTGTCGCCTCGATGAGCGAAAAGCGCTCGGTACGCAATCAGCTGTTCGACCTGGCGTACCGACATTTGCGGGCCTCCGGGATCCACCTGCTGTCGAGCATCGAACCCAGTCCGTCGAGCGACCTCACGCGGCCACGGGCGCTGCTCGATAGCTCTCCGCTGTTCTCCACCCTGCGCCAGGAAGAGAAAGAAACCTTCAGCCAGAACATGGCCCTGCAGACCTTCCGCTCCGGCGAGACGATCCTGGATGCAGGGGAGGTCAGCGATCACTTGTTCATCATCGAGTCCGGTGTGGTGTCGGTCACGCTGAACCGTAACGGTACGCCTATCGAATCCGGACGCATGGGGCCGGGGGAGGTGATCGGCGAGGCCGGTATCCTGACCGACAGCGCGCTGCCTGCCCAGTTCGCCGCGAAAACCCCTTGCACGCTTTATCGCATCGAAAAGCAGTACCTCAAGCCCTGCCTGGATGCCCGCCAGGACATCAACGATGCGATGAAATCCTTGATGGATTTCCGCCTGAACAAGGCACAGTCGCTGATCGCGGATATACCCGTGGTTGTGCCGAAGAAAGGGTTTCTGCAATGGTTGCGCAGTCGGGTGTGAGGGGCACGAGGGCGCCATTGGCCTCCTCGACTTCTGCAAGATTGGCTATTTGTGTGCACCGACCCTGGGACTAACTTAGTGCCACACACACACTTGCCCTGGAGTCATCCATGCAACAGCGTATCGATTTCTATACCGCTTCCCCTGATGCCCTCAAAGCCATGAGTGCCCTGGAAACCGCGGTTTCCAAACTGGGGTTGGAAAAGAACCTGCTGGAGCTGGTCAAGCTGCGCTCTTCGCAAATCAATGGCTGCGCCTTCTGCATCGACATGCACACCGCCGACGCCATCAAGGGCGGCGAAACCCCACGCCGCCTGTTCGCCGTGACCGCATGGCGCGAGGCGCCATTCTTCACCGAGCGCGAACGCGCCGCGCTGCTCTGGACCGAATCCCTGACCCAACTCAGCCTGACCCATGCCCCGGACGAAGACTACGAAGTGGTCAGCGCCCAGTTCACGCCCAAGGAAATGGTTGACCTGACCATGGCGATCAACACCATCAACGGCTGGAACCGTCTGGCGGTGGGCTTTCGCAAGACGCCTCAGGCCTGATTTTTCGTCCTGGCCCAGTGCCGAGGCTCAATGGGCATCGGCACTCGGCGC
>Ga0247818_10001365_pt1 | contig 15420 bp, 14 predicted proteins | sample 13C_Glucose_Day1_FD_192424 | JGI IMG/M metagenome (GOLD analysis project Ga0247818, IMG submission 192424) | Soil microbial communities from agricultural site in Penn Yan, New York, United States - 13C_Glucose_Day1 | ecosystem: Environmental > Terrestrial > Soil > Agricultural land | place...
GCAGGCCCTGGTCCGCGCGGCCTCGCGGGTCTCGGCGTGCACGATGACCTTGCCGAGCATCGGGTCGTAGGAGGTGCTGACCACCTGCCCCTGCTCGAGGGCGTGGTCGACCCGTGCGTGCACGGGCCAGCGGACCAGCGCGGCCGTGCCGGCCTGGGGCAGGAAGCCGCCGAACGAGTCCTCGGCGTAGATCCGCGCCTCGATGGCGTGGCCGTGGATGACGAGGTCGTCCTGCGCGATCGCCAGCGGCTCGCCGGCCGCGACACGGAGCTGGTGCTCGACGAGGTCGATGCCGCCGCAGATCGCCTCGGTGACCGGGTGCTCGACCTGGAGCCGGGTGTTCATCTCCAGGAAGTAGACCTCGCCGGTGTCGCTGTCGAGCAGGAACTCGACGGTGCCGGCGTTGGTGTAGCCGACGTGGGAGGCCAGCGCCACCGCGGCGGAGGTGACCCGCTGCCGGGTCGCGTCGTCGAGCGTGGGCGCCGGCGCCTCCTCGATCACCTTCTGGTGGCGCCGCTGCGTGGAGCAGTCGCGCTCGAAGAGGTGGATGACCGTGCCGTGGCTGTCGCCGAGCACCTGCACCTCGATGTGCCGGCCGTGCTCGACGTACTTCTCCACGAGCAGGGTGCCGTCGCCGAAGGAGCTGGTCGCCTCGCGGCCGGCCGCGGCCACCGCCTCGGCGAGGTCGGCGGCGGACCGGACCACCCGCATGCCCTTGCCGCCACCGCCGGCGGCGGCCTTGACCAGGACGGGGTAGGACAGGGAGTCGGCCGGGTCGTCGAGGGTGTACGCCGGCACCACCGGCACCCCGGCCTCGACGGCGATCTCGCGGGCGGCGTCCTTGCGGCCCATCCGGTCCATCACGTCGGCCGACGGGCCCACGAGCGTGATGCCCGCCTTCTCCAGCGCGCGGGCGAAGGGCGCCCGCTCGGAGAGGAAGCCGTAACCCGGGTGGACGGCCTGCGCCCCGGTGGACCGGGCGGCGTCGACGACGGCGTCGATGTCGAGGTAGCTCTCCACCCGCACCGCGTCGTCGGCCTGGCGCACGTGCGGGGCGGACGCGTCGAGGTCGGTGAAGACCGCGATGCTGCGCACGCCGAGGCGCCGGCAGGTGCGGATCACCCGCAGGGCGATCTCGCCGCGGTTGGCGACGAGCACGGACTCGAACATCATCGGGTCCTCTCCAGTCGAGGTGGTTTCGAGACACTCACTGCGTTCGCTCCTCAACCACCGTGATCACATCCTGAAGACGCCGTAGGAGGGCGCGGGCACCGGGGCGTGTGCTGCGGCGGCCAGGCCCATGCCGAGCACCCGCCGGGTGTCGACCGGGTCGATGACGCCGTCGTCCCAGAGCCGGGCGGTGGAGTAGTACGGCGACCCCTGCGCTTCGTACTGCTCGCGGATCGGCGCCTTGAACGCCTCCTCGTCGTCGGCCGACCACTCCTCGCCGCGCGCCTCGAGGCCGTCGCGGCGGACGGTCGCGAGCACCGACGCCGCCTGCTCGCCGCCCATCACCGAGATGCGGGCGTTGGGCCACATCCACAGGAAGCGCGGGTCGTAGGCCCGGCCGCACATGCCGTAGTTGCCGGCGCCGAACGAGCCGCCGATGACCACGGTGAACTTCGGCACCACCGAGCAGGCGACCGCGGTGACGAGCTTGGCGCCGTCGCGCGCGATGCCGCCGTTCTCGTACTCCCGGCCGACCATGAAGCCGGTGATGTTCTGCAGGAACACCAGCGGGATGCCGCGCTGGTTGCACAGCTCGATGAAGTGCGCGCCCTTGAGGGACGACTCGCTGAACAGGATGCCGTTGTTGGCCACGATGCCGACCTCGTGGCCCCAGACGCGGGCGAAGCCGCACACGAGCGTCTCGCCGTAGAGCTGCTTGAACTCGTGGAACCGGCTCGCGTCGACGATGCGGCGGATCACCTCGCGCACGTCGTACGGCGTCCGCGCGTCGGTCGGGACGACGTCGTAGAGCTCCTGGGGGTCCTCGAGCGGCTCCTCGACCACCGCGGGGGTCTCCGTCGTGACCCCGTGGTCTCGGCCGAAGGTGTCGACGATGCTGCGCACGATGCGCAGGGCGTGCGCGTCGTCGTCGGCGAGGTGGTCGACCACGCCCGACTTGCGCGCGTGCACATCTCCGCCGCCAAGATCCTCCGCGGTGACGACCTCGCCGGTGGCCGCCTTCACCAGCGGCGGCCCGCCGAGGAAGATCGTGCCCTGCTCCTTGACGATGACGGTCTCGTCGGACATCGCCGGCACGTAGGCGCCGCCGGCCGTGCACGAGCCCATCACCGCGGCGACCTGCGGGATGCCCTGCGCCGAGAGGTTGGCCTGGTTGAAGAAGATCCGGCCGAAGTGGTCACGGTCGGGGAACACCTCGTCCTGCATCGGCAGGAAGGCGCCGCCGCTGTCGACGAGGTAGATGCAGGGCAGCCGGTTGACCCGGGCCACCTCCTGCGCCCGGAGGTGCTTCTTGACCGTGACGGGGTAGTAGGTGCCGCCCTTGACGGTCGCGTCGTTGGCGACGATGACGCACTCGCGGCCGCTGACCCGGCCGATGCCGGTGACGATGCCGGCCGAGGGGACGGCGTCGGGGCCGTCGGGGTCGCCGTACATCCCGGTCGCGGCCAGCGGGCTCAGCTCCAGGAACGGGCTGCCCGGGTCGAGCAGCCGGTCCACCCGCTCGCGCGCGAGCAGCTTGCCGCGGTCGAGGTGCTTGCGCCGGGCGGACTCGCTGCCGCCCTCGCGGGCCGCGGCGAGCCGTTCGCGCAGCTCGTCGACGAGCCGCTTCATCTCCTCAGCCATGCGCAGAGGTTAGCGAACGTTAACCTCCACTCGCTACCCTGCTGCTGTGTCCCGACGAGAGCAGATCCTCGCCACCGCGGCAGGACTCTTCGCCACCCGCGGCTTCCACGGCGTCTCGGTCGCCGAGCTGGGCGCGGCCTGCGGCATCTCGGGCCCCGCGCTCTACAAGCACTTCCCGTCGAAGGACGCGATGCTCGCCGAGATGCTGGTGAGCATCAGCGAGGAGCTGCTGCGGGTCGGCCGTGAGCGCTCGGCCGCCGAGCCGGACCCGGCTCGCGCCCTCGCGGCCCTGGTCGACTGGCACGTCGACTTCGCCCTGCACAACAAGCCGCTCATCGTGGTGCAGGACCGCGACTGGGCGTCGCTGCCGCCCCAGGCGCGTGAGCGGGTGCGGGCGCTGCAGCGGGAGTACGTCGACGTCTGGGCCGGCCGGATGCGCGAGGCCGCGCCGGCACTGCTGCCGGACGAGGCCCGGGCCCGGGCACACGCCGCCTTCGGTCTGATCAACTCCACCCCGCACAGCGCCCGGCTGCCCGAGGCCGACATGCGCCGGATGCTCGCCGAGATGGCCTGCCGGGCTCTCGGCGTGGACCCCGGCGTGCACTGACGGCTACGCCCGGTTGAGGAGGCGGCGGCCAGGGCCGGGCTCGACCCTGGGGTGGGGGCCCGAGAGGAGAATGGCCATGTTCGTCCGACCCGTCACTCCGCGACCCGCCGCGCCCCACGCAGCCCGCATCGCCGCCCTCGGCACGGCGATCGCACTCGTCCCGCTCACCGCCCTCCCGGCCGAGGCAGCGGCGCCGCTGCGTCCCGGGCCCTACTACGAGAAGCCGGCCGCCTGGTCGGACTCCGGCGAGTTCGACCCCGAGTGCCAGGGCCTCGACCTCACCGTCAGCTACGACGCCCACGGGGTCAGCTCCGCGCGGCACGTGCTCGGCAGCAACGGACAGGCGTTCTTCGCCAAGGACAAGGCGACCTTCAAGGAGACCTGGACCGACAACTCCACGGCGACCGTGCTGTTCACGATCGAGGGCGACTACGTGTTCGAGGAGATCGCGGCCCAGCGGGTGGCCAAGTCCGACGTGCCCCGGCGGCTGGTCCCCCGCCAGGGACTCAAGGGCCCCGTCTTCGAGTTCACCGCGGTCGAGAACGGCGGCGACGTCGTGGTCGACGACCACGGTCAGCTCCTCTACTGGACCGCCGGGCAGATCAAGATGACGAACCTCTTCGACACCCTGGGCGACCACGAGCCCGGCGGACGGTCCCTGCGCGTCAGGACGGTCAAGATGATCGGCCACCACCCGTTGGCGGACACCGACATCTGCGACGTCGCGGCGACTGAGGCAGCCAAGCCGTAGGCCCCGCTCAGAGGTCGACCCGCATCACGAGCCGGCGCGGCGTCCGGCGCCGGCGTGACCATCCCTAGAGCTGCCCGCGCGCCATCCGGACCAGCCGGTCCAGCACCCGCTCGCCATCGGCGCGCAATCCGTTGTGCTCGAGCTCGTTGGTGACCCAGGGGCGCATCGTCGGCACCAGCGCGGCGGTCTCGAGCGAGTAGGCCAGGTCGACGTAGGGGTCCTCGGCGTAGACGGCGGCCGCGCAGGGCACGTCGACCGCGGCGAGCACGTCGGCGTCGTAGAGCCGCGGCCAGGCTCGCTCCGCCAAGAGGTCGGCGGCCTCGCGCAACGGCCGCAGCTCGCTGTCGTCGTCGAACGACCACGGGAACACGTGCTCCCCGGTGAGCAGGGTGCGGTCGGAGCGGTAGTCCTCGGGCATGGTGCGCTCGGCCGACCAGCGGGTGGCCTGGCCGTCGGCGTAGCAGGCCTCGTGGATCGCGGCGTAGAGCGGGTTGCGGCCCTGGAAGGGCAGCGCCGCGGCGAGGTCGTGCGCGAACGCAGGCGAGGCCGGGTCGCGCTCGAGCAGGTAGTGCAGGCTCGCCGCGCCGTCGCTCATCCCGAGCACGTTGCCGACCTGCCGGAAGCGGCGCGGAGTCATCACGTCACTGTTGGGCAGCACCACCTCGCCGTCCTCGCAGCGGTCGAGCACGGCCTCGAGCCGGGCCCGGTCGGCGGGGTAGGTGCGGTGGTAGCGCGCGTTGCGCTCGCGCATCGTGGCGTACGTCGTGGCGTAGACGTCGTCGACCGGCCGCGCCACCGGGGGCACGCCGCCGGTGAACAGCACCTCGCGCAGGCTGCCCGGCGCCACCGAGAGGTAGTTGAGGGCGCAGAAGCCACCGAACGACTGGCCGAGCACGCTCCAGGTGTCGACGCCGAGCGCCTCCCGGAGCAGCTCGCAGTCCTGCACGATCGCGTCGGCCCGGAAGAGCGCGAGGTGGTCGGCCTGCTGCTGCGGCGTCATCCCCGGCAGCACGCCGACCGGGGTCGACCGGCCGGTGCCGCGCTGGTCGACCATGAGCACCCGGAAGTCCTGCAGGGCCCGGTCGAGCCACGCGGGGCCGGTCGGCTGCCGGGTCGGCCGTGGCGCCTCCTGGCCGGGGCCGCCCTGGAGGTAGACCAGGAAGGGCCGGTCGCGGCCGGCCGGGTCGGCGACCTCACGAGCGAAGACGGTGATCGTGCCCGCGTCGGGCGCGGCGTGGTCGAGCGGCACGTCGAGCTCGTGCTCGACCAGCACCAGCCCCGGGACGTGCAGCGTCTCCGAGCGGAGCCCGCTCACGGGCGGCCGGCGCGGCCGAGTGCGTCGCGGAGGGCGGCGAGCGCCAGCAGTGCGGCGTCGGGCCGGGCGTTGTGGCCCATCAGGCCGATGCGCCACACCGTGGCGGCGTAGGGGCCGGCGCCCGCGCCGATCTCGAGGCCGTGCCGCTCGAGCAGCACCTGGCGGACGGCGGCCGAGTCGACACCCTCGGGCACCTTGACGGTGGTGAGCTCCGGCAGCCGGGACCCCTTCTCCGCGAAGAGCTCCAGGCCCATCTCCTCCAGACCGTCCTGGAGGATGCGGCCGGCCTCCTCGTGCCGGGCCCAGACCTGCTCCAGCCCCTCGTCGAGGATCCGGCCGAGGCCGGCGTGCAGGCTCGCGACCATCGCGGTCGGCGCCGTGTGGTGGTAGGTGCGCCCGCCGGACCCGCTGGCCTCCCCGACGTACCCCCCGAGCAGGCCGAGGTCGAGGTACCACGACCGCGGCTTCTCGACCCGGCGCTCGAAGGCGCGGTCGTTGATGGTGAACGGCGCCAGGCCGGGCGCCACGCCCAGGCACTTCTGGGTGCCCGCGTAGCCGACGTCGACGCCCCAGTCGTCGGCGCGCAGCTCGATCCCGCCGATCGACGTGACGGCGTCGGCGACCAGGAGCGCGTCGCCCTTGCCCGCGCCGAGCGCCGCGATGTCGGAGCGCACCCCGGTGGACGTCTCGGCGTGCACCGCGGCGATGACCTTGGGTGAGGGGTGGGCCGCGAGCACGCGCTCCACGTCGACCGGCGTGCCCCACTCGTGCTCGACCGGGACCACCTCGGCGCCGCAGCGCGCGGCCACGTCGCACATCCGCTGGCCGAAGAGGCCGTTGACGGCCACGACCACGACGTCACCCTCGGAGACGGTGTTGACGAACGCCGCCTCCATGCCGGCCGAGCCGGTGGCACTCAGCGGCAGGGTGCGTGCGTTGCTCGTCCCCCACACCGTGCGAAGCCGCTCGCAGGTCTCGTCCATGATCCGCAGGAACTCGGGGTCGAGGTGCCCGAGCAGCGGCAGGCCGAGGGCCGCGGTGGCCTCCGGATAGGGGTTCGAGGGGCCGGGACCGAAGAGGTGGCGTTCGGGGATCGCAGGCATACCGCGACCGTAGCCGAGCCCCCGGTGACAGGCGAGGGCCCCGGCGAGGGCCTGGGCGGTTGCCCGGGCGAGGAGCCGGACGGCGCGTCCACCTTGTGGCATATGCCCGACCAGACCACATAGGACAGCAAACTGTCCTACGTGCCCGTTCTGTCCTAGCCTGGGATGGAACGACCGCTCGGAGATCGGGTTTCGTGCGGCGTCCTGAACCGGGAGAACCACGATGCGCACCGTCGTCGCCCTCACCGCCGCCCTGGGCGTGCTGACCGCCGCCCTGCTCGGCTCCGTCCCCGGGACGGCCGGGACCGCCACCGCCGCCACCCGCGACAGCTCCGCCCGCGCGTCGTCCGTGGCGCTCCGGGTGGCCAGCTTCAACGTCCGCAGCGTCAGCCTGGACCGGGCCGTGGGCGAGGACCGGCCCTGGGCCGAGCGCCGGGGCGCCGTCATCGCCCAGATCCTGGGCGAGGGCGTCGACGTCATCGGCGTGCAGGAGGTCAACCCCAGCAAGGCCTTCGCGTCCCGGCTGGTCGACGGGCCCAACCAGTTCCTCGACCTCCGCAACGGGCTCAACAAGGCCGGCGGCAGCTACGCCCTGACCAACCGCTTCGCGTTCAACTGCAAGAAGTCGAGCACGCAGCACCACTGCAAGAAGAAGAACCGCAAGGCCTCCCACGCCGAGCGCATCCTCTACAACACGCAGACCGTGAGCCTGGTCAAGAAGGGCAAGCTGAAGTACGCCGCCCAGGTCGGTGCGACCAACCCGGCCTACCTCGCGTGGGCGGTGCTGAAGTCGAAGGTGACCGGCAAGAAGTTCCTGTTCACCACCACCCACCTCGCCCCGAAGGTCGACAAGGTCCGCCGGGCCCAGTGGCGCCAGATGATCCGCGAGATCAACCGCGTCAAGAACGGTCGACCGGTGGTGGCGGTGGGCGACTTCAACACCCACAAGTTCTCCGACATGGCCCAGAAGTTCCTGCCCCGCATGAAGAAGGCCGGCTACGGCGACGTGCTCAACCAGGGCTATCGCGACGCCCGTATCGCCAACCCCCGCGCACGCTCGACCGTCAACGGCTGGATGAACACCGCCAACAAGTTCCAGCGCGACGTGCGCGCGTTCAGCTACTGGGACGCCCAGGACCGCGCCGGCAACAACATCGACTGGATCTTCGCGAGCAACTCGCTGCCCGTGCAGGAGTACAAGGTGGTCGTCGACTACGACCCGAACACCTGGCAGGTCAACGGCGTGATCCCGTCGGACCACAACATGGTGCGCGCCACGCTCAGCCTGTCCTGACCGGGGGCCGGGCCGCGGGCGACCGGGACGCGTCGACCGCAGCCGCATCGGCTGCACGGCGGGCGCGTCGCCTGCCCCGGTGCCACGCCAGCGCGCCGGCGACGACGAGCACCGCGAGCAGCGCGACGCTGCCGCGGCCCAGCGACTGCGCCACCACGGCCAGCGAGCTGCCGGCGAAGTAGCCCAGCAGCGTCACGGCGGTCCCCCACAGCACGCCGCCGAGCACGTTGAAGGCCAGGAACCGCCGGTAGGACATGTTGCTGGCACCTGCGAGCGCCGGCATCGTCGCGCGCAGCAGCGCGGTGAACCGGCCGAGCACGACCGCGCGGCCGCCACGCCTGCGCAGGTAGTCGCGGGCCTGGTCCAGCGAACGGCGGTGCCGCCGCAGGGGGCGCAGCTCGGTGAGCCGCGGACCCACCCGGCGGCCGATCTCGAAGCCGACGCTGTCCCCGACGACGCCGGCGACCACGACGACGGCCAGCAACGGCCACAGCGGAACGTGACCCTGCGCGGCCAGCACACCGCCGAGCAGCACCGCGGTCTCGCCCGGCAGCACGAAGCCGACGAACAACGCCGCTTCGGCGAACACGAGCAGCCCGATCACGAGGAGGGCCCAGGGCCCAGGCACGGCCAGCAGGTGGGCGACCAGTGCGCTCACGCCGTCCCTCCCTGTTCGTCGTGCCCACCGCGGTGTGCGCCGGGCTCACCCACCACGCTAGGCACCCCACATGAAGCCGCGATGAAGCCGCCGCCGACCCCCCGGATGGTCGGGTCCGGGGGCTACCGTCGTGGCCGTGAGGTCGAGCGCGTGCGCATCCTGGTAGCCGAGGACGAACCTCGTCTCGCCCGGCTGCTGGAGCAGTCCCTGGCGGAGGCCGGCTGGGACGTGGACGTGCACACCGACGGCCGTTCCGCCTACACCGCGGCGCTCGCGGGTGGCGGCGGCTACGACGTGCTCCTGCTGGACTGGATGCTGCCGGCGATGGACGGGGTCACGGTGTGCCGCCGGCTCCGCGCCGCCGGAGTGCGGACCCCTGTCCTCGTGCTGACCGCCCGCAGCACCGTGCCCGACCGCATCACCGGCCTCGACGCCGGCGCCGACGACTACCTCGTCAAGCCGTTCGACCTCGACGAGCTGTTCGCCCGGTTGCGCGCCCTGCACCGGCGCGCCACCGACCACGAGGAAGGCGCGGTCCAGGTGGGCGGGCTCGTCCTCGACCCGCTCGCCCGCCGGGTCTCGCGCGACGGCACCGAGATCGAGCTGTCCGCCCGCGAGTTCGACATCCTGGAGCTGCTGATGCGGCGGGCCGGGCGGGTGGTCACGCGCTTCACCATCCTCGACGAGGTGTGGGACGGCGAGACCGACCTGCGCAGCAACGTCATCGACGTGCACATCGCCGCGTTGCGCGCCAAGATCGACCGGCCGTTCGGGACCTCCACGATCACCACGCTGCGCGGCGCCGGCTACCGCGTGGACCCGGCATGAGCCTGCGCGCCAGGGCCGGCCGGCTGCCGCTGCGGGTGCGCCTCGTCGCCGGCTTCTCCGCGACCATGCTGGTGGTGCTCGCCGGCGCCGGCGCCTTCGTCTACTGGCGGGTGTCCTACGCGCTGGACCGGCAGCTCAACTCCGACCTGGCCGACGTGACCCGCGTGCTGACCCCGCTGGTCACGCCATCGGGCGAGCCCCGCCGCGGCGCACAACGGGTCGTCGCCGACCAGCTCTACCAGGTGCTGGACAGCTCCGGCCGCGTGCTCAGCGCGAGCCCCGCGCTCGGCACCGACCCGATCCTCAGCAAGGCCGAGGCCCGGCAGGCCCTCACCACCCCGGTCCGCCGGGACGTCGGTGCGCTGCTCCCCATCGCCAACCACCCGCTCAGGGCCCTGGCCACGCCGCTGCCGCGGGCGGCCTCGCAGGAGGCGGCGGTGCTCGTCGTCGCCGCCCGGCGCGACCACCGGGACGAGGCCCTGCTGGAGCTCCTCGGCCAGCTCGCGGCAGCCGGCCTCGGCGCGCTGCTGGTGACCGCGCTGGTCGGCGAGCGTCTCGCGAAGTTCGCCCTGCGTCCGGTCGAGCGCTACCGCGTCCAGGCGGAGCGGATCGTCGGCGGGGCGTCCGGGGTGCGTCTCGACGTACCCGAGGACCGCGACGACGAGGTGACCCGCCTCGGGCACACCCTCAACGACATGCTCGACGCGCTGGAGGAGGCGCTCGACCGGGAGCGCCGGTTCGTCAACGACGCGAGCCACGAGCTGCGCACCCCGCTCACCCTGCTGACCACGCGCGTGCAGCTCGCCCGGCGCAGGACACGCTCGCTCGCGGAGCACGAGGAGGTCCTCGACGAGATCGCCACCGACATCGACCGTCTCACCCGGCTGGCCGACCACCTCCTCGAGACAGGTACGGCGGAGGGTGCCGCGACCGGGACGACGACGGACCTGGCCGGCGTGGCCCGGCGGGAGGTCGCACGGCGCGCCCTCGTCGACCCGGACGAGGTGCGCACCGTCACCGCCCTCGCAGCCGTGACCGTGGCGATCGACGAGGTGCAGGCCGCCCGCGTGGTCGGCAACCTCCTCGACAACGCCGCCCGGCACGGCGCGCCTCCGGTCCACGTCACCGTCGACGAGCAGGGCGGCTACGGCCGCCTGCTGGTCGTCGACGAGGGCCACGGGATGGACCCCGGACTGCTCGCGACCGCCACGCGCCGGTTCGTCCGCTCACCCGAGTCGCGGCCGCGGGAGGGCTTCGGGCTCGGCCTGTCGCTGGTCGAGGAGATCGTGGTGCGGGCGGGTGGCGAGCTGCGGCTGTGTCACGCCGGCACCCACGAGCGGCGCGGCCACACCGACGCGCCACCGTGCGACCACGGGGACGCGATGACGGTCACCGTGCTGCTCCCCCGCGTGGGCACCACGACCGCCGGTCAGCAGGTCACGGACGACGGCAGCGTCCGCGGCTGATCCCGGCGGAGGTAGACCGGGACGCCGCACACCGGTCCGACTTCTCGGTAGCGCCGGCCGACCAGGGCGGCCAGACGACCGTGCGCATCGAGACCCCAGGAGTCGAACCCGTTCCACTCCACCAGCCACACCGGCGCCCGCGGCGACGCCAGCGCCCGGGTGAGCCTCGACAGGTCGGGGTCCCAGGTGCGCAGCGGGAGGCTCCACACATAGGGGTACGCCGCGGCTCGCAGGCCGGACGCCTCCACGATGTCGGCGTGGCCGTAGGTCACCAGCGCCGTGTCGTCCGGTCGACGCGCCGCGGCGAGCCAGGCCACGAGGGCCCTCTGGTCCGAGCGGTAGCCGTCGTCGAGGAGCAGCACGCCGGAGGCGACCACTGCCGACACGACGCTCAGGGCGATCAGCGACCTCGCCGCCCCCGGGTGCCAGGACCGCGCTGCCAGGAGCGCCACGGCAAGCACCGCCACCGGCACCAGCTCGAGCAGGTAGTGGCGCCAGAAGCTGCCGCCGGCCGCCAGGCTGACCAGCCCGAACACGAGCATCGCCGCGACGGCGGCCTCGACGGGACCGCGGCTCCTCCTCGGAGCCCGCAGGGACAGCGCGGAGGCCACCAGGAGTGCCAGCAGACCACTGGCCGCGCCTGCGACGAGGAGCACGAGCAGGCGGGACTCCGGAGCCGCGCCGCTCGCGCCAGCGATCACCTCGTCCGCCCGCACCCGGAACGCGAACAGCGTGGAGAACAGCTCCCCCACCCCGGCGCCGTCGCTGACCACCCACAGGACGGTCAACGCCACCGGCACCAGTGATCCGACAAGTCCCAGGGCGAAGACCCGCAGCGCCGCGCGCCACGAGCAGCCGCCGGTGAGCGCCGACGCGGCGACCAGGACTGCCGCGAACACCAGACCGTCGGCGAGGTTCTGCTTGACCAGCAGGGCCGTCGCTCCGGACGCGCCGGCGAGCAGTGCCCACCCGGCCCGGGTCGGGGTCGGCGGCGCAGCCGACCGCGAGGTGGCGCGGAGCGCCGCACCGCACGCCACGAGCACCAGCGGCGCCGCCAGCAGCTCCGCGTCGACCTCATCAGCACCGAGCAGCGGCGAGCAGCTCAGCGCGGCCGCCACCACGGCCGCCCACCGGGCGCCGCGCCCGCCGGCCACGATCCGGCCCACCCAGACCGCGGCCAGGACGAGTGCCACCACGTCGAGCAGCGCCAGCACGCGGGCCGGAGACACCCCACCCAGGGAGGCGGCGACCTTCCAGAACAGCATCAGCACCGGCGGCCGGTCGACCCACAGCCGCCCGTACAGCCCCGTGCCTCCCCGGCCCCAGCCGCGGGCCACCAGCAGCAGACCGCCCTCGTCGGGATAGGCCAGTGCGCCGAGGAACGGCGCGCGCAGCGCCACCACGAGCAGCACCGCCGCGACGGTGGTCGCGGAGGGTCTCAGCACTGGCCGGGTCGACACGCCGTCGACGCTAGGCACTCCCGATGAAGGCCGGGTGAAGCGAACGCCCCGACCTTCATCCGGCCTTCATGTCGGGCTCCTACGTTGGCCGGCGACCCAGGACGAAAGGGACACCGGATGTTGCAGGACACCGTGAGCGGCCTCGCCGGCCAGATGAGCGGGCTCGGGAGGATCGGCCTCGACGTCGCATCGATGTTGGTGCTGGTCGGCTGGCTCTACCGGCGACGGGTCGCCGCGCCGGAGATGACCCTGGTCTTCACCGCCCTCAACATCGGCCTGTTCGCCGCGGTCAGCTCGATCGGGTCGGGCAGCTTCCCGAGCGGGATCGGCTTCGGGCTCTTCGGCCTGCTGAGCCTGGTGCGGCTGCGCAGTGCCGCGTTCACGCTCAAGGACGTCGCCTACACCTTCGTGGCCCTGGTGCTGGCCCTGGTCAACGGCCTCCCCGATCGCAACCTGCTGCTGGTGGTCGCGCTCGACGTCGTGCTGCTGGTCGCCATCTGGGTCACCGACGAGTCCCGGTCGACCCCGCCCAGCCGCGTCATGCGGCTGACCCTGGACCGGGTCTTCCGCGACGTGGAGGCCGCCACCGTCGAGGTGCGGGCCCGCCTCTCCGTGGAGCCGCTGAGCGTCACCATCGACGAGGTCGATCTCGTGCGGGAGACCACCCGGGTCTCGGTGCGCTACGTCGTCGAGGACTCCTGGTGGCAGTGGTCCGACGAGAACGCCGCCGTGCAACGGGCGGACACGGTGGAGAGCGAGCGCAGCGATGCCCGCTGACCTCTCCCTGACCGCCCGCGGCCCGGCGCTCGACCTGTCCCGCTTCGCGCCGGTCGACCTGTGCGAGGTCGTCGACCACGCGGCGATGCTGACCCGGGTCGACCGGAAGTACCTCGTCGACGCGGCCACCGCCGCCGCGTTCCTCGCCCGCCTCCCCGACGCCTACCGGCTGCTCCACGTCGACGGGCGCCCCGCGACGACGTACTCCAGCGTCTACTTCGACACCGCTGCGATGGACGCCTGCCGGGACCACGTGCAGCGCCGTCGCCGGCGGTGGAAGGTGCGCACCAGGCTCTACGTCGAGGACCGGCTGTGCCGGGTCGAGGTGAAGACCAGGGACGGGCGCGGGGTCACCGTCAAGACCGTCGCCGACAGCACCCCGCTCCGGCACGGGCGGCTCGACGGGCCTGAGGGCGACTTCGTCGCCACCACGCTCGACGCGGCCGGCCTGCCGCTGGACGCGCGCGCACTGCGGCAGACCATGGAGGTCGACTACCGGCGCAGCACCTTGGCCGACACCGGCCGGGGCTCCCGGGTCACCCTCGACCGTGGCGTGGAGTGCCGGCACGGGGGCGGACGCGTGCGACTCGACGACGGATACGTGCTGATCGAGACCAAGGGTGCGGCGCGACCCTCGGACGCGGACCGTGTGCTGGGCACGCTCGGCGCCAGGCCTCGGTCGTTCAGCAAGTACGCCTCGGCGGCGTCGCTGTTGCGCGCCGACATCGCCGACAACGACGTGCGCCGGCTGTGCGGCCGCGAGCTGCACGCGGTGCGCGCCGAGAGCCTGGGGACGTCGGCATGACCCGCCCCGGCACGCGGCGTCCGCGCCGTTACGAGGTCGTCACCGTGCTGGCGCTGCTCGCCGTGCTGGCCGGAGGCGTCGGCCCGTGGGTCTTCGAGACCTTCGTGAACACCTCGGCCAAGGACCGGATCGCCGCCGACCCGCCGCCGGCTCTGTTCCCCGACGCCACCGTGGAGCCCCTCGGGGCCCGGATCGCCGACGAGCAGCCTGCCGCGGCCGCTCTCATGACCGGCTGGTGGCGGGCGCACGGCGACCACGCCCAGGACGCCGCCTTCGCCACCTGGCTCGAGGCGACCCTGCCGCCACCGCCGGCGGCGGCCGCCCGGCAGGCCGAGATCCGGCAGGTCCAGGCACTCGCCCCGCAGCGCACCGACCGCGGCGTCGCCGCGTCCACCTGGCTGGAGGAGCACGGCAAGAAGGACGTCTGGAAGCTCGCGGTCCACGACCAGGCCGAGCTGCTTCCGACAGCCGCGGGCGACCTGCGCAAGCAGGAGCTCGACGCTGTCCTGTCGATGTCGAAGGACGTCGCCGACGCGCTCGGCACCCGCTACCAGCAGTCCGCGCCCTACGTCGTCGACCCGTCGCTCCGCACCGACCACACCGTGGCTCCCGGCCAAGTGTGCCCGTGCTCCTACCCCTCCCGGCACGCGACGGCGGGTGCGGCCTCGCGGACCTTCCTGGCCCACTTCGCACCGCACCGGGCCGCCGACTACCGCTGGGACGAGGAGGAGATCGCCTACTCGCGGGTCTACATGGCCGGCCACGTGCCCAGCGACATCACCGCGGGGGCTCTCCTCGGCGACATGATCGGGGAGTACTTCCTGGTCACCCGGCACCACGAGGCCGTGCCCGGCACGCCGGCCGCCTGAGCCGGGCGGGCCCCCGGCTCAGAGCACCGCGCCGGGGTTGAGGATGCCCGCCGGGTCGAGGGCGTCCTTGACCCGCCGGCTCAGCGCCATCACGTCGGGGCCGAGCTGCGCGGGCAGCGCCTCACGCTTGGTGCGGCCCACGCCGTGCTCCCCGGTGATGGTGCCGCCGAGGTCGATGGCGCGCTGCATCACCTCGCGGAACGCCTCGCGGGCCCGCTTCTCCGAGTCCGGGTCGGCGGCGTCGTAGACGATGATCGGGTGGGTGTTGCCGTCGCCGGCGTGCGCGACGACGGGGATCTCGACGTCGTAGGCCCGGGCCACCTCGGCGATCGACTCCAGCAGCCGCGGCAGCAACGGGATCGGCGCGCCGACGTCCTCGAGGAAGAGCGAGCCGCGCGCCTCGATCGCCGGGAAGGCGATCCGGCGGGCCTCGACGAACATCTCCCCCTCGTCCGCGTCGTCGGTGACGAAGACCTCGGTGGCTCCGGCGACCTCGCACGCGGTGCGCATCAGCTCGACCTCGTCGCTGCGGGCGATGCCGGGCGCGTCCGACTGGGCGACGAGCAGCGCGCCGGCCGAGCGGTCGAGGCCCATCGAGCGGTAGTCCTCGACGGCGTGGATCGACGCCTGGTCCATCAGCTCGAGCATGGAGGGCCGTGGTCGCCGTACGCCGCAC
>Ga0247818_10001366_pt1 | contig 15419 bp, 13 predicted proteins | sample 13C_Glucose_Day1_FD_192424 | JGI IMG/M metagenome (GOLD analysis project Ga0247818, IMG submission 192424) | Soil microbial communities from agricultural site in Penn Yan, New York, United States - 13C_Glucose_Day1 | ecosystem: Environmental > Terrestrial > Soil > Agricultural land | place...
GGTGGCGTCCGGGCCGGTGCCGGACCAGCCAGGCGTCTCCGTCGCGCACCAGCACGTCCTCGCACACGGTGCTGCGGTGCAGCGCCGGGGTCCCGCCGAGGTGGGTGGCGACGACCAGGGCGTAGCAGCGGGCCACGACGCTTCCGTCGGGCCTGGGGTCCACCGTCAGCATGCCGAGCCAGTGCCGGTGCGTGACGCCCTGCTCGGCGAGCGCGGCGCGGGCCTTCGCGCTGCTCGCGGCGAGCGCGGGGCGGCCCTCCGCCCGGTCGTGGCCGCCGTGCAGGAGGAAGACCCCGTCCTCGGTGAACGTCCGCGCCCAGTCGTCGGTCCTGCCGTCGTCGAGGGCCTGCATCTGCCGTGCGTAGAAGTGGGTGATCTCGCCGTGGAGCCCGGCGGTGCCGGGTCGGGCCGGGTCGAGCGGTGCCGTGCCGGTGTGCGGCATCGGACCTCCTTCGCGCTGTAGGGGCCACCAGCGTGCTCGGCCGGTCTGGAAGGCGGCTGGAGCCCCGCTGGAGCGCCGGGCGCTCAGTCCGCGCGGCTTCCGCCGGTGGCGTCCGGGCCGGTGCCGGTCCCGTCCGCACCCGGTCCGTCCGCGGGGAGGGACGTCTCGTAGAGCCGCAGCAGCAGCGACATGAACTGCTCCCGTTCCGGCTGCGTGAAGGGCGCGAGCAGATCCCGCTCCAGCTCGGCGAGCGCGGCGGTGACCAGCGGCCACGTCCGCCGCCCGAGCGGCGTCAGCCACACCCGGCTGCGCCGGGCGTCCTGCTCGTCGGGGGTGCGGCGCACCATCCCGGCCGCCTCCATGCGCTTGACCGCCTGGGTCGCCGTCGGTGCCTCCACCCTGACCCGCCGGGCGAGGTCTCCGACCGTGCTCCCGTCCTGCTCCCAGAGACAGCGCATGAAGAACTGCTGACCGACGTGGAGTCCGAAGTCGTTGAGCAGACGTTCGGACCGGAGGCGGGTGGAACGCCCGGCCAGGGCGAACAGGGTGCTGAAGTCCCCGAGGGACACGGCGGGCCGAACAGCCATGCGGAAGTGACCTTCGCGGGTTGCGGGCGGTGTACGGGCGGGCTCACGACACGACGGACCGCACGCCCCCGGCGATGATACGCGGCCCGGAATCCCGGGCCGCTTCCCGGTTCCACCGGTTCCCAAGCCCCCCTCCAGCGGCGCCGCCAAGGATGATCCGCGTCCCTCCACGGGGGATGCGTCACGCCACCGGCCGAGCACGGGAAAGGGTCGATCAGATGGACAGCGCACAGCGTGCGACGGGGGCCGCCCAGCACAGGGCGGAGACCGCGCAGAATCTACCGGACCACTGGAAACCATCTGTTTTCGCTTGGTGCAGATCCGGCCATTCCGTGGACGTGCCGAGGTGAACCGCAGGGTCGCCGTCACCGGAATCGGCGTGGTCGCACCCGGCGGCACCGGGACGAAGGAGTTCTGGTCACTGATCACTTCCGGCCGGACCGCGACGGGCCCCCTGACGGCCTTCGACGCGACGCCCTACCGTTCGCGCATCGCCGCGCAGTGCGCCTTCGACCCGCTGGCCGCCGGCTTCTCCCCGCGTGAGGTCCGCAGACTGGACCGCGCGGCCCTGTTCGCCGTGGCCTGCGCCCGGGAGGCGCTCGCGGACGCCGGGCTCGCGTCAGGCACTCCCCCGGTGCCCGAGCGGACCGGTGTGTCCCTGGGCACCGCGGTCGGCTGCACGACGAGCCTGGAGAACGAGTACGCCGTCGTCAGCGACGGCGGCCGCGACTGGCTCGTGGACCACCGCCACGCCGTGCCGCAGCTGGTGGACTACCTCGTCCCCAGCAGCCTGGCCCGGGAGGTGGCGTGGGCGGCGGACGCCCTCGGCCCCGCCGCGGTGATCTCGGCCGGCTGCACGTCCGGGCTCGACGCCGTGGGGCACGCCTGCGAGATCATCCGCGAGGGCACCGCCGACGTCATGCTCACCGGCGGGACCGACGCGCCGATCTCCCCCATCACCGTCGCCTCCTTCGACGCCATCAGGGCGACCTCCGCGCGCAACGACGACCCGGCGACCGCCTCGCGGCCGTTCGACCGCACCCGGGACGGCTTCGTCCTCGGTGAGGGCGCCGCCGTGCTGGTGCTGGAGGAGTGGTCGCACGCCGTGGGCCGGGGTGCGCACGTCTACGCCGAGATAGGCGGTCACGCCTCGCGCGGCAACGCCTACCACATGACGGGTCTGCGGCCGGACGGCCGGGAGATGGCGGAGGCGATCACCCGGGCCCTCGACGAGGCCCGGCTGGACCCGACCGCGGTCGACTACGTCAACGCGCACGGCTCCGGAACGCTGCAGAACGACCGGCACGAGTCGGCCGCCTTCCTGCGCGCGCTCGGCGAGCACGCCCGGGGCATTCCCGTCAGCTCCATCAAGTCGATGATCGGCCACTCGCTCGGCGCGATCGGGGCCATAGAGATCGCGGCGTGCGCCCTCGCCCTGGAGCACGGAGTCGTGCCTCCCACCGCCAACCTCCACGAACCGGACCCCGACTGCCCGCTGGACTACGTGCCGGTCACCGCCAGGGAGCAGCGCCTGGACGCCGTCCTCACGGTGGGCAGCGGTTTCGGCGGCTTCCAGAGCGCCATGGTGCTCACCCGGCCCGAAGGGACACGCCGATGACCGCCCCCGCACCCGCGTCCACGGCACCCGGAACCCGGCGGGGCACGGCCCTGGTCACCGGCCTCGACGTGCGGGCGGCCAACGGGGACGGCACCGAGGAGTTCTGGCGGAGCCTGCTGGAGGGACGCGGCGGCATCGGCCCGATCACCCGCTTCGACGCCTCCGGCTACCCGAGCCGGCTGGCCGGCGAGATCGCACGCGACCCCGGCGAGGACCTGCCCGGCCGCCTGCTGCCCCAGACCGACCGCGTCACACAGCTCGCGCTGGCCTGTGCCGCCGAGGTGCTGCGGGACTCGGGCCTGGACCCGGCCGGGGCGCCTGAGTACGGGATCGGGGTGGTCACCGCCAATGCCGCCGGCGGGTTCGAGTTCGGTCAGCGGGAGCTGGAGAACCTGTGGGCGAAAGGCCCCCTGTACGTCAGCGCCTACCAGTCGTTCGCCTGGTTCTACGCCGTCAACACCGGCCAGATCTCCATCCGGCACGGCCTGCGCGGCCCCAGCGGCGTCCTGGTCACCGGCCAGTCCGGCGGCCTGGACGCGGTGGGCCACGCGCGCCGCATGCTGCGCAAGGGCACCCCGGCGGTGCTCACCGGGGCGATGGAGTCGGCGCTGTGCCCCTGGGGGCACGTGGCGGAGCTGACCGGCGGCCGGCTGAGTACCGCCGACCGGTCCGAGGACGCCTGCCTGCCTTTCGGGGAGCGCGCCGCCGGTCATGTCGTCGCGGAGGGCGGCGCGCTGCTGATGCTGGAGGACGCGGCCTCGGCTCACGCCAGAGGAGGCATCCGCCCGTACGGCGAGGTGGCGGGTTACGCGGCCTGCTTCGACCCTCCCCCGGGCTCGGGGCGGCCCACGGGCCCGGCGCGGGCCGCGCGCGCGGCGCTGGCCGACGCGGGAGTGGAACCGGCGGACATCGGCGCGGTGTTCGCCGAGGGAGCCGCGGTTCCGGATCTCGACGCGCAGGAGGCCGGGGCGATCGCCGAGGTCTTCGGGCCGGACGCCGTGCCGGTCACCGCGATCACCTCCCGCACCGGGCGCCCGGGGGCCGGCGCCTCCGCGCTCGACCTCGCGGCGGCGCTGCTCGCCGTCCGTGACGGGCTGATCCCCCCGACCGCCGACGTCGGCCGGGTCCCGGCGGCGTACCGGATCGACCTCGTGACCGGCCGGCCCCGGCCGATGGCCGGCGACGCGGCACTGGTGCTGGCGCGTGGGTACGGCGGCTTCAACAGCGCCGTGGTCGTGCGCCGGTGCGGACCGACACCCCGATGACCCATCCCTGGACAAATCCCCAGTGAAAGGTGACCACCATGAAGGGCTTCACCCTCGCCGACCTGAAGCGCGTGATGCGGGAATGCGCCGGGGAGGACGAGAACGTCGACCTGGACGGCGACATCCTGGACGCGCCGTTCGAGAACCTCGGCTACGACTCGCTCGCGCTGCTCGAGACGGCGACCCGGATCGAGCGGGAGCTCGGTGTGCGCATGCCGGAGGAGGTGCTGAGCGGGGCCAGGACGCCCCGGCTCCTGCTGGACGCCGTGGCATCCGCCCGCTGACCGCTGCCGGTGGCCGCCGTCAGGAGCGGCGGTCACCGGCTCGGCGAACCGACCCGAAGGTGAGGAACCATGACCGACAGACCCCTCGTCCTCGTCACCGGGGCCACCGGGGCCCAGGGCGGGTCCGTCGCCCGCCACCTCCTGCGGTCCGGCCGCTGGGCGGTGCGGGCCGTGACCCGCGACCCCCGGTCGGCGGCCGCCGCCGCGCTCACGGCCCGGGGCGCCGACGTCGTCGCCTGCGACCTGACCGACCCCGGCCAGGTGCGCCGGTCGGTCGCCGGCGTCGACGCGGCGTTCCTGGTCACGGACTACTGGTCCCTGAAGGAGCGTGAGTACGAGGTGGCCCGCCGGACGGCGGACGCCGTCCTCGCCGCGGGCGCCGGGACGCTGGTGCACAGCAGTCTGCCCGAGGCGCACCGCCGCAGCGGCGGCGCGCTGGCCCTCCCGCACCACGACGGCAAGGCGCGGCTGGAGGAGGAGCTGCGCGCGAGCGGCTCGCCCGTCGTCACCGTCCATCTGTCCACCTACTACGAGAACTGGCCGGCGCGCCGGCTGCGCAGACAGGAGGACGGCACGTTCGCGTTCACGCTGCCCCACGGGGACACCCCGCTGCCCGCCGTGTCCGTCGCCGATCTCGGCCCGCTGGTCGGGGCGGTGCTCGACGCGGGACCCGCACTCCACGGGGACGTGGTCAAGGCCGTGGGCGATCTGCTGCCGCCCGCCGCCTACGCCGCCGCGCTGACCCGGTCGCTCGGTGTCCCGGTCGCCTACCGGGACGTGCCCTACGAGACCTACCGGGAGCTGCCGTTGCCGCACGCGCGCGCCGTCGCGGACATGCTGGAGTTCACCAGGCGCCACCCGGACGTCACCGCCGTGGACGTGGCGCGTGCCCGGGGCCTCCACCCGGGGATGCGGACCTTCGAGTCCTGGGCGGACTCCGCGCCGGAACAGTTCGCCCGCCTGCTGCGGTGAGGAGGGCCCGGATGTGCCCGTCGGGAAGACCGTTCGCCCTGCGCCTGTTGCGTGCGCTCCGCCGCTCGCTGACGGCTTACGGGGCGCCGTACGTGGGGGTGGACCCCTGGAGCACGGACACCGGGGCGTGCGGGCCGCCCCCGGAGGGGAGCGGGCCCGGTGCGGCCCACCCGGAGCGGGTGCGGCCGGACGTGCCGCTCACACCGTCCGAGCGGGCCCATGCCAGGGAACTGGGCTCCCCCTGAGTCCGCCGGTGTCCGGGGCGGCGGGCACCGTCGCCCCGGAGGAGGTCAGCCGGCCGGCAGCTGGGCCGGCCAGACACCGGCCAGCATCGACCGGGTGTCCCCGAGCAGCTGCGGGAGCACCTTGGTGTGTCCGACGACCGGCATGAAGTTGGTGTCCCCGCCCCAGCGGGGCACCACGTGCTGGTGGAGGTGGGCGGCGATGCCGGCGCCCGCCTCGGCGCCCTGGTTCATCCCGATGTTGAAGCCGTGCGCACCCGAGGCGGCCCGCAGCGCGACCATGGCCCGCTTGGTGAAGTCGGCCAGCTCGGCGGTCTCCGGGCCGTCCAGCTCCGTGTAGTCGGCGACGTGCCGGTACGGCACCACCATCAGGTGCCCGCCGTTGTACGGGTACAGGTTGAGCACGGCGTAGACCTTCTCGCCGCGGGCGACGACGAGCCCGTCCTCGTCGGACTTCGACGGAATCTCGCAGAACGGACAGCCGTCGCCGGCTCCCGGGCCGCTCGGCTTGCTCTCACCCTGGATGTAGGCCATCCGGTGGGGCGTCCACAGGCGCTGGAACGCGTCGGGCGTCCCCACTCCGATCTGCTGTTCCGGCTCACTCGTCATGCCCGTCAGCATATTGCGTCGCTCCCGGCGCGCGTGTCGCCGGGGGCGAGCCCGCCGGCGCACCGGGATGCTGGCGCCATGAGCGACCGCGCCACGGCCCCCGTCCCCCCTCGGCTCCAGGAGTGGGAGCAGCGCACGGAGGTACCGCTCTTCGTCGCGGGCCTGGTCTTCCTCGTCGGCTACGCGTTCCGCGTCCTCGCCCCGCCCGACACCGGCGCCGTACGCGACCTCGCCCTCGCCCTGGTCTGCGCGACCTGGCTGGCCTTCGTCGTGGACTACGGGGTGCGGTTCCGTCTGAGCGGGCTGGGGCGGCGCTTCGTGCGCGCCCACTGGCTGGACACGGTGGTCCTGCTGCTGCCGCTGCTGCGCCCGCTGCGTCTGGTGCAGGTCTACACGGCGGTCCAGAAGCGCCGGGAGCAGCCCCGGCTGAGCCTGTACGCGCGGGTGATGTCGTATGCGAGCCTCACGGCCGTCCTCCTCGGCGTCTCCGCCGCGCTGGCGGTCTACCACCAGGAGCACGACGCCCCGGGCGCCTCGATCCGTACCTTCGGCGACTCGGTGTGGTGGGCGTGCGCGACGCTCACGACGGTGGGCTACGGGGACGCGGTCCCGGTCACCTTCGGCGGCCGGGTCGTCGCGGTGGGCCTGATGGCCTGCGGGCTGGCCCTGCTGGGGGCGGTGACGGGGTCGTTCTCCTCGTGGCTGGTCCAGGTGTTCCGGCGGGAGGACGAGTAGAGGCCCCCGGGGGACGCGCAGCGCTCCCCGGGGGCCTCCCGCACGGCTCGGATCAGACCTGGACGCGGTCCTCCACGGCCTTCGCGATCTTGGCGATGGCCTCGTCGACCGGGATGCCGTTCTCCTGGGAACCGTCGCGGTAGCGGAAGGAGACGGCGCCGTTGGCCATGTCCTCGTCGCCCGCGATGATCATGAACGGCACCTTCTGCTTCTGCTGGTTGCGGATCTTCTTCTGCATCCGGTCCGAGGAGGCGTCCACGTCGACCCGCAGCCCCTGCTTGCGCGCCTTGGCGGCGAACTCCTGGAGGTAGGGGATGTGGGTGTCGCCGATCGGGATGCCGACCGCCTGCACCGGGGCCAGCCACACGGGGAAGGCGCCCGCGTAGTGCTCGAGCAGCACCGCGAAGAAGCGCTCGATGGAGCCGAACAGCGCGCGGTGGATCATGACCGGACGCTGCTTCGTGCCGTCCGGGCCGGTGTACTCCAGGTCGAAGCGCTCCGGCAGGTTGAAGTCGAGCTGCACGGTCGACATCTGCCAGGTGCGGCCGATGGCGTCCTTGCACTGCACGGAGATCTTCGGGCCGTAGAACGCGGCGCCGCCCGGGTCCGGGACGAGCGGGAGGCCCTGCTTCTCGGCGACCTGGCGCAGCGTCTCGGTGGCCTCCTCCCAGATCTCGTCGGAGCCGACGAACTTCTCCGGGTCCTTGGTGGAGAGCTCCAGGTAGAAGTCGGTCAGACCGTAGTCGCGCAGGAGGTTCAGGACGAAGGTGAGCGTCCTGTCGAGCTCCTCCGCCATCTGCTCCTTGGTGCAGTAGATGTGCGCGTCGTCCTGGGTGAAGCCGCGCGAGCGGGTCAGCCCGTGCACGACGCCCGACTTCTCGTAACGGTAGACCGTGCCGAACTCGAAGAGGCGGAGCGGGAGCTCACGGTAGGAGCGGCCGCGCGCGTCGAAGATCAGGTTGTGCATCGGGCAGTTCATCGGCTTGAGGTAGTAGTCCACCCCGTCGTCGAGCTGCATGGGCGGGTACATGCCGTCGGCGTACCAGTCCAGGTGGCCGGACTTCTCGAAGAGCTTGCCCTTGGTCGCGTGGGGGCTGTAGACGAACTCGTAGCCCTCCTCCTCGTGGCGGCGCCGCGAGTAGTCCTCCATGGCCCGGCGGATGACGCCGCCCTTGGGGTGGAAGACGGCGAGGCCGGGGCCGATCTCGTCGGGGAAGGAGAAGAGGTCCAGCTCGTTTCCGAGCTTGCGGTGGTCGCGCTTGGCGGCCTCCTCGAGGAACTCCAGGTGCGCCTTCAGCTCGTCCTTGGTCGGCCACGCGGTGCCGTAGATGCGCTGGAGCATCGGGTTCTTCTCGCTGCCCCGCCAGTACGCCGCGGCGTTCCGCATCAGCTTGAAGGCGGGGATGAACCGGGTGGTGGGCAGGTGCGGACCCCGGCAGAGGTCCTTCCAGCACAGGTCACCGGTCTTGGCGTCCAGGTTGTCGTAGATGGTCAGCTCGCCGCCGCCCACCTCGACGTCCGCGCCGTCGTCGGAGGACGCGGAACCCTTGATCCCGATGAGCTCCAGCTTGTACGGCTCGTCGGCGAGCTCCTCACGGGCCGCCTCGTCGGTGACGACCCGGCGGGAGAACCGCTGCCCTCGCTTCTGGATCTCCTGCATCTTCTTCTCGATGGCCTTGAGGTCCTCGGGCGTGAACGGCTTCTCGACGTCGAAGTCGTAGTAGAAGCCGTCCTTGACCGGCGGGCCGATGCCCAGCTTGGCCTCGGGGTGCAGTTCCTGCACGGCCTGCGCCATGACGTGCGCGGTCGAGTGCCGCAGGATGTTCAGGCCGTCCTCGGAGGAGATCTCGACGGGTTCGACGACCTCGCCGTCCTTGAGCTCGTACGCGAGGTCGCGCAGCTCGCCTCCGACCCGTGCGGCGACGACGGTGCGCTGCCCGGGGAAGAGCTCGGCGGCCGTCGTGCCCGTCGTCACCACGTGCTCTTCCCGCTCGGAATCGCGTTGGATGATCACACGGACGTCTGACACCGGTCTCTCCTGACTGAGGGGGTGCGCCGCCTTCCTCTTGCGCGCGCAAGAGGAATCGTACCGAGCCGGGGGGCCTCGACGCGAAAGGGATACCGCGGCTACCCCTCCTCCCCCGTACAGGCCTCCTCGAAGAAGTCGACGTTCTCCTGGAGCGACTTCATCATCCGGTCCCGTTCGGCCTCGTCGACCTGGACCGGTGTCACCTGTGAGGCACCACCGAGACGGCGGAACCCGCCGCGGTTCTCCAGCCTGCCCTCCACGCTGAGCGGAAGCCCGACCAGATGGGCGTGGGCCGCGATCCGGTAGGCCTCCTCGTCGAGCTCGATCCGGACGTGCGCGACCTCCGCCCCGGCCAGCACCCGCAGCCGCACGACACCCGGGCCGCGCGGCCCCGAGCGGCGCAGCCGCACGACGGCGCCCGTGAGCCGCACCGGCACCGCCGGTTCGTCCCGCAGGTAGCGCGCTCCGGCCAGCCTGAGGGCGGGCAGGTCACCGGGCGAGAACTCGACGGGCTCGGGGCCGGCCGGGCAGCCCTCCGGGGTGCCGGCGGCGGGTGCCCAGGCCAGGGTGATCCTGACGCCCTCCGCCCCCCGGACGAGCGCCACCACCGCCTCGGTGAGCTCACGGCTGACCCCTGCGGCGACGGCGGTGTCGAACGCCTCCATGCCCCCGGTGGCCCGCTGGTAGTCGACGGCTTCCCGGGCCGCGTGCAGCGCCGCGTACAGCTGCACGGCGACGGCGCGTCCCGCGGCCACGGGAACGAACGCGGTGAGGCCGCGGCCGTCGGTGGTGGACCCCACGAGGGTTCCGTCCAGTGCGCTCCGCGCCTTCCTGCGGTGCCGTGCGCCGTGGTACCCGGCCCGGCCCCGGACGGCGAGCGAGCCGGCGAGCAGGATCTGGCGGGCGGCCGCGCGCAACCGGTCGGCGTCGGTCCACCCGACGGCTCCCGCGGTTCCCTCCGGGACGTCGCGCCACCAGTGGATCTCGTCGCTGGGCACGGTGAGGGCGACCAGGATGTCGCGCGCGGAGGGGGCCGCGCTGCGGGTGAGCGCGGTGAGCGCCTCGGCGAGCAGGTCCTCGCTGTCGGGGAGGGTCACGGTGTCCGGCACGAGCAGGCTGGTCCCGGTGGCGGCCGGGCCCGGCGGGGTCCAGCGGCTGTAGCGGCCCTGCGCGCCTCCGCGGCGGTGCCAGCCGTGGCGGCGCAGCAGCACGCCGAGGACGCGCGGGTCCACGCGTGCGGGATCGGGGGCCGGTCCGGGGCCGGGGCCGTCGGCGTACGGGTGTGCGCGGCTGCCCGCCGGGGCCGTCCCTCCGGCCGGGTCGTCCGTCGACCGGTGCATCAGGGTCTCCCTCCCGCTCCGACCCGGGCCATGATCCCGCACAGTGCGCGGTCGTCGAAGATCCGCGAGGTCGGGATCCGCACGGTGGTCCGGTGCCGGCCCGTCACCGGGTGGCCGGCCAGATTCGTCCAGTAGCAGCAGTACCGCAGGTCCAGCCCGTCGTGTCCGGCCCGCAGCCAGTCGTCCTGGCTGCGGGGCACGAGCATCACGACGAGGATCTTGTGCACCGACACGGGGGTTCTCGCCAGCTTCACCAGATGGGCGTTGTCGAGGGTGAAGGAGAACGTGGCGCCGGGTGGGTTCGGGGCGATCTGGTAGGTGCACTTGAGCTGCACCTTGACGGTCACCTCGTCGTCGACGGTGTGGCCGGGGGCTCCGTGGCTGACGTGCCAGTCGATGCCGTTGTCGGGAAAGGGCTGCGAGAGCGAGCAGCCCGCCGCGGCGGCGACGGCGTGGAGGTAGCCCACCTGGAGGGTCTCCATGCAGGCGGTGGTGGCGAGTGTGCCGCGCACCGGTGGCGTGTTCCGCTGCTGCGGCGGCGTTCCCCCGTGGTCCTCGGTGCGGGCGGGACTCCCTGGGTTCGGCTGCGCGAGCGCCATGGCTCCGTGCCTTCCGGGCTGTGCCGACCGGTCGCCCGGTCTCCGCTGGCGGGCTGGTCAACTTCCTTGCCCGTCACTTGTGTTGTCACCGCAGGAGCCCGCCCGTAAACGGCGTATCAGGCATAGGGTGCGGGTATCACCGAACCGGGCGGAGGAATCCCGCCATCTGCCGCGCACGCGCGAGGAGTTCGGGGATGACGCATTGGTTCGAGGGGCCGCTGGCGGCTTTTGACACCGAGACGACAGGCGTGGACGTCGAGGAGGACCGGATCGTTTCGGCCGCCCTCGTCGTCCAGGACGCGGCGGGCGGACGGCTTCGCGTCACCCGCTGGCTGGTCAATCCGGGGATCCCGGTGCCGCCCGGCGCCACCGAGATCCACGGTCTGACGGACGACCATCTGCAGCGCAACGGCCGGTGGCCCGCACCGGTCGTCGAGGAGATAGCCAGGTCGCTGGCGGAGCAGTGCGCGACGGGGCGGCCGCTGGTCGTGATGAACGCGCCGTTCGACCTGACGCTGCTGGACCGGGAGCTGAGGCGCCACCGGGCCTCGTCACTGGCCGGCTACCTGGGGAAGAAGCCGCTCTGCGTGCTGGATCCGCGGGTGCTGGACAAGCACCTGGACCGCTACCGCAAGGGCCGCCGCACCCTGACGGACCTGTGCGAGCTGTACGGGGTCACCCTGGACGGCGCGCACGACGCGGCGGCCGACGCCGCGGCGTCCCTCGAACTGGTGCGGGCGGTGGGACGGCGGTTCTCGGCCCGGCTGGAGCGGCTGTCACCGGCGGAGGTCCACTCGCTGCAGGCGGTGTGGCACGCGGCTCAGGCCCGCGGGCTGCAGGCGTGGTTCGAGAAGAACGGTGCGCCGGAGGCGGTGGATCCGGCGTGGCCGCTGCGTCCGGAGATGCCCGCGGCCGCCTGATCCGGACCGGGTACGCGAAAGCCGGCCCGTCGATGACACTGACGGACCGGCTTTTCCCGGGTGGGCGATACTGGGTTCGAACCAGTGACCTCTTCGGTGTGAACGAAGCGCTCTCCCACTGAGCTAATCGCCCGGGAACGGGTTGAACCATACAGGGATCGGAGCCCTGGGTTCAAACTCCTACTCAGGTGCGGAACTGAGTAGGTGAGCGCATGCCGCCGGGTGTGTCCGCCGCCACACTCCCCTACATGAGACATGTGCCGCCGCCCGCCGAGGAATTGGCCCTCCTCGATCATGAACTGGCCCGGCTGGACGCCCGCCGGCTCCAGTTGCTGAGCCGTCGCGCCTGGCTCCTGAGCGTCCTGCGCGCACCGGCCGCTCCGCCGCAGCCTCCCCGGGCACCGTCCCCCCGGCCCTACGCCCGGACCGCACAGGCGCCCGTACGCACGCCCGCGCGCGGCACGCAGAACGTCCTGCTGGTGCTCGGCGGTCTGCTGCTGGCGGTCGCCGCGATCGCCTTCACTCTCTTCAGCTGGGGTGAGATGGGCATCGCCGGCCGTTCGGCGGTGCTGGCGGTGGTGACGGCGGGTGCGCTGGTGGCGCCCGCGCTGCTGCTGGGCCGCGGGCTCCCCTCGACGGCGGAGGCGGTGGCCGTCCTGGCGTTGCTGCTGACGGTGCTGGACGCGATCGCGCTGCACGCGGTCGCGGCGCCGGGGACCGACGGCATCGCCTTCTCGGCGGTGGCGTCGGCGGTCCTGGTGGCGGTGTGGACCCTGTACGGGTCGCTGCTCGGCCGGCTGCGGACGCCGTTGCCCTCGGCCGTGGTGGCGGGGCAGTTCCCGCTGGTGTTCACCGCGTGGGCCGTGGAGGCCTCCGCGACCGGCTTCGCCTGGGCGCTCCTGGTGACGGCGGCGGCGGACGTCGCGGTGGCCTCGTGGGGCCGCGGGCCCGCCGTCCGGGTCACGGCGTACACGGGTGCGGTGCTGACGGGGCTGATCTCCCTGGCTCTGGGGCTGGTGCTGTCCGTGTCGGCCGACGGGGTGTCCGGGGCCGTGGGCCCGGGCGCGCTGCTGACGGCCGGAGCGGTGGTGGCGGTGGCAGGGGCCTGGCGCGCGCCCGGGGTGACGGCCGTGCTCGGGGGTGTCGTGGGGGGCCTCGCGGCAGTGGCCGCGGTGGGCGGCGTGCCGGCTGCGGCGCTGCCGTGGCACTGGGCGGTCCTGGTGTACCTGCTGTGCGGCGCGGCCCTGTCCGCCGTGCTGCGGCTGCGGGTCCCGCGGCCCGTCATGTGGGGAGTCCTGGGCGCGTCGGCCTCGGTGGTGGCGGGCGCGGTGCTGTGGGCGGCGCCCGTGGTCGCCGCCGCGCTGCTGGGTCCCGCGTCCGTGCCGGCCGGGGTGTGGTCCGGGGCACCGGGCGGTTTCCGGGACGCGGTGGGACCGGCGGTGCCGTGGTCGGGGTCGGTTTCCGCCCCGGTGGTGCTGGCGGTGGCGGCGGGACTGGCGGCTGCGCTCCACCTCAGGTGGCCGCGAGTCCTCCCGGAGAAGGGTTGGCGCGTCGCGGCGGCCGCCGGCACGGCGGTCCTGGGCTGGGGCGCGGTGCTCGCGCTGCTCGCGGTGACGGATGCGCCGTACGCGGTCGCCGTGGGCGTGGAGCTCGTACTGGTCGCGGTGCTGACGGCCCTGGCCGCACGTCGCGCGGCCGACGCGCTCGCGGTGACCTGTGTGGTGTGCGCGCTGGTCGGGGCCCTGGGTGTGGGACTGCTGGCGCTGGCCGCCGAGCCGGCGACACACGCCGTGTCCGTGGCGCTGGTGCTGCTGTTCGCCGCGTCGGCGGCCGTCGCCCGGGTGCCCGCCGTGCGTTCGGTGCTCGCCTGCGCCTCGGTGCTGTGCGGAGTCGCCGTCACCTGCGCGGCGGGGGCGTCCCTGGGATGGAGCGCCCCGCACACCGCGCCGCTGGTGCTGCTGGTGACGGCGGCGACGGTGCTGCTGGGGGCGCGGCTGAAGGAGCCCGAGGTCGCGCTCCCGGCCGAACTCGCCGGGGCGTTCGCCGCGGTGGTCGCGCTGGGCCTCTCGGTGACGGACGGGCCGTTCCTGGCGCTGGTGCTGGGGCTGTGCGGGGTGTTGGCGTCGGCCACGGCGCTGCGGCCGGAGCGCCGGAGCGTGGCGGGAGGACTCGCCGCCGCGCTGTTCGTGGCTGCCGCCTGGGTGCGCCTGGCGGCTTCCGGGGTGACCGACCCCGAGGCGTACACGCTGCCGGTGTCGGTGGCCGCGTTCGCGGTGGGGCACGTGCGGCGGCGCCGGAATCCCGCCACCTCGTCCTGGGTGTCCTACGGTCCGGCCCTGGCGATGACGATGGTGCCGAGCCTCGTGGTGGCCTGGGGCGACCCGCACTGGCTGCGCCCCCTGCTGCTGGGGGTCGCGGCGCTGGCCGTCACCCTGGCCGGCGCCCGGCTACGGCTCCAGGCGCCCCTGGTCCTGGGCGGTTCGGTCCTGGCGCTGGACGGCCTGCACGAGCTGGCCCCGCATGTGGTGCAGGTCTTCGACGCCCTCCCGCGCTGGGCGCCCCCGGCGCTCGCCGGGCTGCTGCTGCTCGCGGTCGGTGCGACCTACGAGCAGCGGCTGCGTGACGCGCGCCGGGTGCGGGAGAGCTTCGGACGGATGCGTTAGAGCCAGGGCGTCACGGCATCCTGTCGCCGACGAGCGCGAGGTTCTGGATGGCCGCCAGGCCGTACAGGGCCGTGGTGTTGGTGCTGACCCAGGCCGCCTCACTGCCCGGTACGGGCCCGGTCGGCCCGTCGACCTTCCGGGTGTTCCAGTCGGTGCTCTCCTTGTAGTCCCAGGTGTCGGCGCTGCCGTAGAACTGCTTCCACGCCCGGGTGGCCAGGGTGACGTCCCCCGTCCGCACGGCGGCGTAGGCGTCCAGGCGCGAGTGGCCCTGGAACAGCAGGAGCGTGCCGAAGTTGCTGCCGTAGCGGGCGGCCTGCTCGGCCTTGGTCGCGTTGAAGTAGCGGCAGTAGTCGATCCAGGCGGCCTCGAACGCCGGCATGTCGATCATGTCGATGAGTTCGGCGTTCAGCTCGACCAGACCGAACATGGCCGACAGGTGGGAGACGCCGACCTCGGGCTCCTCGGCGATCGCGAACGTGCCGGTGTCGAGGTCGTAGAGCCCTACGCCCTGCACGAAACCGTTGGGCTGGGCGGCGATGGTCTCCATGGTCGACAGGACGCGGCTCCTGGCCTTCTCCCACTTGGGCCCGCGCCGCTCCCACTCGGTGAGCCAGGCGGAGACGAGGCCGCTCCAGTCCGTGCCGAAGCCGATCGACAGCGCGTGGCGGTCCGGGGTGTAGGGCTCGGTGCGGATCTTGCGGATCGGGTCGAGGGCCAGGAAGGTCTCGTCGGAGTCGACGTTGGCGTGCATGAGGTCACCGACCCGTTCGTCGGCGGTGAGGAAGTAGAACATGCGCCGGTAGGTGGTGTTGGCGATGCGCTGCTGCTTGGCGCTGTCGGCGTAGTGCTGGACACCGTGGCGGGTGCCGAGTCCGGCCCATGTGCCCAGGTGGTAGACGTCGACCTCACCGGTGTGCCGGGTCATGGCCTCGGCGAAGCGGTAGATGTCCGCGCGTCCGGAGCGCATGTAGGCGTACCAGAGCCAGAGGTCGGGCGAGAGTTCGGAGTTGTCCCAGGCGTAGCCGCCCACGTCGTAGCACCACTGGTGACGGGTCGGGTCGTAGGTGTGCATGATGTCGCCGTAGTCCCAGAAGCCGTACCAACGGCGCATCTC
>Ga0247818_10001367_pt1 | contig 15417 bp, 11 predicted proteins | sample 13C_Glucose_Day1_FD_192424 | JGI IMG/M metagenome (GOLD analysis project Ga0247818, IMG submission 192424) | Soil microbial communities from agricultural site in Penn Yan, New York, United States - 13C_Glucose_Day1 | ecosystem: Environmental > Terrestrial > Soil > Agricultural land | place...
ACGTGCCAGAGCGGCCGAATGGACTTCACTGCTAATGAAGGGTCGGGGTTAAACTCGACCGGGGGTTCAAATCCCCCCGTCTCCGCGTTTGGCCCCGGTCCTGGACCGGGGCCTTTTGCGTTTCAGGGTGCCCCTGGCCAGTCCTAAGCCCGTTCGCGAATCAGCGCCTTGAAGGTTCGGAAACGCGAACAAGCTTCTGATACGCCGGGCGTGGGCCCGGTCCGCGGAAAACGCTGTCCGGTAGCCGGACGCTGGGCGCGCAGGCTTTGCCGCAGTGGCAGGATTAGCGCATGGCGGCACGCAGCAACTCAACCCAACCGGATGTGGGCCGGGCGGCATGGAATCCACGCCTGGCGCTTCTGGTGGCGGCAACGTTCTTCATGGAATTCCTGGACGGCACGGTCCTGACCACGGCCATTCCCAGCATTTCGTCGGACTTCGCCATCCCCGCCGCCGACGTCAACATCACCATGACCGCGTACCTGCTGACGGTAGCCGTCGGCATCCCCATCAGCGGCTGGCTGGCGGAGCGGTTCGGCGCCAGGCGGATCTTCTGCGCGGCCATCGCCATCTTCACGCTCGCTTCCCTGGCCTGCGCCCTCAGCCAGGACCTTGCCACGCTGACGCTGAGCCGCATCGCCCAGGGCGTTGGCGGGGCCATGATGGTGCCGGTGGGAACCCTGGTGGTCCTGCGCGGAACGCCGAAATCCGAATTACTGCGTGCCACCGCCTTCCTGGTGTGGCCCGGGCTCCTGGCACCCGTCCTCGCGCCGCTGGTAGGCGGCGCGCTCACCACGTACCTTTCCTGGCACTGGATCTTCCTGGTGAACATTCCCCTTGGTGCCGCCGCGTTTGCCGCCGCCCTGCGCCTGGTCCCCCCGGCTCCGGGAGATCCGCACCGGCGGCTGGACTGGCCCGGAATGGCCCTGACCACGGTGGGGGTGGGCGCACTCGTGGCCGGTCTGGAACTGGCCAGCAGCCATCCTGAACTGCCCTGGGCCGGGATCAGTGCCGCCGCCGGGGTTGCCGCCCTGGCCGGGGCCGTGTTCTGGATGCGCAGGACTCCCCATCCGCTGTTCAACCTGCAGGTCTTCCGCACCCGGACCTTCCGGGCCATGGCCACCGGCGGGTTCATATACCGGGTCACCATCAGTTCAGTGCCGTTCCTGCTGCCCCTGATGTTCCAGACCGGGTTCGGCTGGTCTCCCCTGCATGCCGGGGCGCTGGTGGCGGCCGTGTTCATTGGGAATATCGGGATCAAACCGGCCACTACCCCGCTGATCCGGAAGTTCGGTTTCAAGGCAATGCTGGTGTTCGCCTCGCTGGCCTCCGCCGTCACCTTCGCCCTCTGTGCCCTGCTGACACCGCAGACCCCTGAGGCGTTGATGTTCGTGCTGCTGGTGTGCAGCGGGGCCTTCCGCTCCATCGGTTTCTCGGCTTATGCCTCCGTGCAGTACGCCGACATCCCGCCGGCACAGCTGACCTCCGCCAACACGGTGTCGGCCACCCTGGTACAGCTGGCCACCGGCTCGGGTATCGCGGTGGCAGCCCTGCTTATCCGGACCTTTGACGGGCTGGCCCTCGGACCGCAGGACCCCGCCGGGCCCTTCCGCGGCGCTTTTGTGGCAATGGCCGTCCTGATGCTGGCCAGCACCGCGGACAGCATCCTGCTCCCCCGCCATGCGGGGGCAGCCGTCAGCCGGCCTGGGCCAAAACCAGGGGAAGCACCGCTCCCGCCCCGGCCTGCCGAAGGGCGCGCCCCGCGACGGTAAGGGTCCACCGGCTGTCGGCGAGGTCATCAATCAGCATGACCGTCTGGCCCTGGACGGACTGCAGGGCGGCTTCGAGCTCCGGGCCCACCACCAGCCTGTCCCACACGCCCGCCAGCCGGTAAGCGCTGTTTCCGCCGCGTCCGCCGGTGGGACCGCCGTGCGCCGGCTGCAGATCACCAAGGTAGGGAATGCGCCCGATCTCGGAAATCCCCCTGGCCAGCGAGCCCACCAGCTGCGGTTTGCTGCGGGACGGCATACCCACGATGGCGGCCGGCCTGCCCGCGCCGCTCCAGCCCGGGTTCCGGGCATCGCCGGTTCCCCATTCGCGCAGGACCTGCACGCAGGCCTGGAGCATGCCGGGATCCACCGGCCGGTCCTCCGCGCCGGCGGCAAACAGCTCCCGCAAGGCACCGCCCCACCCCAGGTCGGTCAGCCGGGCCAGGACACGTCCCTCCGAAAGGCCCTCTGCCGGCTTGAGCTTTCCTTTCACCGGTACTCCCAGCCGGTCCATCCCGCTGGGCCACTGAAGACGCGGTTCAAGGACGCCGCCGGCCCGGCTCAGGGTCTGGCCGGCCGCCGCCGTGGCATCGGCTGCCACGTCTGCCGGGAACCACCGGCCGGCGCAGTTGTCGCACCGCCCGCAGGGACGGGCCGTCTCGTCATCCAGGACCGAGGTGATGTACTCCATCCTGCATCCTGCGGTGTCCTGGTAGATCACCATGGAGTCCTGCTCGTCCACCCGTGCCTCGGCAATGCGGCCGTAGCGTTCCGCGTCATAAACCCAGGGCTGGCCGGTGGACCGCCATCCTCCGCCGACCCGTTCCACCGCCCCGTCCACCGACAACACCTTCAGCAACAGCTCAAGCGGCGTGCGGCGAAGGTCCACCCTGGCCTCCAGCGCCACGGTTGACAGGGCGGTTCCGGCTTCAGCCAAGGCCGTCAGCACGGCTCCGGCCTTCTCCTCGGACGGCATGGACGCGGTGGCGAAGTACTGCCAGATCTCACGGTCCTCCGCGCCCGGGAGCAGCAGGACGTCCGCGTTGGCGGCACCACGTCCGGCACGCCCCACCTGCTGGTAGTAGGCGACGGGCGAGGACGGCGCACCGAGGTGGACGACGAAGCCAAGATCGGGCTTGTCGAAGCCCATCCCCAGGGCGGACGTGGCCACCAGCGCCTTGACCTGGTTGTCCTTCAGTAACTGTTCGGCCCGTTCACGGTCTGCGGGATCGGTCCGTCCGGTGTAGGCGAGTACGTTGTGCCCCGCTTCTGACAACAGGCGGGCGGTGTCCTCGGCCGCGGAAACGGTAAGGGTGTAAATAATCCCGCTGCCCGGAAGATCGGCCAGGTGGGTCAGCAGCCAGCCCAGCCGTTCCTTGGAGTCACGGAGCGACAGGACACCAAGCCGCAGCGAGTCACGGCCCAGGGAGCCGCGGATGGTCAGGACTCCCTCACCGAGCTGCTCTTCGATATCGTGCACCACGCGTGAGTTGGCCGTGGCGGTGGTGGCCAGGACCGGGACGGAATCCGGCAGCCGCGTGATGAGGTCCGCGATCCGGCGGTAGTCGGGGCGGAAGTCGTGCCCCCAGTCGGAAATACAGTGGGCTTCATCGATGACCAGCAGGCCGGTCCGGCGGAGCAGTTCGGGCAGCTGGGTTTCGCGGAACGCGGGATTGGTCAGCCGCTCCGGCGAGACGAGGAGGACGTCCACCTCATCGGCGGCCAATTGGCCACGCACGGCGTCCCACTCCAGCTGGTTGGCGGAGTTGATGGCAACGGCACGCACCCCGGCCCGGGCGGCGGCGGCCACCTGGTCCCGCATCAGGGCAAGCAGCGGCGAGACGATCAGCGTGGGCCCGGCGCCCCGGCGCCGCAGCAGCAGGGAGGCCACGAAGTACACAGCCGACTTGCCCCAGCCGGTGCGCTGCACCACCAAAGCCCGCCGCCCGCCGTCGACCAGTGCCTCAATGGCCTCAAACTGCCCGTCATGGAAGACCGCGTCCGGGTGCCCCACCAGGCCCCGCAGGACCTCAAGCGCTTCGGCATGGGTGGCGGTGCCCGGTGCGCCGGGAGCTGCCATGTCTGCAACGGCGGTAGCGGAAACTGTGGACGTGTACTGGTTATCGGCCATTGGTTCAGTATCCCAGCACCCTCCGACACCCTGCACAGCCGCGGGCTGCTATGTGGAAAGCCGGCCGCAAAGCGGACCTGTTACGAAAGAGCTCCCCAATCCACATTGGCCGGAAGCGCTGCCCACGTAAGATAAAGCCCGTGACTAGCGAACAGACAACGACATTTGACCTTTCGGCATCCTTCAAGGCCTACGACGTCCGTGGGATTGTAGGCGAGTCGATCACCGCCGAAATCGTCGAAGCCGTGGGGGCCGCGTTCGTGGATGTCCTGCAGCTCGAAGGCCAGACCATCGTGGTGGGCGGGGACATGCGCCCCTCCTCCCCCGAGTTCACCAAGGCCTTCGCCAACGGAGCGGCAGCCCGCGGCGCCAATGTGGAGCTCCTGGACCTGATCTCCACCGATGAGCTGTACTTTGCCTGCGGGTTCCTCAACCGCGCCGGGGCCACCTTCACCGCCAGCCACAACCCCGCCGAATACAACGGCATCAAGATGGCCAAGGCGGGCGCCGTCCCCATCTCCTCCGAAACCGGCCTCAAGGAGATCCAGGCCCTCGCGGAGCAGTACCTCAACTCCGGGTCCATCCCCGCAGGCGGCACGCGCGGCCTCATCAGTGTCCGCGACGTGCTCAAGGACTACTCCGAGTACCTCCGCAAGCTCGTTGACCTTTCCGCGTCCCGCCCCCTGAAGGTGGTGGTGGATGCAGGCAACGGCATGGCCGGCCTGACCACCCCGGCCGTCCTGGGTGACGCGCTGCTGCCCAAGCTGCCTTTCGACATCGTTCCCCTGTATTTCGAACTGGACGGTTCCTTCCCCAACCACCCGGCCAACCCCCTGGAGCCGGAAAACCTCCGCGACCTGCAGGCAGCTGTCATCGAACACGGCGCGGACATCGGCCTGGCCTTCGACGGCGACGCCGACCGCTGCTTTGTCATCGACGAGAAGGGCGAGCCCGTCTCGCCGTCGGCCATCACCGGCATGGTGGCCCGCCGCGAGATCGCCCGCGCCAAGGCCCAGGGCGAGGAAAAGCCCGCCATCATCCACAACCTGCTGACCTCCCGCGCCGTCGCCGAACTGGTGGAGCACGACGGCGGCCGCGCCGTCCGCACGCGCGTGGGCCACTCCTTCATCAAGGCAGTCATGGCAAAGGAAGGCGCAGTATTCGGCGGCGAGCACTCCGCCCACTTCTACTTCCGCGACTTCTGGAACGCTGACACCGGCATGCTGGCCGCCATGCACGTCCTGGCAGCCCTGGGCGAGCAGGACGGCCCGCTCTCCGAGCTGGCCCGCGAATACGAGCCGTATGTCAGCTCCGGCGAGATCAACTCCGAGGTGGAGGACAAGCCCGCAGCGGTGGAGCGGGTGCGCCAGGCCTTCGCGGACGAGGACCTCACCGTGGACAACATGGATGGCAGCACGTTCACGGCCAACGACGGCAGCTACTGGTTCAACCTCCGCCCTTCCAACACCGAACCGTTCCTGCGGCTCAATGCCGAGGCAACGGACCGGGCCACCATGGAACGCATCCGCGACCGCGTCCTGTCCCTGGTGCGGGCCTAGCAGCGGATGGCTGACCACACGGGGCAGGCAGCGGGCGGAACCGGCGGGCAGGAAAGCTGGCGCGATTCCGTCTCCGAGGCCACGGCAACTGACCTGGAGAACCTCCTGGGCACGGGCGTCAGCGCGGCCCAGGAGCAGCTCCAGCGCAACGGCGGTTTCCTGCCTTTCGCGCTGACAGTCCAGAACGACGGCGAGGTGCGGCTGGTGGCCGTCTCGCCTGCTGATGCCGCCGACGGCGCGGACGGGGATTTCGACGCGGATGCCATGATCCACGACCTTCAGGCCCTCCTCCGCCAGAACCGGGACGATTTCCGCGCCGCCGCGGTGGTCTGCGACATCCTGCTGGTGGAGGAGGATTCGGACGCCATCCATGTGGCCGCCGAACACCGCGACGGATCCCTGTTTGCGGCCGTGCTGCCATACTCCGCCAACGCAACCACACAGTCCTGGGAGTTCGGCGAACTGGGCGCGGACGCCAGCGAGCCTGCGATCTGGGTGGACTAGACCGGACCCGCAGCCATGAAGATCAATGCCTTCGCTGACGTCAGCCTGCGAGCACTCATGGTGCTCGCAGCCGTTCCGGACGGCACGCTGCTCACCACCCAGAGCATCGCGGACGCGGTGGGCACACCCTACAACCATGTCAGCAAGGCCATGGCCAAACTGCGGAGCATGGGCCTGATTGAGGTTGTCCGGGGCCGGTCCGGCGGTTCCCGGCTCAGCCATGCGGGCCGGATCGCCTCCGTGGGCCAGATCCTGCGGCAGCTTGATACCCGCACCGATCCTGCCGATTGTGTTGCGCCTGGCGGCAACTGCCCGCTCATTAACGAGTGCAAACTGCGCGGCGCACTGGCCCGCGCCCGCGAAGCCTTCTATGCGGAGCTGGACTCCGTGGTGATCGCGGACCTCCCCCAGGCCCGGCAAATGGCTCCGGTCTTCCAGATGATCGGCCTCCGCCCGGGGCTTTGAACCGACTATCCGAGCGCAGGCTCCCGGTTTGATTTCAAACTTCTACAAGGTGTAGAACTGAGGCAGAAATACTCGTATTTCAAATATGAGTTTTCCTCCGGCCGGACGAAGGCCCCGGCCACTACCTCAGGAGTTCAGATGCTCTCGGACAAGTCCCGCCCCGTCATTGAGGCCACCCTGCCGCTGGTCGGTTCCCGGATCGGATCCATCACCCCCAACTTCTACGCCCGCCTGTTCGCGGCGCACCCCGAACTGATGGATGGCCTGTTCAGCCGCTCCAACCAGCGCTCCGGCAACCAGCAGCAGGCCCTCGCCGGGAGCATCGCCGCCTTCGCCACCCATCTGGTGAACAACCCGGGCACCCTGCCGGAAACTGTCCTTTCGCGCATCGCGCACCGGCACGCCTCCCTGGGCATCACGGAGCCGCAGTACCAGGTGGTCTACGAGCACCTGTTCGCCGCCATCGCCGAGGACCTGGCCGAGGTGATCACTCCTGAAATCGCCGAAGCCTGGACCGAGGTGTACTGGCTGATGGCGGACGCCCTGATCAAGCTCGAAAAGGGCCTCTACGCCGCGCAGGCCAACGACAAAATGTGGACGCCCTGGCGGGTGGCAGCCAAGGCACCGGCAGGAACCGGGTCCATGACCTTCACCCTGGAGCCGGCCGACGACACCCCCGTCACCCCCGCCCTGCCCGGCCAGTACATCAGCGTCAAGGTGGCCCTCCCGGACGGGCTGCGCCAGGTCCGCCAGTACTCCCTCTCCGGCGATGCAGGCACCAGCCGCATCTTCACCACCAAGCTGGACGACGGCGGCGAGGTCTCCCCCGTCCTGCACCACACCGTCCAGGTGGGCGACGTCGTCGAGATCTCCAACCCCTACGGCGAGATCACGCTCAAGGAGGGCGACGGCCCCGTGGTCCTCGCCTCCGCCGGCATCGGCTGCACGCCCACCGCCTCCATCCTCCGCTCCCTCGCCGAATCAGGCTCCGACCGGCAGGTCCTGGTGCTGCATGCCGAAAGCACCCTGGACAGCTGGGCCCTGCGCAGCCAGATGACGGACGACGTCGAGCGCCTGGACGGCGCGGAACTCCAGCTGTGGCTGGAGAAGCCGGTGGAGGGCGCCCGGGAAGGGTTCATGTCCCTGCGCGAAGTGGACCTTCCGGCGGACGCCTCCCTCTACCTCTGCGGCCCCCTGCCGTTCATGAAGAACATCCGCAACGAGGCCATCAACGCCGGCATCCCGGCCACCAAGATCCACTACGAGGTCTTCGGCCCGGACATCTGGCTCGCCAGCTGAAACAGCCATCCAACGACGGCGGCCCCGCACCTTTTCGAAAAAGGTGCGGGGCCGCCGTCGTGGCTTCAGCAGTGACTAGTGCTTGGCCATGCGTTCCTTGAGGGAAGCGAGCTCGGCACGCAGGGCATCCGGGAGTGAATCCCCGAACTTGGCGTACCACTCCTCGATGGAGGCCAGCTCGGCGTCCCATTCCCCGCGGTCCACGCGGACAGCGTCCTCCACGTGGGCGTGGGTCAGGTCAAGGCCGGTGAGGTCAAGTGAATGGCCGGCGGGCACGAAGCCGATGGGTGTTTCGACGGCGTCCGCCTTCCCTTCGATCCGCTCGATGGCCCACTTCAGGACGCGGGCGTTGTCGCCGAAGCCGGGCCAGGCAAATCCACCGTCGGCGGTGCGGCGGAACCAGTTCACCAGGAAGATGTGCGGCAGGCGTTCGGGGTTGGCCTTCCCGGAGACGCTGATCCAGTGCTTCAGGTAGTCGCCGGCGTCGTAACCGATGAAGGGCAGCATGGCCATCGGGTCGCGGCGGAGCACGCCGACCTGTCCGGCGGCTGCGGCCGTGGTTTCGGAGGAAAGGGTGGACCCCATGAAGATGCCGTTGGTCCAGCTGCGTGCCTCGGTGACCAGGGGAACGGTGGTCTTGCGGCGGCCGCCGAACAGGATGGCCGAGAGCTCCACGCCTTCCGGGCTGTAGTATTCCTCGGCAAGCATGTCCACCTGCGAGATGGGGGTGCAGAACCGGGAGTTCGGGTGGGCGGCGGGACGGCCCGAATCGGGGGTCCAGGAGTTGCCCTGCCAGTCGGTCAGGTGCGCCGGAACCTCGTCGGTCATGCCCTCCCACCAGACGCCGCCGTCGTCGGTCAATGCCACGTTGGTGAAGATGCTGTGGCCCTTGGCAATGGCGCGCATGGCGTTCGGGTTGGTGCCCCAGCCGGTGCCGGGGGCTACGCCGAAGAGGCCGGCCTCCGGGTTGGTGGCGCGCAGCTCGCCTTCCTTGCCGATCCGCATCCAGGTGATGTCGTCGCCAAGGGTTTCGACTTCCCAGCCTTCAATGGTGGGGTCGAGCAGGGCAAGGTTGGTCTTGCCGCAGGCCGAGGGAAAGGCCGCGGACATGTAGTACGACTTCTTCTCCGGCGAGGTGAGCTTGAGGATGAGCATGTGCTCGGCCAGCCAGCCCTCGTCACGCGCCATGACCGAGGCGATGCGCAGGGCGTAGCACTTCTTCCCAAGGAGGGCGTTGCCGCCGTAGCCGGAGCCAAAGGACCAGATGGAGCGCTCTTCGGGGAAGTGGACAATCCATTTGTCCGGGTTGCAGGGCCACGGCACGTCGTCCTGGCCGGGGGCCAGCGGTGCGCCGAGGGAGTGCAGGGCCGGAACGAAGAAGGCGTTGGTGGCCGTGATCCTGTCCAGGACCTCGGTGCCGATGTTCGCCATGATGCGCATGGAAGCGACAACGTAGGCGCTGTCGGTGATTTCCACGCCGAACTTGGGGTCCTCTGCGTCGAGGTGGCCCATGACGAACGGGATGACGTACATGGTGCGGCCGCGCATGGAACCGGCGAACAGCCCGCGCAGCTTCTCCTTCATCTCCCGCGGTTCCATCCAGTTATTGGTGAAGCCGGCGTCACGCCGGTTTTCCGAGCAGATGAAGGTCTGTTCCTCGACGCGGGCGACGTCGGCGGGATCGGAGAACGCAGCGAAGGAGTTCGGGAAGAGGTCCTGGTTGAGCCTGGTCAGGGTGCCGGCAGCAACAAGCTCGTCGGTAAGGCGGGTATTTTCCTCTTCGGACCCGTCAACCCAGTAAATGCGGTCCGGCTGCGTAAGCTCAGCAACCTCTTCGACCCATGCCAGCAGGCCGGCATGTGTGGTGGGTGCTTTCTCAAGCAGCGGCTTCTGCGCCAGATCGCCCATTGCAGTTCCCTTCCTCGGGTTCATCGGTGTGAGCTAAATGCTATGGTCCGGACCAGTGGAGTTTTTGGGGAGCTTGACTGACATCTCCGGTCACCAAATGTGAATTCCGCGGAAAATCAAGGAATTATTCCCGCAAAAAAGCCGATTAAGTGACAAAGGTCACCTATACCGGTCTAGTTGCGGAGATTACAGTCGGTTCGATTTGGCACTACGGGCCCTGCTCGCGTAAAGTAATTCGAGGTTCGGGGAGAGCGGTTCTTCTCCCGGGACACGGAATGCGCCCATAGCTCAGCTGGATAGAGCGTCTGTCTACGGAACAGAAGGTCAGGGGTTCGAATCCCTTTGGGCGCACCAACAAGGTCCGCACCGGCTCGCCGGTGCGGACCTTTTTTGTGCAGCCGGGCCCGTGATCCCCGGCTAGGCTTTGCACATGATGCCCGACGCCGCTGAGCGCGAATTTGATGTTGTTGTTATCGGCGCAGGCGCCGTGGGGGAAAACGTGGCCGGCCGCGTTGTGGAGGGCGGGCTCACCGCCGTGCTCGTGGAAGCGGAACTGGTGGGCGGCGAATGCTCCTACTGGGCCTGCATGCCATCGAAGGCACTCCTGCGGCCCGGCACCGCGCTGCACGGAGCACAGACGACGCCGGGCGCCAAGGAAGCAGTCACCCGTACCCTCGATGCCGCGGCCGTCCTGGAACGCCGAAACTATTTCACCTCCAACTGGCAGGACGACAGCCAGGTCTCATGGGTGGAGGACACCGGCATCGACCTGGTGCGCGGCCATGCATGGCTGACCGCCCCCAGGGCGGTGGAGGTGGCAGGCCTGGACGGTACCCGCCACCTGCTGCGGGCGCGGCATGCCGTAGTACTCGCCACCGGCTCCACCCCCAACACCCCGCCCATCGACGGTCTGCAGGATGTACAGGTCTGGGGAACCCGTGAAGCCACATCGGCGGCCGAGGTTCCGGAGCGCCTGGCAGTATTGGGCGGCGGCGTGGCCGGCGCCGAACTGGCCCAGGCCTTCGCCCGCCTGGGCTCCAGCGTGACCCTGGTGGCGCGCAGCGGGCTGCTGGGCAACTTTCCGGAGGAGGCCGCGGCACTGGTTGCGGCAGGACTGCGCGCGGACGGCGTCGAACTCCGCTTGAACACCGCCACCAAGCGCATCAGCGAGAACGGCGACGGCACCCTCACCGTCAGCCTGGGCGACGGAACCGACGTCACGGCCGAGAAGGTCCTGGTCTCAACGGGCCGGCATCCGGCCCTCGAAGGCCTGGGCCTGGAGAGCGTCGGGTTCGAGCCGGACGGCTCCGGGCACCTTTCGCTCACCACGGACACCTCCGGCCTGGTCCAGGGAACCCCCGGTGACGAACCCTGGCTGTACGCGGTGGGAGACGCCGCCGGCCATAACCTTTTCACCCACCAGGGCAAGTACGAGGCGCGGGCCACCGCTGACGCCATTGCTGCACGGGCCAGGGGCGAGCTCAAGGGCACGCCCGGCGAGTGGACCCGCTTCGCCCAGACGGCCAACCAGCACGCCGTGCCCAGCGTCGTCTTCACGGACCCCGAGCTGGCCAGCGTGGGACGCACCCTGCAGGCGGCCAGGAAGGACGGGTACAACGCGTCCTCGGTGGAGCTGCCCATCCAGGTGGCCGGATCGTCGCTCCATTCGGAGAACTACGAAGGCTGGGCCCAACTGGTGGTTGATGAAGACCGACGGGTCCTCCTTGGCGCAACGTTCGCCGGCCCGGACGTGGCGGAACTGCTGCACGCGGCCACGATCGCCGTGGTGGGCGAGGTGCCGCTGGACCGCCTGTGGCATGCCGTCCCCTCCTACCCCACCATCAGTGAGGTGTGGCTCCGGCTGCTGGAGAAGTACGGCCTGTGACACTTATTTGAACTGACCAGTCAGTTCGGTTAGCCTTGATGCAGACCATTCCTGCGAAAGGCAAGCCTTGCTCTCAGCACTCCAGCTCCATGCCAAAGGACGCCGGGACCCGCTGCTTCCGCCAACCTCGCTGGCCGTGGGCCGCGGCGAACTGCTGCTCGTTACCGGTGACCGCCAGGACCAGCGCACCGCTTTGTCCCTCCTGCTCAGCGGGAGGATGAAGGCTTCGGGCGGCCAGGTCGGCTGGGACAACAGTCCCCGGACCAAGCAGCTCCGCCTGGCAGCGGCCCTGGTGGACTCCCCCGGCGTCAATGAACCTGAAGAACACCTCAGCGTCCGCGACCTGGTGACCGAGGACCTGGCCCTGATACCCCGGCGCTACCGTGGGGCATTGCTCAGCGGCCCGTGGCTCAAGGTCAACCGGTTCGAGGACATCGCGGGCCTCTGGACGGAACAGCTTGAACCCCGCCGGCGGCTCGAACTCCTCACGGCGCTGGCCCTGGCCAACCCCCGCACGGACCTGCTGGTGGTGGATTCCCCGGACCGCCACAGTGCAGATGAGCACACCTGGCTGCCGCGCCTGCAGCAGCTGGCGTACGACGGCGGGCGGCCGCTTGCCGTCGTTGCGGCCGTCAGCGCCGTCCCCGGCTCATGGGACGGGCCCGTCGCCGCCATCGGCAACGCCGCCCCGGAGCCGGCCCCTGCCGCGGAAGCCGGGCCGGACCCGGAAAACCAGGAAACCCCACTCGAAACAGAGGTTGCCAAGTGACTGTCCTGCGGCTGGCCCGCTCCGAACTCAAGCGCATGACCGGCGGCCTGCTCCCCAAGCTGACCATTCTGGCGCTGACCATGGTCCCCCTCCTCTACGGCGCGGTGTACCTCTACGCGAACTGGGATCCGTACGGCCACCTCAACAACCTGGACGCAGCCCTGGTGGTGGAGGATGCGGGCGCAACCACGGCGGACGGCAGCCGGCTTGAGGCCGGAACAAAAGTGGCGGACAGCCTGGTGGAAGGCAATGTCTTCCACTGGGTGCCGGTGGCCAGCTCCACGGAGGCCGACGCGGGTGTGAGCAGCGGGCAGTACGCCTTCGCACTGAAGATCCCCAAGGACTTTTCGGCCAACCTGGTATCGCCCGGCAGCTTCGACTCGGCCAGCCAGGCCATGTTGAACGTGACCACGAACGACGCCAACAACTACCTCCTGAGCACGATCGTGGACAAGCTGACCACTGCCGTGCACTCCAGTGTCGCCAAGGAGGTGGGTGAGGAGACCGCCAACCAGCTGCTCACCGGGTTCGGCACCATCCACTCCAAGATGGTCCAGGCCGCGGACGGTGCCACCCGGCTGGCAGACGGCGTGGCCACGCTCAGGGACGGAACGGTCACCCTCCACGAGGGGACCTCGGCCCTGAGCAGCGGGGCGGACCAGTTGTACGCCGGCCAGCTGAAGCTGCGGGACGGCGCCAACCAGCTGACCGACGGCGCGGGGCAGCTCAGCAGCGGACTGTCAGTCCTGAAGGACAAGACGGCCACCCTGCCAACCGATACCCAGACCCTCGCGTCCGGCGCCGCCCAGGTGGCTGCCGGGAACGCCCAGTTGAACGCCAAGGTCCAGGATGTGGCGGCGCAGCTGGAGGCAGCGGACCAGGGACTGCGCTCCCGGGTGGTGGAGTCCAACAGCAGGCTCGTCGCCTCGGGCGTCCTGACGCAGGAGCAGGCGGACAAGGTGCTGGCGGATTTCGACGCCGCCGCGGCATCCAGCCCCGTGGCAGCGGCCAAAAGCAGGATCCAGACGGATGCGGCCCAGGTCCAGCAGCTGGCCAGCGGTTCCGAGGCGGTCAGTGTCGGCGCAGCCCAGCTGGCAGCCGGGATGCCGGCCCTCAGGGACGCGATCGCGCAGGCCTCGGCAGGGGCTGACCAGCTGCACACGGGCGCTGCCGCGCTGGCAGCCGGTGAGCAGTCCGCCGTCGACGGTGCCGCCGGCCTTGCGGACGGAGCACGGAAGGTGGATGCGGGGGCGGCGCAGGTGTCCGACGGAGCGGCCCAGGCCGCGACGGGGTCCGGTACTCTCGCCGACGAGATCGGGAAGGGCGCCGGCCAGGTCCCCAACCCGGACGATGCCCAGAAGAGCAACCTGTCCCAGGTCATGGCCGATCCTGTGGCGGTCAGCAACGTCTCGCAGGCCAAGGCCGGATCGTACGGTGCGGGGCTGGCGCCGTTCTTCCTCACGCTCGCCCTGTGGATCGGGATCTTCATGCTGGTCCAGGCCATGCGCCCCATCACCCAGCGGGCACTGGCCTCCAACGCGCCGTCGTGGAAGATCGCGTTGGGCGGCTGGCTTCCCTTCCTGCTGGTCTCGGTGGTGCAGGCGTCGCTGCTGACCCTGGTGGTGGACGTAGCCCTGGGCCTGGACCCGGCGCACCCGGTCCTGATGTGGCTGTTCATGCTCGCCGCTGCCATGGCGTTCAGCGCGCTCATCCAGGGTGTGGTGGCGCTGCTGGGTTCGCCGGGCAAGCTGGTGGTGCTCATCCTGCTGGTCCTGCAGCTGGTGTCATCCGGCGGCACGTTCCCGTGGCAGACCACCCCGCAGCCGCTGCACGTGGTGCACCAGGTCCTGCCCATGGGTTACGTGGTGACCGGGATGCGGCACCTGATTTACGGCGGTGACCTGTCCATGATTGCCCCCACGCTGGCGGGCCTGCTGGGCTACACCCTGCTGGGGGCGGCCATGTCCACCCTCGCAGTACGCAAGAACAAATACTGGACGCTCAAGACACTGAAACCGGAGATCGCGGTATGAGCACCGAACCCACGGCCGCGGGCAAAGGGCTCCGGCCCGCCCGCACCAACGCCACCCGCCAGAAACTGTTCGATGCCTCCATGGAGCTGATCGGCGAGCGCGGCGCGGCCAGTGTCACGGTGGATGAGATCGCAGCGGCGGCCGGGGTCTCCAAGGGCACCGTCTACTACAACTTCGGCAGCAAATCGGAGCTGATCGCGCAGCTTCTGCGGCACGGTGTGGACATCCTCAAGGCGCAGCTGCTCGAGGCCGCGGACAGCGAAGGCACCGGCCGGGACCCCTTGCTGGCCATGGAAGCGATGATCGGCCAGGCCATGGATTTCATGGCCGAGTACCCTTCCTTCGCCCGCCTGTGGGTCAGCGAGAACTGGCGGATCCCCAGCGAATGGCAGGGCACCTTCTCGGTCCTGCGCCGCGAGCTCCTGGAGGTCATTGGCCAGGCCGTGGAGAGGGTGGCCAAGGCCTATCCCGTGGACGAATCGGTGTCCCGGGGCAGCCTGGAGACGGCCATCTTTGGGGCCTGCTTCGTGGTGGGCCTGGACCGGCAGACCTACAACCCCGAGCGCACCCGTGACCAAAGTGTTGCAGCAATCATGGCCATCATGCGCGGCTACGTCCTCAAGGAGCCGGCTCCTCGGGGATGATGGAGCACATGCGCCATACGGGGAAGAGCGGAAAGTTCGCGGTCATCTGCGGCGTCGTCGCTGCGGGGCTGCTGGTACTCACGGCGATGACACTGGCCGAACCGGTCTTCCTGGCTTTCCTGGGCGTCCTGGGGCTGGCCTACCTCGGCGCGCTTGCCGAGATCCTGGTCAGGCGGCGGCGGTTTGCCCTGCTGGCCGCGGGCGCCGGGACCGCCATGGCACTCGGCTTCTCCCTGGCGTTCGTCAGCACGTGGGAGCTGGCGTTCAGCGGCCAGTCCTCCTTCCTGGGCACCCCACTCCCCACGGACGACCCCGACAACTACTTCCTGGGTGCCGCCTGCGCCCTTGCCGGAACGTTCGGGATCCTCTTCCTGGGTGCCTTATGGCCGGGAAGGGGCCAGACAATGCCGGCCCGCAGGCCTTCCTCCGCCAGGCGCGGAAGTCCGGAGGC
>Ga0247818_10001368_pt1 | contig 15415 bp, 10 predicted proteins | sample 13C_Glucose_Day1_FD_192424 | JGI IMG/M metagenome (GOLD analysis project Ga0247818, IMG submission 192424) | Soil microbial communities from agricultural site in Penn Yan, New York, United States - 13C_Glucose_Day1 | ecosystem: Environmental > Terrestrial > Soil > Agricultural land | place...
TCCCGAACTCAGCAGTGAAACGATGCATCGCCGATGGTAGTGTGGGGTTTCCCCATGTGAGAGTAGGTCATCGTCAAGATTAAATTCCGAAACCCCTATCTGCGTATGCAGGTAGGGGTTTTGTTTTAGTAGAAGTCACCATTTTTTGCTGGCACGTTACGGCTGTAACGGGCTGGTCACAGAATTTCTTGACGACCATAGAGCATTGGAACCACCTGATCCCATCCCGAACTCAGCAGTGAAACGATGCATCGCCGATGGTAGTGTGGGGTTTCCCCATGTGAGAGTAGGTCATCGTCAAGATTAAATTCCGAAACCCCTGTCTGCTAACGCAGACAGGGGTTTTGTCGTTTCAGGCCTGCGTTATCGATCAAACTCAGACTTATACAAACAGCTTCAACACATTATTCATCGCATCATCAGCAAACCCCTGCACAAACGCCTTGAACCCCGGGAGAGCCTCCCCCCCTCCCTGCGCTGGTTCGGCGATGATGGTCCAAGTCGCACGGGACTTGCCCACTCCCAGCGGCTCAACATTCATCGCAGCCCACAAATTGGCCACACCCAAGGTGTTGTAGATCGTGGTCCAGGTCATATTCAACGCGTGGTCATCCCGCGAGTTGAGTTGCTCGACCACCAGGTTGCCGTCCTTGAAGAATTTTTTGCGCAAGGACGACACGCCTTCCCCCGTCATTTCGATATGCGACAGCGCTGGAATGAACTGCTCGAAGCCTGCGAAGTTGCCGACGATTGCCCAGACTTTCGCCGCTTCGGCGGGTACTTCCACAGACGACACCACAGGGCAGCCTTGAGGATTTTTGATCAGGGTATCGGGTTGCAGAGTGCTCATGGTTTTACTCCGTTTGGATTGAATCAGATGAAGTTGATTTCTTTCAGGTAGTCGCAGCCACGACGCAGCAGCGCCGGGGATTTTTTTGGATAGTGCGCGCCCATCTGCCGCACCCCGGCCTCGGCGTTGTCGTGGCCGATCATCGAGATATCGCCGATGTCTTCTTCGAAGCCGTTGAGGTAAAAACCGAGCACGCCGAACAGCGCGTTGTCACTGTCGACCCGGCCCAGTTGCTGCTGCCAGTCAGCGACGCTGACCATGGAGAATTCCCGCCCGGCCTCGCGAAAGGAGACCACGTAGTCATCCCAGCTCAGGGGCTCGGGGTTGTGCAGGTTGAACACCGCTTTTTCGGGCTGATAGCGGCTGGCATGGAAGGCGATGAACCGGGCGAGAAAGTCCACTGGCATCAGGTCGAAATTCAGCGCGAACTTCGGCACCTGGCCAAGCTGGATCGAGCCTTTGAGCATCAGCATCAAACGGTTTTTGTGTGGCTGGCAGACACCCGTGCGGCTGTTGAAACTGATGTTGCCGGGGCGATACAGATTGACCCGTACCCCACGCTCGCGAGCTCGCTCAAGAATCCGTTCGCCGACCCACTTGGACAGGTTGTAGCCGTTCTTGATGTAGATTGGGGGGGTGTGCGCGGCAGGCAATTCGAGCACCCGGCCCTCGGTGGTCATCGTGCTGGACGCCGAGAGCGTAGAGACGAAATTGAAGACCTTTTTGCTGCGCCCTTCACACAACCTGAGGCACTCGAAAATGGGTTCGACGTTGTCCCGCGCCAGTGACTCGTAATCGAGTACGTGATTGACGTTGGCAGCGTTGTGCACCAGCGCGCCGAACTCTCGATCGAGGCGCTCGTAAACTTCATCGGACAGTCCCAGCGACGGACTAGTGATGTCTGCGGCATGCACCCGCACCCGGCTCAAGTCGAGATGCTCCAGCCGGTTCTCGCGCAGCGCATGGGCAAAGCGCTCAACCGCCGATTGCCCACCACCATCGCGCACCAGGCAGGCGACCTCAGTGGCCCCCCAACCCAGCAGCGCCTCGACGATGTGCACGCCGACAAAGCTGTTGGCACCGGTTACGATCACCTTGTGGACATCGCCCATTTGGCTGATGGGCAGCGGCTTAACATCCAGCTCACGAAAGGCATCAGACAAGGCCTTTTCACTCAACACCTCTTCGGTGCCGGAGCCACGCACCAAAGTTGCCAGCTTGGCAATCGTCGGCAGTTCGATGAATCGGTTGATCGAGATACTGCGACCAAACTCTTCACGCAATCGCAGCAACATGCGCGACAACAGGATCGAGTGACCGCCCAGATTGAAGAAGCTTTCATCAGTAGAAATGTCGCAGGCCGGCAGCTCCAACAGTTCCGCCCAGATCTCCAATAGCAGGGCCTCATCGGCACTCGCAGGTAATCGCCGAGTAGTGTTTTCCTGAACGTTGACAGGGATTGCAAGCAACGCTCTGCGGTCGACTTTGCCATTGCTGGCGAAGGGCATGCATTGCAGTTCGGTCCAGGCAACCGGCTGCATGTAGTCCGGCAAAAGCTGCAACGCGTGAGCCTTCAAGGCTTCGCGAGCGGCGCCGGGCTGCTTTTCCTGAGGTTGCGTGAGAAAGGCCAGGATTCGCCGCTGACTGTCGATGACCACCGCCACCTGGCGATACAACAGGCTGTCGCGCAGGCAGCGTTCAATCTCTTCCGGCTCAACCCGGAAGCCGCGAATCTTCACCTGGTGATCCCGCCGCCCACACAGCTCGACGCCGTCGCGGGTCCACTTCGCCATGTCGCCGGTCCGGTAGGCGCGCAGGCTTTTGCCGCCTGGAACAGTCAGATTCAGATAGCGCTCGGCTGTCTGCTGCGGATTGTTCAAATACCCCAGGCACACGCCTGGCCCGACGATGTACAACTCACCGACGCCTTGGTCGGCTACCGGTTGAAAGTCTTCATCAAGAATCAGCACCTGGCTGTTGGCAATCGGTGCGCCGAGGGTTCGATTGCTGTCGCCGGGACGCAACTGCCGCGCAGTAATCAGCACCGTGGCTTCGGTCGGGCCGTACAGGTTGTATAGCCTGCCTTGGCGAGTCAGTTGCTCGATCACCCAGGGTTCACACACGTCGCCGCCGGTCATCACATGATCCAGACTCTGCAGCTGATCCAGCGGCAGTATGCTCAACAGTGCCGGTGGCAAAAATGCGTGGCTGAGTTGCCGGCGGCGGATCAGTTCGACCAGTTGCAAGGGGTCGCGACGTTGATCGTCACTGGGCACGATCAGCTCGGCGCCCTGAAGCAGGGTCGGGAATATGTCGATCAGCGACGAGTCAAAACTCACCGATGAAAACTGCAACACTCGACTCTGCTCAGTGACTTGCACGTAGTCGGCGTACCACGCGGTAAAGTGCGCGAGGTTGGCCTGACTGAGCAACACGCCTTTGGGATGCCCCGTCGTGCCCGAGGTATAGAGCGCCATGCACGGCGCATCGAGGTCGGGCTGGTGGCGCATCAAAGGGTGCTCGAGGTTCACGTCGTCGACATCGATGCGGCTAATGTCCAGCCCCGGCATGACGTCAGCGAGCGGATGCTGGCCGTCATGCAGCAACAACACAGCCCCGGCATCGGAAAGAATGTACTGCTGACGTTGCAGCGGGTGGCTCGGCTCCAGCGGCACATACACCGCCCCGCTGCCGAGAATCGCCAGAATCCCTGCATACAGCGCGCTGCATTTCGGCAGGCAGATCCCGACCACTAACGGCCCTTGATGTTGATCGAGCAGCGGCTGCAACTGCTGTTGGATAGCTCGGCTGTGGGCGTGCAGTTGCCCATAGTTCAGCGTCGTACCGCCGATGGTCAGCGCAGGTCGTTCGGCGGATTGAAGAAGGCGTCGTTCGAGGCGCTCGATCATCGGGACCTGGCCCAGTTTCAGCAGCCCGGGTTGATCGGTGCAGTTGAGCTGATGGACGAAGGCCAGGTGTTCAAGCCACAACAGATTTTCCACCCGCTCAAAGTGAGCAGGCGCTGTCGGTTGCGCATGCAGAAAATACTCGGCATCCCGGGAGAAGCGGCTGACCAGCAGCGCGACATGATCCACCAGCTCCGCCACCGCCCGCAGGCGCAGCGCCTGGCCGTTGCCGGAGGACACGTCGGCGATGGGCACGCGAGTGAACAAAGCCGAGTTGTACGTGCACAACAGGTCCAGCGACGGCAAGCCGCCAGCCTCTGTGCCACCGACACCTAGTTGCAGCGTCAGTCGTGGTGTTTCGCCGAAGCGCGCAAACGGCTGACTCGCGTCGTCGATCAACAAATCAAACGCCGGTTGCTCGTTGAGGGTGTCGAACCGCATTAACGAATGACCGTGTTGTTCAAGCTCCAGCGCCAGGTCGGTCAAGGCCTGGCTTTGCCCAATGAGCAAAATGTCGAGACGTCTCATGGATGTACTCCTTGTTAATCCAGGTAATCGCTAAGTGCGTCTTGCACACACGGCGAGTCGAGCAGTGAACTGCTGCGAAAAAACCGCACGATGTTGGCGACCAGCGGGTGATGGCGATTGATCGGGAAGGCCAGCCCCGAGACTTCGCGCTTGAGTGCCTGACGTGCCCCCTCGCTGATCGGTAAAGACTCGATCAGCCGGAAGTCGAAGGACTTCTGAATGTCATTGGTCAGGTAATGGCCGATGAACACCGGCAGGATCTGCGCGATGCAATGGCGATCGTCTTCGCTCGCGGTGTGCCAGTAGATGCGCACCAGTCGCGCCCAGAAGCCGGAATGGCGGCCTTCGTCCAGCAAGTGATCGGCCATCAGGCCCTTGATCGACTGCTTGACCGTGTCGTCCTTGGCGAACGCCGCGACATCGCCGGTCACGGTGTTCTCGGCAATCGCCACGCAGATCAATTCGACAGCGCTGCGCAGGTGTTCCGGTGCGCGTGCGATGGCCGCCGGGATGGCTCGACTGAGTTCGATTTCGTCGGGTAACCCGATTGGCGCGATGCCGGTCATGGCGATGGTTTGCTGCATGAAGTCCATGGCCACCAACGCGTGGTAGTCCTCGTCCACCACCACGGTCATGGCGTCATAACGGCAGGCAAACGGGAACGCCACGGTGAAGCGATTCTTGGCGATGCTGCGTGCGGTCTTGTCGACGATCTCGGTTTCGAAAATCACTACGTCGTTGATGAATTTGTAGAGCGTCTGCACCAAAGCAAAGTCCCGCTGCTCCGGGCATTGGCGCAGGAAGGTTTCACTCAACACCAGCGGCTGCCGGCTCAAGGGATAGATCAGCTTGTCGTCGTTCTCCAACACCCGCCGTGGTCGAGTGCGGATGGTCGCGCGGCTCTCCCAGGCGTCGGCGAAGGATTGGTAGTCGGCGGCGTTCATGCGCTCACCTCAGGCAAAGGTTCACCCATGCTCAGACGCAGGCCGTCCCAGAGGGCAATGCGGCTTTCTACGGCGGCAATGGCGCTGGCGTAGACGTCCGCTTCGCGTTGCGGATTGCCATCGACCAACCGCGCGAGAAGCATTTGCGCCGCCGGGCCGTGGTCTTCGGAATCAACTTCGATGTGCCGCTCCAGGTAATAACGGAAAGTCGGCGCTTGCTCGATACCGATGCCCCAGTCGTCGAGAATTCGCTGGAACATCTGCGGAATGACACTCTCACGACCATGCAAAAACGCCGCTGCAACGCTGTGTCCCGGGGCATGCAACGCGGTGAGCAATGTGTGCCGCACAAACTGCGCCGCCGCGGGATCGACGTCCACGCTTTGCAGCGCAACGTCATAGCTCATGCCTTCCTGCTGCAACGCTACAAAGCGTTCCACCGCGACAGTGCTGGCACCCACTTCGCGCATCGCATCCAGATACAACTCAAAATGGCTGAAATGACCGTGGGCAGGACGATCATCGGACTCTTCGCCCAGTACGATTTCGTTGATCAGGCGCGCAGCCTGCGGGTCTCGTGGCGGCAGCCAGGGAAGTTGAACGCAAGTCAGTTCCTGTTGCAGACGCTTGGTCAGCGACATGAAGTCCCACACGGCAAATACATGGGCTTCCATGAAGCGTTGAAGTACCGACAGTGAATGTATTTCAGAGAAGATCGGGTGTGAACTAAGTTCTGCTTTCTTCTGGATGAGGCGTTCTTTGTTGTTTTTCATGAGCGAGCCTATAAGTGATCTGAAGTGTCATTCAGGAAGTAGCGATCAATAACTGTGTGTCGTTTAAAGATTTTTATGGGCGAATAAGTACCTCAAGCGAATTGATCGGTATGAGTGAACGTTGGTCCGCAGGCCAAGGGTTGCAGGCCTGTGCTAAGTGCGGCGAACAAAAACTAATACACGGATTAAGTTTCCGGCAAGCCATTTTTCAATTAAATAAAAGTTCAGGTTTTTACGGCGCGACAAGTTTCAATAAAACTTTAGGTTGAAGTTTTATTTTGGCGTAGTTGCTCCTTCCGACTAATAATCGTCAGAATTCAAATGAAGAGTGAATGCCTCACTCGAAGCAACTTCATAGTTGAGTCGTTGACGTGAATTTAGGGGGTGGAAGTTGGCTGGGATCAACACCGGTGCTTCCTTTCCCGTGACAAGACTCCTTCCTTAGGTTCTTGTTGCGAGGACTGCTGCGCAGGTGCGTAGCGTCGCCCGTTGATTCGTTTTGCAGTTCAAGAGTGAGCGTAATTCAAGGCGGCCGCTATCACCGAAACGTCATCTGCTCGGTTCAATGAGTGGGCTTGGGAGGGGGGAATCGAGGGCGCGGCTCTAGAGTGGGGTTTAGCGCCGTAGCGGCCAGCGAAAACGAGCAGCGCGATTTGCTCGTTCCGGCTGACGGCTCGGTTTACCGGGAGATTTTCTTGTTAAGTGCTTCAGGGCTGGCGAGGTAGCGTGTAATGACTTCGACACCCCGGTTGAGGTGATTCTCGAGCATCTTTACTGCGCGCTGGATGTCTCGGTCTTCCACAGCCAGTAATAGTGCTCGGTGATCGTCTTGGGACAGTTTGCCCAGGCCCATCGCTTCCAGGTTGAAACGCAAGAAACGCTCTTCTTCGTTCAACCCTTCTTCCACCAGACTCAACAATCGACGGTTGGGCGTCTTGCTGTACAGCGACATATGGAACAGGCGATTGAGCCGGCCAATCTCGGTGTAATCATGTTCTGTTTCCATGTCATCGATATGACGCGCAGCCTGCTCGAAGTCTGCTTTCTCAAGCAATGGAATGGAGAGTCGCAGGGCTTCAGATTCCAACAGAATACGCAGCGCATAGGTTTCAACGGCATCACCCGAAATCAGCGGTGCGACGACGGCGCCTTTATGGGCGACAACGTTAAGCAACGCCTGGGCTTCGAGCTGGCGCAAGGCTTCGCGCACGGGCATGCGGCTGACGCCGAACAAGTCGGCCAAGTCTTGTTGCCGCAACGCGGTGCCGCAAGGGATGCGCCCATCGAGAATCGCCGAACGCAGCGTTTCTTCGATCACCGAGCGTGCGAGGTGAGCGGGAATCGGCCCGCTGACCTTGATGCTGCTGAGAGGGTTGGTCTTTTGTGGCACTACTCGCACCCTATTCGACTGAAATATTTGGATCCAAATGGACACTAGTGACTGTGATGAAGCTTGTCAAACCGGTAAGGTTCTCATTCGTAAGCTTTTCATGTCATCCACAATACAAAGTCTAGCGCGTCGCCCGTGATTGCACCGTGCCATTGTCTTTTGCCGGGCTAACCTGCACCATCGGCCGAATTCCATTTGCCTGACCTGGATGCCTCGCATTGGCGGTACGTTTCGCAATCCCAAGGACTTTGCGCTGGCTATGTTGTGCGCTGTTGCTGGCCGGCGTCATGCTGGGCGGTTTGCAGGCCGATTGGGACTTTTCGCTGATCAGTCGCCGTGCTCAGGATTTGTACGGGCCGTTGGGTGAAGGGAAGCAGCGGATCGATGCCTGGCAGCAGTTGCTGGCCACTCAGAAGCAGATGAGCGAGCTGGAACAGCTCAACGTGGTCAACCGGTTCATCAACCATCAAGTGCGCTACGTAGAAGACATCGATCTGTGGCACGAGGTCGACTATTGGGAAACCCCCATCGAAGCGCTGTGGAAGGGTGCCGGTGATTGTGAAGACTACGCGATTGCCAAGTATTTCAGCCTGCGCCACCTCGGCGTCTCCAGTGACAAGTTGCGCATCACCTACGTCAAGGCGTTGCGCCAGAATCGGGCGCACATGGTGTTGACCTATTATTCAAGCCCCGAGGCCATGCCACTGGTACTCGACAGCCTGATCAACGAGATAAAACCCGCTAGCCAGCGGACCGATCTGTTACCGGTCTACTCTTTCAATGCGCAAGGATTGTATTTGCCCGGCGCCAAGGGCACGAAAAAAGTCGGTGACACCAAACGTCTGTCCCGCTGGCAGGACGTGTTGAAGAAAATGCAGGCCGAAGGTTTCCCGGTCGAAACGACAAACTAGGAGCACGCGCTCAGATGTCTTTGTTCAAACAGCTGTTGATCGCAATTTGTCTGTTCCTGGTGGTCGCCTTCACCGGCAGCTTCATGGTCAGCCTGGAAAGCTCGCGCACCCAGTACGTCAATCAGTTGCGCTCCCACGCCCAGGACGCCGCGACGGCGCTGGCGCTGTCCCTGACGCCGAACATCGACGACCCGGCGATGGTCGAGTTGCTGGTCAGTTCGATTTTCGACAGTGGTTACTACTCAAGCATCCGCGTCGTCGACCTGAGCAACGACAACACCATTGTCGAGCGCAACGGGATTCCTGCGGTCAACAACGTGCCGGACTGGTTCGTCAAAATGATTGGCCTTGAACCCGCCGGTGGCGACGCGATTGTCAGCCGCGGTTGGGAGCAAGCGGCGCGGGTCGAGGTCGTCAGCCACCCGATGTTCGCGCTGGCCAAGCTGTGGCAGAGCGCGCTGGGCAGTCTCGGCTGGTTGTTGATTTGCGGCGCTGTGAGCGCAGTGCTGGGGGCGTTGTTGTTGCGCCGGCAATTGAAACCACTGGATTACATGGTCAAGCAATCCCACGCCATTGCCCGACGCGAATTCCTCAGCCTGCCGGAACTGCCGCGCACCCCCGAACTGCGACGGGTGGTGCAGGCCATGAACCAGATGGTCGAGAAGCTCAAGGCGTTGTTCCAGGAACAGGCCGAACGCAGTGAAAAACTGCGGGTCGAGTCTTATCAGGACAACCTCACCGGGCTGGCCAACCGTCGTTATTTCGAGATGCAATTGAACGCCCGGGTGAGCAATCCGGAGCAGGCCAGTTCGGGGTATCTACTGTTATTGCGGGTCAAGGACCTGGCCGGTTTGAACCAGCGTTTGGGTGGTCAGCGTACTGACCAGTTATTGAAAGCCGTGGGCGAGCAGTTGTCCCGCGAGTGTGCCAAGTTCCCGGAAACCCAGAACCTCGTCACGCGTATTCGCGGCGGTGAATTCGCCGTGCTGGCGCCGGGGCTGGTGCGGGAAGAAGCGTTGCAACTGGCGCAGAACCTTGACAGTGCCTTGGCGAGCCTGCATGCGACCGGCGCCACCGACGTGGCCACGGTGGCGTCGATCGGGTTGGCACCTTTCGTTCATGGCGACTCGCCGCAAGCGGTGCTCGGACTCGGCGATCAGGCGTTGGCCCAGGCGGAAGCCCAGGGCGAGCCGAGTTGGGCGTGCCTGGATCACAGCGCGTTAGCCAGTGTCGGTGATGACCATCATGCGTGGAATAACTTGCTGGACCAGGCATTGGAGCAGCGCCGGTTCCAGTTGTATTTCCAACCGGTCGTGGCCAGCCAGGACACGCAACTGGTGCTGCATTACAAAGTGCTTTCGCGTTTGGTCGATGAACAAGGGCAGACCATTCCCGCCGGGCGCTTCTTGCCTTGGCTGGAGCGTTTTGGCTGGACCGCGCGACTGGACCGGCTGATGCTGGAATTGGTGCTTGAGCAGATGGCCGAGCACGAAGAGTCGCTGGCGCTGAACCTGTCGTCGGCGACGTTGGGCGATCCGCAGGCGCTGAATAAAATCTTCGAGATTTTGCGCGCGAACTCTAATCTGGGTCCGCGCCTGACGCTGGAAATCGGTGAGGAACAGCTGCCGGAACAAGCGATGCTGGAAGAGCTGACGCGGCGTCTGCGAGAACTCGGCTTCTCCCTGAGCCTGCAACGTTTTGGCGGGCGCTTCAGCATGATCGGCAACCTGGCACGACTGGGGCTGGCGTACCTGAAGATCGATGGCGGTTACATTCGCGCGATTGATCAGGAGAGTGACAAACGCCTGTTCATCGAAGCGATCCAGCGTGCGGCGCACAGCATCGATTTGCCGCTGATTGCCGAGCGGGTCGAGACGGAAGGGGAGTTGTCGGTGATTCGCGAGATGGGGCTTTATGGGGCTCAGGGGCAGTTGTTTGGTGAGCCCAAGCCTTGGCACTAACCCACTGATCGTTCCCACGCTCTGCGTGGGAATGCAGCCCGTGACGCTCCGCGTCACAACGGTGCCAGGCGCAATGCCGGCGGCGAGGCTGGAACGCGGAGCGTCCCTTGAGGCATTCCCACGCAGAGCGTGGGAACGATCTGGTCGGAAAATCTGAAGGCAAATTCCTAGGAGATTCCCTTCGAGTTGCGTCGGTTTTGGTGAACTTGTTCCGGGCAATGCGCAAGTCTAGTCTGGCTTTGTCACTGAATAATCGGTGACACGGACGTGCAAGTCCGGGTACAAGACGACGCGCAACGCCATTGGTTACGTGACGGGCAGTCATGCTCGCGGTGCTTGTTTTATGGCGGCTGTGCGTGGGAGATCGTTCTTTCGAGAACTATCTGCCGGGGTCCGTCTGCCCGGTCTTGCACACTCGCGCACAGCTGCCACCCCATTCGCGTGCAAGCGAACGGTCGTAGCTCCCAATACAGATGGAGATACAACATGTTCAAAGTTACCCCCAATCCGCCTTCTCACCGCAGAGGCCATCTCTTCACCGTCTCCCCCGACATCCCCACCGAAGCCCTCCTGGCCAACGCCTCAGAAGACCTGCTCTCCATCAGCGCCATCGCCGCCGACCTTGCCGACGATGTAGACGGCACACGCCGCTGCGTCGCGCTGGCGCTTAGCCGGATAGCCGATGGGGTTCATTTATTGGTGGAGCGAGCGCTGGATCAGCTTGAGTTGCCAGAGTTGGCGGCGGGTTCGGTCAACGTTTAGCGCAGATGATCGTTCCCACGCTCTGCGTGGGAATGCAGCCCGTGACGCTCCGCGTCACAACAGTGCCAGGCGCAATGCCGGCGGCGAGGCTGGAACGCGGAGCGTCCCTTTAGGCATTCCCACGCGGAGCGTGGGAACGATCAATGTGCGGGGTTAAATCAACCCGGTTTCTTCATCATCGATCAAATGGCTCAACCCACCCAAGGCTTCACGGGCCTGGGTCCGGTCCATCAGTTTGGCTTGTGCTGCTGGCGGCAGGTCGGTGACGCGGATCACGCCTTTGCTGGTCAGCACCTGGATCAAGTCGTCGAGTACCCGGATCATTTCCAGGTCGCTCTGCTTGAGCTGTTTGAGGCTGGTTTCCATCACTTCGTTGGCATACCAGGCCTGGATTTCATGGTGGTCGGCCGGCAGTGTTTCCGTGGCCTCGGCGTAGGCTGCGGCTTCCACGCGCACCAACTGGCCTTGCGCATCGCGTTGCACGTAAAACATTGAGCATCCCTCAGAAATGAACCAGCGTCATGCTGTCAGCAGCATAGGCCAACTGGACGCGAGTATGCGGTGCGGCGACGAAATCGTCACCGTGGAGAAAGGCACAAACGTGACGGCCGCCCCATAAGGGCGGCCGTTTTACGTTGGATCAGCTGTTGTTGTGGTCAACCTTGATGGTCGGATCGCTGCCGGCGATCAGGTTATTCAGGTTGGCAGAGGACCAGTTGTTACCTTCCAGCTTGATCGTCACATCCGGTGTCGCAGCCGCCGCGTTGCCGGAGTTGAACTGGCCGCCGGAGCTGACTTGCAGCGACGACACGCCATCCACCGTGGAAATCTTCAGGAAGTTATCGATGGTGCTGCCGCTCTCGTTCTGCAGCAGATCACGCAGGTCGATGCGGTCGCCTTGACTGGCATTGAAGTCCTTGATCACGTCGGTGCCGGTGTCGCCCGCTTTCCAGACGAAGGTGTCGCCACCCAAGCCGCCGATCAGCGTGTCGTTGCCAGTTCCACCGTTGAGGGTGTCTGTGCCCGCGCCACCGATGAGGGTGTCATTGCCGACACCACCCTCCAGCAAATCATTGCCAGTGCCACCGAGCAGGATGTCGTTGCCGCTACCGCCGTAGAGATTGTCGTTACCGCCCTGTCCGAAGATGATGTCGTTGCCGGCACCACCCAACAGATTATCGATACCATCGTGAGCGCCAGACACGTCGAGCGTGGAGTAGTGCTCAGTGACGTACTGGTGCACGTTACTTGAGGTGACTTTGTTGGTTTCGACACCGGTTTCCTTGCCGACAAAAGCCTGCAGCGCGGTGTAGCCCTCACCCGTCACGCCATTGAAGCTCACCAGATCGCCGAAGATGATGTCATTGCCATCCCCGCCGTTGATGGTGTCCTTGCCCGGAAGGGTCGCTTCGCTGTGGCCGAGAATTGCGTTGGCCAGATCTGCCGGGTTGATGTTGGCCAGCGGTTTTCCATCGGTGGTGTTATACGGTGCGAGGTCGCTTTCCGAGACACCGCTGTTCACGCCAATGGCTTGCACTTTGGAGTTTGCGGCAGCAAACAACGCGAACGCCTCTACCGCATTGTTCGCGCTGGTACTGTCGGCATAGCCGCTGCCTGCGTTATCCGACAGTTCATAGGTGCCGTCACCCTGAGCGTGAACTTGCAGGCCGGAGCCGTACTGTTTCGAGCTCCATTCATTTTTCGAGCTCTCGGACCATTTGTACAAATTACCCGAGGCATCAACAACCAGGCGACTCACACCGCCGATGTCCATTCTGAACTCGGTCCCTGGTGTGTAGGAGCCTTGCTTCAATACGGTGTCGAGGTAAATGTCGGTACCGCCATTGGATTTGAAGTCGACGACCAGCGGATTGGTTTGTTCGCTTTGCGTATAAGCAGTCGGCTTGCCATCGGTGATGAAGTAGGTGAGGTTGATCGCGTTGGGGTTGCTCAGTGCGTCAGGGCCTTTGAACCAGTTTGCGGTGGTTTTGAACACGTCTTCGTAGTTGGTGTAATCACCAGACTGCATGCTGTTGAGGACCCCCTTCAATGCGTCCAGAGCGCCCGCTTTCGACAGATCGATCGAAATCGATTTGTTGACCTGCGAATCGAAGTCCACGAGGAACACTTTCACGGTGCCCGCATTCGCGCTTAGCGAGGTGGCGCTGGCGATCAGCGAGGTGAACACGGCTACCAGGGAATTCTTCGCTGACGTTACGGAGGACGAGCTCATGCTGCCCGAGCTGTCGACCATAAACGCGAGGTTGTAATTCTGGCCCGGTACGACCGTCAGGCCGCCGATATCTGCCACCACGATGTCATTGCCACTGGTGCCATCCCGAACGTCGTCACCCGCAGTCAAGGTGAGCGTGTTGTAGACCGCCGGGTAAACGGTGACCGGGATCGTCGCGGTACTGAGTGCCGACCCGCCAAGTGTCTCGGTGGAAGTCGAAGTCACGGTCAGGTTGAACTGGCCGTTGTAATACGCAGGCGGGGTTACGGTCAGGGAGCTGAGGTTCCAGTCGGTGACAATGGCTTCGCCGGATGTCGCGGTGGCAGTGAAGGTGTGACCCGCGCCATCGGTGAGCACCGAGCCCGCCGGAATGCCACTGATCTTCACGCTCAGGCTTTCGGAACCGTCGACGTCAGTCCGTGCGGTGGTGATTGCGGACAGATGAACGCTGGTGCCTTCGGCGCCTGTGTTGAGTTTGTAGCCGTCGTAGTAGCCTTCGCCGTTGGTGCCGTGCAGGTCGGAAACCGTCACGCCGGAAGCGGCCAGATCCGCCACGCCGGTGTACAGCGGCACGCCGGCGCTACTCAGGTCGACCGCTGCACCGCCATTGACCGACAGGTTAACGTCATAGCTGCCTGGGCCGCTTTGGTTGTGGTGGTAGATGTCGAGAGTGTAGTAGCCAGTGGTAGTCGGCACGAAGCCCGTCCCCGTGATGGCCCCGCCATTCCCCCACAACGCACTGGCCACGGTTTTGCCGCCAATGGTCACCAGCAGGCTGTCATCGCCGCTGCCGCTGAAGGTGTAAGTCTTGCCGGCTTCGAGGTAAATCAGGCCGGAGGTTTTCGACGCGGTGCCCGCAGCCACATCGCCGCTGGATTGCACGTTGCCGACGGTGCTGCTGGAGTTCGGTTTACCGGCGGCATCGATCACCGATTTCAGCGTGTCGGATGGCGCGCCGTTTCCGTTGGTGCCCAGGCCGGCCAAGCCAGTCCAGACTTCCTTGATCAAGCCTGTCGACGTCACGTTGTTGCTGGCGACGTTCAGCGTTGGCGCATCGGCCACCGGGGTGATGTCGATTTTGATCGTGCCGGTGCTGCCCAGCAGTGTGCCATCGGTTGGCTGGAACTGGATCTGCGCGTAATCCGCCAGATTGTTGCCCGTGCCGCTGTTATAGCCGTTGGCGCCAGACTCGTTGGCGTCCGGCATGAAGCGCAACTTGCCCGCGTCGATGTCAGCCTTGGTGATGGTCTGGTTCGGCGTCAAGTCGGTCCAGGTCGAGCCGTTCAGGTACTGCAATTTGCCGTCCGCCGGCAGACCGGTGATTTTTACACCGAGGCTGGCGTCGGGGCTGTCGACATCGCGGACGCCGAAGGTCGACCAGCCGAGGATCAGCGGGGTGTCTTCGGTACCGGTGACGTTAACCGGTGCGGCGACCGGTGCGTCGTTGACCGCCACCACGTTGACCGTGGTGGTCGCGGTGTTGGAGTAGGTGCTGCCATCCGTCACCGTCACGGTGATAGTCCGCGGCACGGCGCTAGGGTCCTCACTGTTATTGGTGAACGTAATGTTTTTGATGCGCTCAATGTACTGAGCCAGCGTCGCCGTACCCGTCAGGATCAGCGTGATCGAGCCATCCAAGTGATTGCTGTTGATGCTGATGCCATCAACGCTGTTGCCCAGGTTCAGGTTGTCACCTGGTTGGCGGTTAGTCAGCACGATGGTCGCGCCGGTCAGCGTGGTGCTGTCCGAGTCGGTAATCGTGAAATCGCCGTCGGTTATTGATAGGCCCGGGCCGCTGGTGCCTTCGGTGAACGTCAAGTTGTAGTTGGCACCGGTGGCGCCGCTGGAGTTGTTGGCGTCGAGGTCCAGCACTGGTGGTGCATCGTTGTCGATGATCGAAGTGCTGACGCTGCCGTTCGTCGTACTGACCGCCAGGTTCTCGAAGTTGCCTCCGGTGGCTGAGTCGATCCGGACCACGAAGTTTTCAGTGCCTTCGGTGATCCTGTTATCCAGGGTTGCGACGCTGAAGTTGGCGCTGCTGGCGCCTGCCGGGATCTTCACCACATACACGCCGGTGAAGTCCGAACCGTCGGCAGCGGTGCCGCTGTAGACGATGTTCAGCGTCACTTCGCCGTGGGCAGGGTTGGTCAGGCTGAC
>Ga0247818_10001369_pt1 | contig 15405 bp, 15 predicted proteins | sample 13C_Glucose_Day1_FD_192424 | JGI IMG/M metagenome (GOLD analysis project Ga0247818, IMG submission 192424) | Soil microbial communities from agricultural site in Penn Yan, New York, United States - 13C_Glucose_Day1 | ecosystem: Environmental > Terrestrial > Soil > Agricultural land | place...
CTGGGGTTGCTGGCGTTCGAAACGCAGCTCGAAGAAGAGAAGCAGTTGCGCAATGTGCGCGGTCGTCTGGCTCTGGAAGATGCCGCCGTCAGCGGCTATGAAATCCATGCGGGCGTGACCTCCGGGCCGGCACTGGAAAACGCCGCCGTGCAGCTGGACGATGGTCGCTGCGATGGTGCGCAAAGTGTGGATGGGCAGATATTCGGCACTTATCTGCATGGTCTGTTCGAGTCGCCGGCGGCGTGCAGTGCGCTGCTGCGCTGGGCGGGGTTGCAGGCGGTGCAGGAGGTTGATTACCACGCATTGCGCGAGCGCGATATCGAGCGGCTGGCGGATTTGGTGGAGCAGCATTTGGATACGCGGCTGTTGCGTCAGCTCTGCGGGATATAGGGTGGTTTTGCTGGCCTCTTCGCGAGCAAGCCCGCTCCCACATTTGATCGGCGTTGAACACAAAATCCATGTTCACTGGAGATCTAATGTTGGAGCGGGCTTGCTCGCGAAGGCGGCAGTCGCCTCACCGATGATTTTAAGGAATAAACCATGCTGCAACTCATCCTCGGCGGCGCCCGCTCCGGCAAAAGTCGTTTGGCGGAAAAACTCGCCACCGATAGCCAATTGGCCGTGACCTACATTGCCACCAGCCAACCACTGGACGGTGAAATGAATGATCGCGTCGCCCATCACCGTGCCCGGCGTCCCGCCGAATGGGCATTGATCGAAGAACCGGTCGAGCTCGCCCGTGTCCTGCGCGAAACCGCCCGTGCCAACCGTTGCCTGCTGGTGGATTGCCTGACGCTGTGGATGACCAATCTGCTGATGCTCGACGACGCCGAACGCCTCAGCGCCGAACGCGAAGCGCTGTTGGGCTGCCTGGCCTCGTTGCCGGGTGAAATCATTTTTGTCAGCAACGAGACCGGAATGGGTGTCGTGCCGCTCGGCGAATTGACTCGCCGCTACGTCGATGAAGCCGGTTGGCTGCATCAAGCGCTGGCCGAGCGTTGCCAGCGTGTCGTCTTGACGGTCGCTGGCCTGCCCCTGACTTTGAAAGGAACTGCGTCATGACTCAATCCTGGTGGCTGAACCCGTGCAAGCCAATCGATGTGCAAGCCCTCGAACAGGCGCAGGTGCGGCAACAACAACTGACCAAACCGGCTGGCTCGCTCGGTCGACTGGAGTCGGTGGCGGTACAGTTGGCCGGGTTGCAGGGGCAGGTCAAGCCGAGTCTTGATCACCTGTGGATCGCGATTTTTGCCGGTGACCATGGTGTCGTGGCTGAAGGCGTGTCGGTGTTTCCTCAGGAAGTGACCGGGCAGATGTTGCACAACTTCGTCAACGGTGGTGCTGCGATCAGCGTGTTGGCGCGACAGTTGGGCGCTTCGCTTGAAGTGGTTGATTTGGGCACAGTGACGCCGACCTTGAATTTGCCCGGGGTGCGCCACTTGAACGTTGGTCCCGGCACGGCGAATTTCGTCAAAGGCCCGGCCATGACGACAGCGCAGGGCGCACTCGCCTTGCAGGCCGGTGGTGACAGCGTGCAGCGCGCCATCGCCGCCGGTGCTCAGTTGTTTATCGGTGGAGAAATGGGCATCGGCAACACCACGGCAGCCAGTGCATTGGCCTGTGCCTTGCTCGATTGCCCGGTGGTGCATCTGGCCGGGCCGGGCACCGGTCTGGACGTGGCGGGCGTCAACCACAAAGCTCAGGTCATCGAGCGTGCGTTGGCGCTGCACCGTGCTCAGCGCGGGGACGCTTTGCAAACGCTGTTCAATCTTGGCGGCTTTGAAATTGCCGCGCTCGTTGGCGCGTACCTGGCGTGTGCGCAACACGGCGTGGCGGTGTTGGTCGACGGGTTCATTTGCAGCGTCGCGGCATTGGTGGCGGTGCGCTTGAACCCTGATTGCCGCCCGTGGCTACTGTTCGGTCATCGCGGTGCCGAGCCTGGCCATCGTCATGTGCTGGAAACCTTGAACGCTGAACCGTTGCTGGATCTGGGGCTGCGTTTGGGCGAGGGCAGTGGTGCGGCGTTGGCCGTGCCGTTGTTGCGTCTGGCCTGTGATCTTCACGGGCAGATGGCAACCTTCGCCGAAGCCGCCGTTGCGGACCGCCCGGCATGACGTTGCGTCTGGACCTGCTACGACACGGAGAGACCGAACTCGGTGGCGGGTTGCGCGGCAGCCTCGACGACGCGTTGACCGCCAAAGGCTGGGAGCAGATGCGCGCGGCGGTTTTGGACCAGGGGCCGTGGGATCGATTGATCAGCTCGCCCTTGCAGCGTTGCGCGCGGTTTGCTGAAGAGCTTGGCGCGCAACTGGGGTTGCCGGTGCACCTGGATAAAGATCTGCAAGAACTGCACTTTGGTGCCTGGGAAGGGCAGAGCGCAGCGGCGTTGATGGAAGTTGATGCCGAGGGATTGGGTCTGTTCTGGGCTGATCCTTATTCGTTTACGCCTCCGGACGGGGAGCGGGTGGCGGACTTTTCCAAACGGGTAGTGGCGGCGATCGAACGTCTGTCAGTAGTTTGCGCTGGCGAACGGGTCCTGCTGATCAGTCATGGTGGCGTCATGCGTTTATTGCTGGCTCAAGCGCGGGGGTTGCCGCGTGAGCAGTTGCTCAATGTCGAAGTCGCTCATGGCTCGTTGTTTTCGTTGAGCGTCGAACCTGGCGTCCTTCTCAAGGAATCGATCTGACCATGTTGCCCTTCTGGATCGCCCTGCAATTCCTGAGCAGTCTGCCGATTCGCCTGCCCGGCATGCCGACGCCTCAGGAACTGGGCCGCTCGCTGCTGTTTTATCCGCTGGTGGGACTGCTGTTCGGCGCGATTCTGTGGGCGCTGAACTGGCTCTTGCTGGGCACGCCTTTGTTGCTGCATGCCGCGTTGTTGCTGACGGTTTGGGTCTTGCTCAGCGGCGCGTTGCACCTGGATGGCCTGGCCGATAGCGCCGACGCGTGGCTTGGCGGATTTGGCGACCGGGAACGTACGCTGACGATCATGAAAGACCCGCGCAGCGGACCGATTGCCGTGGTGACGCTGGTGCTGGTGTTGTTGCTGAAGTTCGCTGCGTTACTGGCGTTGATCGAGCAGCAGCACAGTATTTTCCTGATCATCGTTCCGCTGATCGGTCGCAGCGCTATGCTGGGGTTGTTCCTGACCACGCCCTATGTGCGTGCTGGCGGTTTGGGGCAGGCGCTGGCGGATCATCTGCCGCGAATGGCTGGCTGGCAGGTGTTGGCGGTCAGTGCGTTGGGTTGTGTTTTGATCGCGGGTTTTAGCGGTGTTCTGGCCGTTGCTGTGGCAGCGGTCATTTTCCTGTGGTTGCGGCAGCTCATGCTACGGCGATTGGGCGGGACGACGGGCGATACAGCAGGCGCGATGCTGGAGTTGCTGGAGATAGCGGTGTTGGCAGGTTTGGCGTTGATTTGAAGGGTTGTGTGTCGGATGTGCTGGCCTCATCGCCGGCTTGCCGGCGATAGCGGTCTATCAGGCAATACATAACTTGATTTAACACAACCACGGGTATATACACGCACCATGCTCGACTCTCAATGTTTATGCATCAACCTGCGTCGCGCCGCCCGTGGCGTCAGCAGGCATTACGACGGCGCTCTGGACGGCTTCGGGATCAACGTTGCCCAGTATTCTTTGCTGTGCAATTTGCAGCGTCTGGATCAACCGAGTATTTCCACCCTTGCCGAAGCCATGGGGCTGGACCGCAGCACCCTCGGGCGCAATTTGCGAGTGCTGGAAGGCGAGGGGCTGGTGAAGCTGGTCGAGGGCGAAGACATGCGTAATCGCATCGTCCGACTGACCGAAGCCGGTGCCGAACGTCTGAAGGCCGCCTTGCCGGCCTGGGAAGCGGCGCAGCAGGGGTTGATTGACCGACTGGGCGCCGAGAAACGTGAAACCTTGCTGCGACTGCTGGACGAACTGGCGTGAAGCCGGTTTTTCCGATCTTAAGCGGGTATATACCCGCTACCGGAGAATAAGACATGACATCGATGTGGCGTACCTGCGGTTGGGTGTTGTTGGGGAGTGCGCTGATCCTTGCGTTGTCTTTGGGCGTGCGCCACGGCTTCGGGCTGTTTCTGGCGCCGATGAGTGCCGAGTTCGGCTGGGGGCGTGAGACGTTTGCGTTTGCCATCGCCTTGCAGAATCTGATCTGGGGGCTGGCGCAGCCCTTTACTGGCGCATTGGCCGACCGCTTCGGTGCGGCGAAAGTGGTGCTGGTCGGTGGCGTACTGTACGCCTTGGGTCTGGTGTGCATGGGGCTGTCTGATTCCGCCGTGACACTGTCCCTGAGCGCAGGCCTGTTGATTGGCATCGGCCTGTCCGGCACCTCGTTCTCGGTGATCCTCGGCGTGGTCGGCCGTGCGGTGCCACCCGAGAAGCGCAGCATGGGCATGGGCATCGCCAGTGCGGCCGGTTCGTTCGGTCAGTTCGCGATGTTGCCGGGCACGTTGGGCTTGATCGGTTGGCTGGGCTGGTCCGCCGCGTTGCTGGTGCTGGGCCTGTTGGTGGCGTTGATCGTGCCGCTGGTGAGCATGCTCAAGGACAAGCCGCTGCCGGTCCTCGGCCATGAACAAACCCTCTCCGAAGCGCTACGTGAAGCTTGCTCTCACTCGGGGTTTTGGCTGTTGGCGTTCGGCTTCTTCGTGTGCGGTTTTCAGGTGGTGTTCATTGGCGTGCATTTGCCGGCTTACCTGGTGGATCAGCACCTTCCGGCATCCGTCGGCACCACGGTGCTGGCGCTGATCGGGTTGTTCAACATCTTTGGTACGTACACCGCCGGCTGGCTGGGCGGGCGTATGTCGAAACCGCGCTTGCTGACCGGTTTGTACTTGCTGCGGGCGGTGGTAATTGCGCTGTTCCTGTGGGCGCCGGTGACGACGACCACGGCATACCTGTTCGGCATGGCCATGGGGTTTCTGTGGCTGTCGACGGTGCCATTGACCAACGGCACCGTAGCGACCTTGTTCGGCGTGCGAAACCTGTCCATGCTCGGTGGGATTGTTTTCCTGTTTCACCAACTCGGCTCGTTTCTGGGTGGCTGGTTGGGCGGGGTGGTGTATGACCGAACCGGGAGCTATGACTTGATCTGGCAAGTGGCAATTCTGTTGAGCCTGTTGGCTGCCGCCCTGAACTGGCCGGTGCGTGAGCGGCCGGTAGCGCGCCTGCAATCGCAGATGAGTGCGATATGAGCCGTCTGTGGCCGCGTATCGCTGTAACGGCTGTCGGCGTCTTGCTGCTGGCGTTGTCGTGGTGGGGCTGGCATCAGGGCGGGCTGGCGCTGATGCAGTTGGGCATGGGTGCTTGCTAGCGAGCGGCGAGGGCGAGTAACTTCGTTTTTGACTACCTATCAAGGATGCACCGACATGCTGATGCGCTGGATTGCAGTCTCCGCGTTGTTGATGACGTTTACCGGGCTCGCCCAGGCGGGCGAGTGCCCGGAGCTGTTGCAAGGCTCATTGCAGAAGCTGCGCGCCAAGGAATCCATCGACCTGTGCCAGCGGTTTGAGGGTAAACCGCTGGTGGTGGTCAATACCGCGAGCCACTGCGGTTTCGCCCCGCAGTTCAAAAGCCTTGAGGCGCTCAATCAGCGCTTCAAGGGGCAGGGGCTGGAGGTGATTGGCGTTCCGTCCAACGATTTCAAGCAAGAGTCCAAGGACACCGCCGAGACGGCCAAAGTCTGTTACGTGAATTACGGCGTGACCTTCACCATGACCGAGCCGCAGGCTGTGCGAGGCGACGATGCAACGCACCTGTTCAAGGTTCTCGCCAAACAGACCAGCGCGCCGAAGTGGAATTTCTACAAATACGTGGTCGATCGCAAGGGTCAGGTCATCGCCAGTTTTTCCAGCCTGACCAAACCCGATGATCCCGAGTTCATTGCCGCAGTGGAGCAAGCCCTGGCTTCCCAACCCTGATCAGCGCCCACTAAAAAGCCCCGCCTCTGTACCAGAGAGCGGGGCTTTTTTGATTCGGTCAGCGAGCGGTTCAGGCTCGCCGTGAATCATCAGAAGCGGTAGGTCGCGCCGAGACCAAAACCGTTCGCCGAGTTTTCATACTTGGCGTTGTAGGTCTGGCCACGGTTGTTTTCGTTGTTGACCTTGACCGAATCTTCACGCAGGTACGAATACGCCACGTCGATGGTCAGGTCGTCGGTCGGGCTCCAGCCAGCGCCCAGGCTGAACGCCTTGCGATCGCCCGTCGGGATGCGCGGGGAGCGGTCGACGTTGTTGGTCGGTGCCTGGTCAACGGACAGACCGCCACGCAGTACCCATTGCTTGTTCAGCTGGTAGGACGCGCCGATGGCGTGAGCCCAGGTGTCATGCCAGTTCTGTTCTTCGGTGATGGTGCCGAACTGGCCGTTCAGAGCACCCGGAACACCACTGTTTTCAACGGTGATGTCTTTCAGGCGGCTCCAGCGAGTCCAGGTGCTGCCTGCGTAAAGAGTCCACTGGTCGTTGAGCTGGTGAGTGACCGAGAAGTCCACCGATTCAGGTGTGGTCAGATCCAGCGACGCGTCGTATTTCTGGTTCGGGTTCTGACCGATCAGGCCCAGTACGTTGTAGTTGACCTTGGTGTTGCCATCGAGCTTGTAGTCAACTTTCGAGTGGTAGGTCAGGCCGACGCGAGTGCTGTCGGTCGCTTGAACCAGCAAGCCGATGTTGTAGCCCAGCGCGGTGTCGTCACCGGTGATCTTGACCTTGCCGTCTGGCGCGGCCTGGGTGATCGACAGGTTCGATTCCAAGGTGCCGTCGATGCGGTTGATGGTCGGACCGAAACCGATGGAAACCTTATCGTTGAAGGCATAGCTGACAGTCGGTTGCAGGGTGACGATTGTTACTTCGCTCTTGCTGCCGAAGTAACGGCCGGCAAAGCCGTTTTCGTAGTCGGTGACCAGGCCGAACGGTGCGTACACGCCAAACCCGAAAGCCCACTGGTCGTCGATTGGCTTGACGTAGTAGCCCATAGGCACGGCGATAGACGGAACCATGTCGCCGTCGTTGCTGCCGCCGTTCGGGAAGGAGCTTGCGTCGCTGATGTCAGTGTGCGCGTCGATCAGCGCAACACCGCCGGTGACTTGTTCGCGCTTGATGCGGGACATGCCGGCGGGGTTGCCAAAAACTGTACTTGCGTCATCGGCAGAGGAAGATCGCCCGGCAAAACCCGTACCCATACCGCTGATGCTTTGTTCGTTAACGGCAAAGCCACTTGCAAAGATCTGGGTGGAAGCCAGGGTAACGGCGAGGCTAAGGGTGGTTTTGAGCATTACTTTTTTCATTGTTCGAACTCGAGGTGATCACCGGGGCGAAAATTACCAACATTTTCGTCCCGGCGCTATAGGCTGTATGCCTTGATTTAGAGCGGTTTTGTAGGACAATCCGACCAGGTTGACGACCGATTGCACAATCTTGTGAAACTGGTGGGTCAGCAAGCGACCTGATTCAGGGGTGAAACACAGGTTTGCCAGGCGCTGGTGAAATCGCGCAGGCGTCCTTGAGGCTGAAAGGTCTGACGCCAGATGCGGGCCATGCCCAACAAGTCATCGGCGGCGGGGAGGGGAGTGTTCTGTTCTTCTACCAGCAGCCAGGCGATGGCAGTGGCGTAACGCAGGTTAACGGTCAATTCCAGGTGCGGCCCGCTGAGAAAGGCATGTTGGCTGGCCAGTCCGCGGACAAGGCTCGCCCGTTCGGGGTCCAGTGCCAGGTAGTGATCCCAAAGTGCCTGGTGGCGAAGCTCGGCAATTCGGTACAGGCCGTGTCCGCGGCGGTCGTGCAGGGCGGAGCCAAGGGCTGACTGACTGGCGGCGATGCCCAGCAGCAAGGATTCGGCAGTTGCGCTATGGCGTCCGAGGTAAATCAATGTCGGACGAATCACATAACGGCACAGTTCGCTGGCAGCGATACCCATAAAGCCCTCGAAACGTGAAGTAGGCGGCGAAACCTGAAGGTAGCGTTGGCAGCGGTGGATCGAATCAGGCTCGCCGAAAGCGGAACAAGCCGCTTGAGTTGAAGTGTAGTGTCATATTCGCGCTGTAAAGGCCTGTTTTTAAAATATTTCCGGCTTCGAGTTATAACCGTTATATCGGTTAGTGCTTAGCGGCTGTCTGGAAAAAGAGAAATAACGGGCAATAAAAAGCCCCGCTTTTTGAGCAGGGCTTTCTGGTTTTTCAGTCTTTCTGGCGTCTCAGGCAATCAATGCCTGACGGGTACGCTCGATCACGGCCTGCAGCGGTTCTGCGCTGGAGTATTGATCGGGGTACAGGCGTTCGCTGTGACGAGCGATGCCGTGTTCGTTGACCAGAGTGAAGCTGAAGCAGCCTTTGCGGGCGGCCATGATCAGGCAGTTCATTGGTGCAAAAGCATTGGTTAGGGTGCGGATTGCATCCTGGGTATGGATTTGAGTAGTCATTATTGGGTGTTCCTACAAGCGACACGGAATAAGAGCCGTGCAAAGTTAAAACGTTCCAGTGACGACGACCACCATTGGTCGAACGAAGAACCCGACTGGAACAAAGCAGCCAGTTTGAAGCGCTGATAATTGGCGCGCTTGGGCTGGCAGGTAGGTACTTAGGAGGGCAGGCAACACATCAAGGGCAAAGGTTCTGGGCCCGGGGTGAAGATCCTGATCAATTTGCAGGCTGGTTCGGTCAGAGTAAGTGAACTTCGCAACACCCTTCGCATTTGTTCGAAGGCTGTGTTGGCGCAAGGTTTACCTGGAAACCATCGAGGTGGTCGCTCCTCTTTTGTCGGTGGAGGCTTCTCTTGAGGGAAGGCTGACCGCGAGGATTTGTTCGACCAGAATTGACTTTCAGCTTGGTACTAACGCCGCGGATACTAACGGATTGAATTTGAGAATGGAAGTGTGTTAGCAAAAAAGATAAATCAGCTTGGGCTGCGCGCCCTGCAGTGCCTCACATTCCGACCGGTGGTTGCTGTCGTTCATCGGACCGTGATCTGCCTGGATCAAGGGTTTTCCCGGGTTATCCCCAAAACCGGCGCAAAAACGCGCCGAAAAAGTGCGTCGATATAACTGTCTCGAAGGTAGTTGTGCACATTACTCGCGCAGACTGTAACCCCACTGTCATTCAGGTCCGGGACGTAGTGGGTGCCTGTATTGAAAATTTAAGTCAATGAAAAACATCGCTTTTTTTTACTGGTGAAAAAATCGTCAGTTTGACTGCGAGCCCCGTCCCACAGGGCTTTGCGCGAGTTCAAGGGCGGTTGTCCACTGAGTTATCCACAGCTTCTGTGGATTGTCCCGAGCGCTTGCTCTAGGACGGGCGTGCTGGGTTTTTTTGGGCTTTACCTGTAAGAAAAAAAGAGTAGAGTTGCGCGCCTTCCGATCTGTCCCACAGTGCTTTATGAAGTTTCGCTCAGTACCAATCGCTCCTACCTCCACACCTCCCAATGTGGCCCCGCCCAAGCGCTTTTCGATGCGCGTGGCTGAGTGGCTGCTGGACAGTCCGCGTCTTGGGGAACACCCCAACATCAAACACTTCGCCGGACGTTTGCTCAAACAGCCCGCCCGTGAAGGCGTCGTGGCCGCGCAAAGTCGACTTGGGCAGCTGATGTGTCGCGAATGCGGCAATGCCCGGGATCGGCGCATTGGTCAGGACCTGTTGCGCCAGGCCGCGCGAGCAGGGGACGCGCGCGCCCAACAGGAACTGGGGCTGATCGAAGACTGAGCTGTCCAAGTCTGGCGGCCTTGGTTAACCTTCAAGCTTTATCTCATCGGCAGGAATCCCTATGGCTATGGACTTGACCAGCCTATTACTCGGTCTGGCGGGCGCTGGTCTGCCGTTGCTGGTACTGGCCTGGCAAATTCAGCGTCGTGCGAGCGTCTCGCAAGCCGGGGCGGCACTGTTGGAAGAGCGTCTGGCGATGGCGCAATTGGCGCAGGACGGCCTGAATGCCCAACTGGACGCCTGTCGCGATGAAATCGGTGACCTGAGCCAGGCTAACGCCGCCCGGCAGGCAGACCTCGCCGCCGCGCGCCGTGAAGTTGAACTGCTGCAAATCGAACGCGACGACGCCCGCGATGCGGCTCACGCCTGGAATATTGAGCGCGCGGGTAAAGAGGCTGAGCTGCGTCGCCTGGACACGCAGGCGGCTTCACTCAACGCCGAGTTGCGTGAGCAGCAGGAAAGCCATCAGCAGCGTCTCAGCGACCTGCAAGGTTCACGAGACGAGCTGCGAGCGCAGTTCGCCGAACTGGCGGGCAAGATTTTCGATGAGCGTGAGCAACGCTTTGCCGAAACCAGTCAGCAGCGACTGGGTCAGTTGCTCGATCCTTTGAAGGAGCGCATTCAATCCTTCGAAAAACGCGTCGAGGAAAGTTATCAGGCCGAAGCCCGCGAGCGTTTCTCGCTGGCCAAGGAACTGGAGCGCCTGCAACAGCTGAACCTGCGCCTGAGCGATGAAGCCACCAACCTGACGCGCGCCCTCAAAGGGCAGAAAACCCAGGGCAATTGGGGCGAGCTGATTCTCGAGCGAGTGCTTGAACACGCCGGTCTGGAGAAGGGCCGTGAATACCAGACCCAGGTCAATCTCAAAGGCCCGGACGGTGAACGCTTCCAGCCGGATGTGATTATTTACCTGCCGGGCGACAAGCAGGTGGTGGTCGACTCCAAGGTCAGCCTGACGGCCTATCAGCAGTACGTGGCGGCCGAAGACGATGCCATCGGCCAGATCGCCATCAAACAGCACGTCCTGTCGCTGCGCAATCACGTGAAAGGCCTGGCCGGCAAGGATTACAAACGGCTCGACGGCTTGCACAGCCTGGATTTCGTGTTGCTCTTCGTGCCAATCGAAGCGGCGTTTTCCGCCGCCTTGCAGGCGGAGCCGACGCTGTTCCAGGAGGCGTTCGACCGCAACATTGTGATCGTCAGCCCCACCACGTTATTGGCCACGCTGCGGGTCATCGACAGCCTGTGGAAGCAGGAACGGCAGAGCCAGAATGCCCGGGAAATCGCCGAGCGCGCCGGGTGGCTGTACGACAAATTCGTGTTGTTCATTCAGGATCTGGACGAAGTCGGCAATCGCTTGCAGCAACTGGACAAAGCCTACAGCTCTGCGCGCAACAAGCTGACAGAGGGCCGCGGCAATCTCGTCAGCCGCAGCGAACAGCTGAAGTTGCTCGGCGCGCGCGCGAGCAAGAGCTTGCCGGCAGACTTGCTGGAGCGGGCGATGACCGATGTGGATGGCTTGGTCGAGTTGCCGGAGTAATCCGAAAAGCATCGTGAGCAGGCTCGCTCCCACATGAACTGCGCAAAACCCTGTGGGAGCGAGCCTGCTCGCGATGGCGGAATTTTCTGCCCTGCAAGACTAAAACCCGGCGCGCTACAACGGCAAATGCCGGCTCAACAACGCCCTTAACGCCGCCGGCTTCACCGGTTTGGTCAAATAATCCAGCCCCGCCGCATGCACTTGCGCCACCGTCTCCGGCCGGCCATCGGCGCTGATCACCACCCCTGGCACCGGCTCGCCCAGTTGAGTGCGCAACCACGCCATCAGCTCGGTCCCGGTTTCGCCATGGTCGAGGTGGTAATCCACCAGTGCCAATTGCGGACGCATTCCGTTATTGAGCAGCGCTGCACACTCCTCGCGGTTACGCGCCGTCCAGACCTGGCATCCCCAGCGCGTCAGCAGGCTGTTCATGCCGATCAAAATGCTGTCTTCGTTATCGATGCACAGCACCTGCGCGCCGCTCGCCACATGGCCGTTGAGTTCGGTAGGCTGGGTTGGCGCCACGGTTTGTGCGTGGGCCAGCGGCACACTGACGCTGAACACACTGCCGCGCCCCGGCCAGGAACGTACGCGTAAGGTATGACCCAGTACGCGACACAAACCATCGGCAATCGCCAGGCCCAACCCCAGACCTTTCTCGGCGCGAGTCTGGTGGCTGTCGAGGCGCTTGAACTCTTCGAAAATCACCTGCAGTTTGTCCTGTGCAATGCCCGGTCCCCGGTCCCAGACCTCCAGGCACAACTCACCCTTGCGTCGTCGAACGCCGAGCAGCACCGGCCCTTTGGCATAGCGGAAAGCATTGGTCAGAAAGTTTTGCAGGATCCGTCGCAGCAGTTTGATGTCGCTGTCGACCCGTAACGTGCTGCCCCGAACACGGAAGGTCAGCCCTTGTTCCTGAGCCTGCGCCTTGAACTCGGCACCGAGGGTGTCGAACAGTTCGTTGAGCGCGAAGGGCTTGGGATCGGGGTTGATCTTGCCGTTTTCCAAGCGGGAAATGTCCAGCAGGTCGCTGATCAAGTCTTCGGCCGAGCGCAACGAGCTGTCCAGGTGATGGACCAGTTTCTGCGCCTCGCCGGACAAGCCATCGTCCTGGTGGGACAACGCTGCGGAGAACAGGCGAGCGGCGTTTAGCGGTTGCATCAAGTCATGGCTGACGGCCGCGAGAAAGCGGGTTTTCGATTGGTTGGCGGACTCGGCGGTGCCCTTGGCTTCCGTCAGCGCAACGTTGAGTTGCGACAATTCTCGGGTGCGCTCGGCCACCCGCTGCTCCAGGCCTTCGTTGGCTTCGGTCAGTGCTTGTTCGGCTTCGCGGAACGCGGTGATGTCGGTGAAGCTCATGACGAAACCACCACCAGGCATCGGATTGCCGATCAGCTCGATCACCCGCCCGTTGGGAAACAGTCGTTCGGAGGTGTGGGCGCGGCCCTGACGCATCCAGTGCAAACGCCGGGCAACGTGGACTTCCGCCTCGCCAGGTCCACACAGACCGCGTTCGGCGTTGTAGCGAATGATGTCGGCAATTGGTCGTCCGACGCTGATCAGACCGTCCGGGTAGTTGAACAGCTCCAGATAACGCCGGTTCCAGGCCACCAGCTTCAGCGACTGGTCGACCACGCTGATGCCCTGGGTGATGTTTTCAATAGCGCCTTGCAGCAGCGCGCGGTTGAACTGCAACACTTCCGAGGCCTCGTCGGCGATTCGCACGACATCCTCCAGCTGCATTTCCCGACCTTCGATGGCCGCTTTTACCACCGCACGCGTCGAAGACGCGCCGAGCACACCCGCGAGCAAGCGTTCAGTGTGGGCAATCCATTCGCCATCGGCGTTTTGATTCGGGTTGAAGCCTTTGCCCTGGCGGTAGGCGAAACGGATGAAACTCTGACGCGCGCGTTCTTCACCGACGAATCGCGCCGCCAGTTGCAGCAGATCGTCGATTTGCACCGCCAGCATCGAACGGGCGCTGGGGCGTGCGCTGATTTCCTGACCGATGAAACGGCCCGCCTGCCAGTGCTCCGACACCCGTGTGCGCGACAACACCGACACCCAGGCAAACAACGTGAAGTTGCCCGCCAGCGATAGCACCACGCCTTGGGTCAGCGGGGTGATCGGCAGGTTCAACGGGTTGCTGTGCAACCATTCCAAACCTGGGAAGGTGCCCAGCGACAAGCCGAGGCCGCGGGCTGCAATCGGCAAGACCAGCGTGTAAAACCACAGGAATGTCCCGGCGGCGAGGCCGGCAAATACGCCGCGACGGTTGGCCTGCTTCCAATACAGCGCGCCGAGCATGGCCGGGGCCAGTTGCGTCACGGCGGCGAAGGCGATCTGGCCGATGGTGGCCAGGCTGGCGGTCGAACCCAGCAGGCGATAACTGACGTAGGCCAACAACAAAATCACCACGATGCTCACGCGGCGCACCGAGAGCATCCATTGACGAAACACTTCGAACGGCCGCTCGGCGTTGTTGCGTCGCAGCAACCACGGCAACAGCATGTCGTTGGAGACCATGGTCGATAGCGCCACGCTGGCGACAATCACCATGCCGGTCGCCGCCGAGGCGCCGCCGATGAACGCCAGCAAGGCGAGGGCAGGGTGGGACTGCGCCAGCGGCAAACTGATGACAAACGAGTCCGGCAAAACCGAACTGGGCAGCATCATCTGACCGGCGAGGGCGATGGGTACGACAAACAACGCCGCCAACGCCAGGTACGCCGGGAACACCCATTTGGCCAGGCGCAAATCCTGAGGGTCAATGTTTTCCACCACCGTCACATGGAACTGCCGAGGCAAGCAGATGATCGCCATCATCGCTACGCCCGTTTGCACCACCATCGAGGGCCAGTTGATGGTTTCCTTCCAGTATTGCTCGAGGCGGGGGGCGAGCATGGCTTGGTTGAACAAATCGTCGAACCCGTCGTACAGACCGAACGTGACGAACGCGCCGACGGCGAGAAACGCAAACAGCTTGACCAGTGACTCAAACGCAATCGCCAGCACCATGCCACGGTGGTGTTCCGTGGCATCGAGGTTGCGGGTACCGAAGACGATGGTGAACAGCGCCAGCACCAGCGACACAATCAATGCCGTGTCCTGGGCGCGAACCCCCATGGCGTCGGCACCCGCGCCAATCAGCAAGTTCACCCCGAGCACGATGCCTTTGAGCTGCAAGGCGATGTAGGGCAACACACCGACCAGGCAAATCAGTGCCACCACCACGGCCAGCGACTGGGATTTGCCGTAACGGGCGGCGATAAAGTCGGCGATGGAGGTGATGTTTTCCTGCTTGCTGATCATCACCATTTTTTGCAGGACCCACGGCGCGCCCACCAGCAGCAGGATCGGCCCGAGGTAGATCGGCAGGAAAGACCAGAGCTGTTCCGCCGCCTGGCCCACGGCCCCAAAGAACGTCCAGCTGGTGCAATAGACCGCCAGCGACAGGCTGTACACCCACGCGCGCACACGCGGCGGCAACGGCGTGCTGCGACGGTCACCGTAAAAGGCGATGGCGAACATGATGGCCATATAGGCCAGGGCGACGGCGGCGATCAGCCCGCTGGACAGCGACATGGGAACTCCAGACAAAAGACACCCGGGACTCCCGCCCGGTCAGACAGTCTCGCACGACCGCCGCGGTTAGTCAGTGTCGACCAAGGTCGTGGCCTGGTGGTGTGTCGCAGGTTGTGTGTCAACCTCCAGTGGTGCGTCAGCGATCATTGAAAGTCTGTAGCGCTAATGTGCGTTGATCGCTAGCCTTGGTGTCGCCATTCATTCGACGGACCGCCCCCCTTGAAGATCATCCGCAGCAAATCCTTCACCGCTGAGCGTGCCTGGGGCGCGCTGGACATTGCCAGTATGAATGGCATCACCACGCGTTTGCACTGGACGGACCAGCCGTATAAATGGCACGTCAACGATGGCCAGGAAGTGTTCGTGGTGCTGGATGGGCAAGTGCAGATGCGGTATCGCGAAGCGGGCATTGAGAAGCAGGCGTTGCTGGAGGTCGGCGACATCTTTTATGCGTCCGTTGGCACCGAGCATGTGGCGCATCCACAGGGAGCTGTGCGGATTCTGGTGATCGAATCGGAAGGCAGCGTGTGACGCTATATCTGCGAAACAGATAACTTATAGAGATATTACCCGTTATATAGATATTCGATTT
>Ga0247818_10001370_pt1 | contig 15402 bp, 17 predicted proteins | sample 13C_Glucose_Day1_FD_192424 | JGI IMG/M metagenome (GOLD analysis project Ga0247818, IMG submission 192424) | Soil microbial communities from agricultural site in Penn Yan, New York, United States - 13C_Glucose_Day1 | ecosystem: Environmental > Terrestrial > Soil > Agricultural land | place...
GCACCTCCGGGTGCAGGCGGTGCCCGGCGCGCTCGAGGTGGGCGCCGCGGCAGCCGACGTGATCGTCGAGGTCGCTGTGTCCGAGCACGTGTACCGCGGTGGGGCGCTGTCCGCCTTCCGGGTGGACCTGCGGTTCCGGCTCGGCGGACAGGACGTGGGCACCGCGACGGGTCATGCAGCAGTGTTTCCGCCGGCCGCGTACTCGCGGGCCCGGTGGGGTGAGCACGGACCGCGGTCGATCGGGGCGCCGTGGTGTCCCGCACCCGCCCCGGCGGGGCTGGTCGGTCACGTCGACGACGCGCACGTCGTCCTGGGTCCCCGGTGTTCCGAGAACGAGTGGGAGTTGCGGATCGACGACACGCACCCCGTGCTGTTCGACCATCCCTGCGATCACATTCCCGGGATGCTGCTGCTCGAGGCATTCCGGCAGGCCGCCTGCGCCCGGCTCGACCTGCCGGAAGCGCACCTCGTTTCCCTGGGTGCCACGTTCCACCGTTTCGCCGAGCTCGACGAGCGGGCCACGATCCGGCTGAACGTCGTGGACGACGGCACGCTGTCGATCCGCGGATCGTTGGTGCAGGGCGGCGTGGCGGTCGTGCGAGGGACCGCGGCGCTGGCCCCTACCGCGGTGAGCGCATGCGCGCGTTAGTCGGCGTCGTCGGGTGTCCAGCGGGCCCGGCGGATCCGGGCAATGTCCTGATGCCGGGTCGCGGGCATGATCCCGGGGAGCAGGAACCCCCACATGTCGTCGACACGTTGTTCGAGGTCCGTGCGCTGTGTCAACACCTGGGACACGGTCTGGACGCCGGTGAAGGCGCCGATGACGAACCGCGCCAACCTCGGCGGGTCGATGTCCGGGAGGAGATCTCCCTGCTCGACGGCCCGCGTGGCGAGCATCTCGCAACTGTTGATCCAGTCGAGATAGGGATCGGCGGGACCCTGGTCGTCGGCACTGAGTTCGAGGGTGATGCGGATACCGGCCCGCACGATCGGGTCGTTCACGATCTGCCGGGCCATCTCGTGACAGAGCATCACGATCTGCTCGATCGCCGAAACCTGCTCGCGGCCGATCGCCTCGACCGACGCGATGGAGATCCGGTGTTGCTCACCGATGATGAATCGCGCCAGATCCTCTTTCGAGCGGAAATGGAAGTACAAGGCCCCCTTCGTGATTCCGGCGTTCTCGACGATGTTGCCGAGTCTGGCTCCTTCGAACCCCGACTTCTCGAACATCTCCGCCGCCCCGCGGACGATCTGCTGTCGGGTCGCCGCAGCACGCGCCTGCTGAACCACGTTCACACCTTTCCCTGCCGCACGAGAGAAGAACGATGACGATGAAAGCACGGACTACGCGCCCATTGCCCGGAGAGACGGTACCAGCGTCGACCGCGACCGACCGCGGTCGAACACGTTCCACGCCGGTCCGTGTCGCGGTGGTGGGAGCCACGGGCTTCGTCGGATCGGCCACCGTGACGGCACTGGCGTCGGCCGGGATCCCCTGCATCGCGGTCGCACGCGCACCTTCACGCTCGGACCTTCCGCACGTGGTGTCCGCCCGGGCGGATCTGACCGACCCGGCGAGCCTCGAAACGGCACTCACCGGCGCCGATGTCGTGATCCATGCCGCCTCCTACACCGGGACCGACCCGGCGCACTGCGCCGCCGTCAACGTCGAGGGCACCGAAAATCTGCTTGCCTCCGCGGCCCGGAACGGCATCAGCCGGGTGATCTACGTCAGCACCATCGGCGTGTACGGGTCCGGGCCGCACAGCGGAATCGGTGAGTTCGACACCACGCCCGCACCCGTCTCGGCGCTGAGCGCGAGCAGGCTCGCCGCCGAACACCGCGTGCTCGAACGGGGCGGTTGCGTCGTCCGGCCCGGCTTCGTCCACGGCCCCGGCGACCGCTGGTTCGTTCCCGGCCTCATCCGGATCCTCGAGGCATTGGGGGCCTGGATCGACGAGGGACGATCCCGGATCTCGATCATCGCAGTGCACGATCTCGCCCGGCTCCTCGCCGCCCTCGCCGCGCAGCCTCCAGCTCGCCCCGGCGACGTGTTCCATGCCTGCCACCCCGACCCCGTGACCGTCCGCGAGCTCGGGGAGGCACTCGTGAACGCGGCCCGTCTCCGGCTGCCGGCCACGAGTCTCACCTTCGACGAAGCGACGACCGCCGGCGCCCGGCGCGGCCTCACCGACCGACACCTCGACCTGATCGGCCGCGACCACTGGTACGACCCGACCCGCCTCTGGACCGCCACGGGTTCGATCGTCGGCCACGGTCCCCTGGAGCACTTCCCGGCGTGACGGGTTCCGGCCGCTTACAGGCGGAAGTCCGTCGACGCCCGCTCGACGAGTTCCGGAGCCAGCCGCTCGGACGTCACCTCGGCGCCGCCCAGCAGTTCGACGAGTTTCTGGACGCTGCGCCGGCCCATTGCGTGCATCGGTGACCGGATCGTCGTCAGGGCGACGGTGATCTCGGCGGACAGCGGAATGTCGTTGTAGCCGATCACCGCGACGTCCCGGCCCACTTCGCGTCCCGCGTCGCGCAGGGCGCCGTACGCACCGATCGCCGCGAAGTCGTTGGTCGCGAAGATCGCCGTCAGGCCGGGCTCGCGGGCGAGCAGTTCCACTGCGCCGAGGCGCCCGCCTGCCGCGTCGAATCCCGTGTAGACGATGTCCTCTTCGGGCACGGGACATCCTGCCGCCGCGAAGGTTTCGGCGAATCCGCCGGACCGGTCGACGGTCGTGCTGGCGAACGGCAGACCGGCGATGATGCCCACCCGTTCGTGGCCACGGTCGAGGAGGTGCCGGGCGGCGAGGCTGCCCCCTGTTCGATCGTCGCAGGTCACCGACGGGTACTCACCCGAACGCCGGGACACGAGCACGAACGGTGTTCCCCGTTCGGCGACGCTGTCGAGGAAGCGGTGGTCCATGTGCGCATCGCCGAAGATGAGTCCGTCCACTCGCCGCGCCAGGAGCATGTCGGTGCGTGCGGACTGATTGTCCGGTTCGTCGAGGGAGTTCGTGACGAACGTGGACAGGCCGGCCTCCTCGGCCGCTTCCTCGATCCCCTCGTACACGGTGGCGAGCACGTAGTCGGACAGCCTGGGGACGAGGACGCCGATGAGGTTGCTGCGGTTGGTGCGCAAACTCGCGGCGTGCGGGTTCGGCCGGTAGCCGAGACTGTCCGCCAGTGCGCGGATGCGTTCGGTGGTCGCGGCCGACGCGGCGCGTACTCCGGGTTCGGTGGTTCCGTTCAGCACACGCGACACCGTCGAGACATGGACGCCCAGCTCGTCCGCGATCAGGCGCAGTGTGGCGCGCGGCTTCTTCGGATTCCCCACGATGTCGATCCTTCCACGCCGTGTAAACGCTGTGAAACGTAACCCGGGCCCTCTTGACACGTGGCCGCCGTCACGAATCTAATGTACCCAAACGTTTGAGCCAAACGTTTGCGCAATCGAAGGGAAGTCATGAGCAAGGTTGTCGTGCTGGGCACGGGCGGGACCATCGCGTCCCGGAACGACCCGGCCGGAAAGGCCGTGGCCTCCGATCACGTTTCGGTGTTACTCGACGCCGCGGGCACGTCCGCTCCGACGGACGTCGAGATCGAGGGCCGCGACATTCTCACCACGGGTAGCTACCTGCTGACACCGGCCGATCAACTCGTCATCGTGCGCGAGATCGTGGCCGCACTCCGCGACCCGTCCGTGTCCGGCGTGGTGGTCACGCACGGAACGGACACGATGGAGGAGACCGCGTACCTGCACGAACTCCACCACGCCGATCCGCGTCCGGTCGTGTTCACCGGTGCGCAGATCACGGCGGGCGAGCCGGATTCCGACGGGCCGCGCAACGTGCGGGACGCGATCACCGTCGCCGCCGACCACCGCGCCCACGACCTCGGCACGACGATCGCGTTCGACGGCCGGCTCTTCACGGCCGCCGGGACGCGCAAGAGACACACCACCGCACTGGACGCGTTCGACAACGGCCCGACCGGACCTCTCGGCCGGATCGTCCACGGAGTCCTGACGCTCTTCGCCAGACCGGTTCGTCCCCAGCCTCTTCCGATACCGGACGCGCTCCCCCGGGTCGACATCGTGGCCGTGCACCCGGGCGCCGACCGGGCCCTGCTCGACGCCGCCGTCGACGCGGGTTCCCGGGGAATCGTGTTGGAGGCGACGGGGATCGGCAACGCGAACAAGACGTTCGTGGACGGAGCCCGCGACTGCATCGCGGCCGGTATCCCGGTGGTCGTCGCCACGCGCGTCGCCGACGGAGACATCGTTCCCCGCTACGGAAACGGTGGCGGCGCCGACCTCGCCGAGGTCGGCGCGCTCACTGCCGGTCTCCTGCGGCCGGCGCAGGCCCGGGTCCTGCTCGCCACGGCAGTCGCCGTGTCCTCCCCCTCGGACGTCGCCGACGTCGTCCGCACCCATACCCACCCCACCGTGGTGCCCCACGCCACGGCGAACCAGACCGACCAGTAGGAGAGGTACGCATGTCCAAGAAGATCTACGTCAACTTCGGAGTCGACGTCGACGCCGTCGCAGGATGGCTCGGCTCGTACGGCGGAGAAGACTCCCCCGGCGACATCTCCCGCGGCATGTTCGCCGGTGAGGTGGGCGTGCCTCGCCTGGTGAAGATGTTCGACAAGTACGACATCACCACCTCCTGGTTCGTGCCCGGCCACTCCATCGAAACGTTCCCCCGCGAAATCGAGCAGGTCGTCGCGGCCGGGCACGAGATCGGCATCCACGGATACAGCCACGAGAACCCGATCGCGATGACGCGCCAGCAGGAAACCGACATCCTCGATCGCAGCATCGAACTGATCGAATCGTTCACCGGCAGCAAGCCCACCGGATACACGGCCCCGTGGTGGGAATTCTCCAAGGTCACCAACGAACTGCTCATCGAGCGTGGCGTCAAGTACGACCACTCCCTCATGCACAACGACTTCACGCCGTACTACGTGCGCGTCGGCGATTCCTGGTCGAAGATCGACTACAGCCAGCCGGCCGAGACGTGGATGAAGCCGCTCGTGCGCGGCCAGGAGACCGATCTGGTGGAGATCCCGGCCAACTGGCTGCTCGACGATCTGCCGCCGCAGATGTTCATCAAGTCCAGCCCCAACAGCCACGGCTTCGTCAGCCCGCGGCACCTCGAGGAGATGTGGCGGGACCAGTTCGACTGGGTCTACCGCGAGATGGACTACGCGATCTTCCCCGTCACGATTCACCCCGACGTGTCGGGCCGGCCGCAGTCGCTGCTGATGCTCGAACGACTCATCGAGTACATCAACCAGCACGACGGCGTCGAGTGGGTGACGTTCGACCACATGGTGAACGACTTCAAGGAACGCTTCCCGCGCCAGAGCTGACCCACCGAAAGGCGGTGGGGTGCAGGCCCGCACTCCCACCGCCGCCCCCAGCATCCGACATCATCAGTCCCGGAAGGACACCCATGAGCCAGACAGCCGAGGGAATCCCAGTATCGCAAACCGGCGGTCCCACCAAGCAACTCCCCCGCTTCAGCATCCGCGAAACCCGTAAGTCCACGATCATCGCGTTCCTCGCCTGGACGGTCGCGGTCTACGACTTCATCCTGTTCGGCACCCTGCTCCCCCGGGTCAAGGAGGACTTCGGCTGGAGTTCCTCGCACGCGCTACTCATCTCCACGTTCGTCAGCATCGGGACGGCGATCGTCGTGCTCGGCGTCGGCCCGCTCGTCGACCGGCTCGGACGACGCAAGGGCATGATGATCACCGTCGGCGGCACGGCGCTGTCCTCCGCCGCGACAGCCGCCTCGGGCGGTGCGTTCAGCCTCGTCGCCGCGAAGTCCATCGGCGGCATGGGACTGTCCGAACAGGCCGTCAACGCCACGTATCTCAACGAGATCTACGCGGTCTCCGAGAGTGACGCCGTGCGCAAGCACCGCGGGTTCATCTATTCGTTCGTCCAGACCGGATGGCCCCTCGGCGCACTCCTCGCCGCCGGATTCGTCGCCCTGATGGGTTCGATCGTGGGACCGGACGACTGGCGCATCGTCTTTCTCGTCGCCACCCTCCCCGCCCTGATCATCGCGTTCGTCTGCGCACGGCTGAAGGAGTCGCCGCAGTTCGATCTCCAGGACCGGATTCGCCGGCTGCGCAAGGCCGGAAAGTCCGACGAGGCCCGGGTCCTGGCCGAGGAGTACGGTATCGAGCACTCCGAATCGAGCTCGCTCGCCCGGATCTTCCACGGCGCCAACCGTCGCAATACGATCGTCCTGTCGCTCGCGTGGATGGTCAACTGGTTCGGCATCCAGACGTTCAGTGTGCTGGGCACGACGGTCCTCGAGGACGGCAAGGGCTTCTCGGGCAACTTCACACTGCTGCTCGTCGTGTTCGCCAACGTCGTCGGCATCTTCGGGTACCTCTTCCACGGCTGGGCGGGAGACCGATTCGGACGCCGCAACGCGATCGTGGGCGGCTGGATGGTCGGCGGAATCCTGTTCGCCCTCATGCTGCTCGGGCCGTCGTCCGCGGCATTCGTCCTGCCCACCTACATGTTCGGCCTGTTCTTCCTCCTCGGCCCGTACTCGGCGATGAACTTCTTCATGGCCGAGTGCTACACCACCGATTGCCGCGCCACCGGTGCCACGTTCATCGGCGCCATGAGCCAACCGGGAGCGATCATCGGCGGCTTCCTCCTCACCGCCATGGTGTCGGCCAACGTGGGATTCGGTACCGCGGCGTTCTGGGTCGGCGCTCTCGGCACCTTCGCGTCCGGCCTCGTGATGCTGTTCGCCAAGAAGGTCGCGATCACCGCCGGATAGCGGTGTACCCCGCACTACGACAGGAACTTTCATGCACAATCCGTACGACAATCTGAAGGACCGGGTCGCCGTCGTCACCGGCGCGGCCAGTGGTATCGGCCGCGAGACCGCGGTCGCGTTAGCCGAGGTGGGTGTCCGGGTGGTCATCGGCACCTTCCCCGGCGACCCCCACGACCCGAAGGAGACGCTGCGCCGCGTCGAGAGCGTCGGCGGCGACGGCGTGATCCACGACGTCGACGTGCGGTCCACCAGCGAGGTCGAGGAGTTCACCGACCGGGCACTGACGGAATGGGGGCGGCTCGACTTCGCCGTCGCGAACGCCGGTGTCCTACGCAAGAACGCGATCGCCGAACTCGACGACGCCGCCTGGTCCGACATGCTGCAGGTCGATCTCACCGGTGTGATGCGGACCCTGCGCGCCGCCGCCACCCGCATCGACGGGCCGGGCTCGCTGATCTCCATCTCCTCGATCGCGGGCGGCGTCTACGGGTGGGGCGAGCATGCGCACTACTCGGCCGCCAAGGCCGGCGTGCTCGGACTCAGCCGCGCCCTCGCCGTCGAACTCGCGCCGCGCGGGATCCGCTCCAACGCCATCGTTCCGGGACTGATCGAGACTCCGCAGTCGGCCGATCCGGTCAATTCACTCGGCCCCGACGGTCTGGTGGCGGCCGGGGCGAAGATTCCGTGGGGACGCGTCGGGACGGCCGCCGAGATCGCGACCGTCATCCGGTTCCTCGTCAGCGACGAATCACGCTATCTCACCGGGCAGTCCATCGTCGTCGACGGCGGCCTCACCACCAAGATGCAGGACTAGGAGAACGATCATGGGAGTTCTGGACGGTAGACGGGCGCTGGTCACGGGCGGAGCCAGCGGTATCGGCCGCGCGATCGCCGAGGCGTATCTCGCCGAGGGCGCAGACGTGGTGATCGCCGATGTCGACGAAGCGGCGGCGCAGCTGACGGCGAAAGAACTCGGGGCCACGGCCGCCGTCCGAGTCGACGTCGCGGACGAGGAGTCGGTGCGCGCGGCCTACGCCGGCGCCGTCGAAGCACTCGGACGCGTGGATGTGCTCGTCAACTCCGCGGGGATCCTCGAGGAATCCGAGCTCGCCGACATGTCACTCGACATGTGGCGCCGCACGATCGACATCGACCTGACCGGGATGTTCCTGATGTGCCGGGCCGCTGTTCCGGCGATGGTGGCCGCGGGCGAGGGGCGCATCGTCAACATCGCGTCGCAACTCGGGATCAAGGGCGGGGTGGGACTCGCGCACTACGCGGCCGCGAAAGCCGGGACGATCGCGCTCACCAAATCGCTGGCACTCGAAGTGTCGCAGCACAACGTCCTGGTCAACGCCATCGCGCCGGGGCCGATCGAGACCCCGCTCGTCGACGGCATCACCGAGGACTGGAAGGTCGCCAAGCGGGCGGAACTGCCCCTGGGCCGATTCGGACTACCCCGGGAGGTGGCACCCACCGCCGTGCTCCTCGCGTCCGACCCCGGCGGGAACCTGTACGTGGGCCAGACCCTCGGCCCGAACAGTGGGGACGTGATGCCCTGATGTGTGGCGGATGCCCGGGAGCGAAGGCGGGCGACTGGCTGAGCCCGGTCATCCGCACACACACTCAGCGGGAGGCGGTGGCCAGGCTCGTCGGGTCGGCCGCGGCGCGGGTCCGCTCCACCCCCAGCGGCTGGACCGTGGCCTCGCCCACCGGGCGGACGATGGTCGCGGCGACGATGACCGAACTGTGGTCGGGCCTGCTGTCGTGCGGGCAGCCCGAGCCCGCCTGGGAAGACGTGCGTCTGCCGGAGTCGTTCGACGAGCCGGAGCCGCTCCCCGACCGGCGGACACCCCTGTCGGTAACCGCCGACACGCCTGCCCTGGCCCGGCAGCAGGTCGGGCAACATCTCGCCGCGCCCCACTGCTTCCACGTGCGAGTCGCCGAGGTGCACGACGGCACGGGAACATCCACCGCGGTCCTCGAATTCGACTCCGCCACCCGCGGCGCGATCGTGCTGTCCGGCATGCTGGCCCACGGCCGCGGAGACGGACGCGGCCTGGACGCCCGCATCACTCTGGCCGACTCGGTGGTCACCCTCCAGACCTGGGACGGGCACGGACTCGGATTCTCCGTCGAGCGGAACGTCCAGTCTTCGTCCGCCGTCCGCGAGCGGGGTGTATACCCGGAGAGAGGATGATGTTCCCCACCTGACGGAGTGTCGAGATGGCCCTTCTCGCCGAGATCGTCGTGGACACCGAAGGCGACAGCCGGGTTGTGGTCCTGTATCCCGTGATGTGGCTGTTCATCGCGGTCCTGGTCACGTTCGTCGTCACCCGGACCATCACCCGCCGTATCCGTGCGCGATCGGGAGCGGCGCCCACGGACGACGGCGCGGAGTCGGGGGGCGGTCTGATCAACGACATCACCGTCGGCGGCGTGCACCTGCACCACCAGGTTTTCGGGATCCTGTTCATGACGCTGGCCGGGCTGGCACTGATCGCCACCACCCCGGAGGGCACCGCACTCAACGTGTTCGCCGCCCTCTTCGGCGTCGGTCTCGCGCTCACCTTCGACGAGTTCGCGCTGTGGGTGCACCTCGACGACGTGTACTGGAGCACGTCCGGCCGGAAGTCGGTGGACGCGATCTTCTGCGCGCTCATGATCACCGGTCTGATGATCGGGGGCGCCGAACTCGTGACCGGCCGGATCGGCACCCCGGAGTGGTGGTCGTCGATCGGCTATCTGGCCATCTCCCTCGCCATCTCGGTGATCTGCCTGCTCAAGGGCAAGTTCGTCACGGGGATCGTGGGGATCGTGTTCCAGCCGGTGGCGATCATCGGCGCCATCCGTCTCGCCAAGCCCGACTCCTGGTGGGCGATGCGCCGCTACCCGAACAAACCGCGCCGGATGGCGCGCGCCCAGTCGCGATTCGGCGAGCGCTACCACGCCCGCTGGAACCGGGCACGCGACTTCGTCGCCGGTCCGCCGGATGTCCGTGAGGCTGGGATGCGGTGATCTGCGCCGTCAGTCTTCGTCGGCCGTCCGCGACCGCCCCATCATCTCCAGCCCGGCCATCGCCTTCTCGGCGCCCGCCTCGTCCACCTTCTCCATGGCGAAACCCATGTGGATGACGATCCAGTCGCCCGGTTCCAGGCTGACGTCCTCGGGCAGCATGCCGATGTTCACCTTGCGCTGTTCGCCGACGACGTCGACGAGCGCGAGTTGGTTGCCGTAGCCCTCCAGCATGCGCACCACCTGACCGGGAATACCGAGACACATGATTCAGCCCTCCGTCCCGTCCGGTTGCAGCGTTGCCGCGGACTCGGACTCCAGCAGTTGATCCACGATCTCGAACACCGCGTCGACGGCCGGTCCGACGGCGGCCTGGACCCGCGGTGAGAGCCCGATTCCCTCGGCGGTGTTCTCCACCTGGCACCCGAGGACCACGGTTCGTGGCAGGGTTCCGCCGAGCGCGCGCAGACTCGCGAACACCGCCCCCGGATCCATGCTGTGCGCGTCCAGCGGCGCCGCCGCGGCGGTATCCGGACCTACCTCGAATGCCCTCAACGCCCCGGGCTCACCGCGGTCGGGCACCGCGTCCACCAGCAGGAGAGCGCCCCACCCGTCCAGCAGCTCGTAGGCCAGATGCGTTCCGCGAATGCCGAAATCGACAGCGCGCACTCCCGGCGGCAGCGACCTCGTCGCGACCGCGCGCAGTACCTGGGGACCGAAACCGTCGTCGCCGAAGAAGATGTTGCCCACACCGGCAACCAGAACCCGCCTGCCCACCGTCACGTGCGTCTCACATTTTCCGGATACGCAGATATCGCCTGATGTCGGGAATCGCGATGACGGCGACCGCAACGCCCGCGACCGCGACCAACGCCAGAGCCGCGGTGGTCATTTCTCCGAGAATCTTCATGGCTGTCCATCCTTTCCGGTGTCTGCCGAGACCGGCTCCACCTCGTCCGGGGCGAAGTACAGATACCGTCCGTACCACTCGTGCAACTCCGACGCAGGGTCGTCCACCAGCACGACGCCGACGTGGGTGCCACCGTCGACGTCGGCGTGCACGGTCACCACGCGAGCCAACTGTCCCGCGAAGAACAGGTCCTGGGCGTCGGCGCGCCGCGACGGGTGGATCCGCACGACGGTGCCCTTCGCCACCCGGACGCCGTTCACGATGACGCCGTCGACGTCGGGGCGTACGGCGGTGTCGGCGTCCGGATCCCACCACGGCATGTCGTCGGTCAGTTCCGGGACGAGACCCATGTCGGGGAGGCCCGGGTCCGGGAGGTGCGGGTCTCGGAGGATGCCGTGCATCTGAGCGAGCGTCGCCGGCGACATCTGGTCGCACCGATCGATGATCTGGGCGGCGAGCGGGTCGGTGGCGCGGGCCTGCCGCTTCTCCTCCTCGGTGAGGGTCATGACCCGGAGTGTGAGGATCTCGTCGATCTCGGTGGCGTCGAACAGTGCCCCGTCGCTCTGCTCGGCCACCTCGGGGTGGTCGTACAGGATGATCGGCGACACCAGGACGAGGTCCGTCTCCCCCGGCAAGCCGGCCAGCACGGGGTAGCACCGTTCGTGCGCGCACGTGCCCGCGAGTTGCTCCGCCTCCGCGGGGGGTTCGAGGAGTGAGACGAACTCGGTGTTCTCGGCCGCCAGGATCAGGTGGGCGCCGATCAGCGACTGCCGGATCGCCGAGTCCTTGTCCCAGCCGGTGACGTCCGGCGCGGCGGTCACGTTCTCGACCGATACCCGCACCCGGCTCAGCCCGTCGACGCTGTCGCTCCCCACCGTCACGACCGCGTGTGCGGGCCACCGGGTGCGCACCACGCGGCCGGCGAGGGATCCGTCCTCGCCCCGAAGTTCCTCCACCTCCGTGCCGCCGTCGATGTGGACGTCGAGTCGGCGTTCACCCGGCCACTCCGCGGGGTGCAGGATGCCGAGATCGAATTCGCGCTCCACCGCCTCGTCCCAGCTGAGCCAGCTCGCACCCGCGACGGTCAGTTCGTCGACGGGAACGAATTCCGCCGAGTCAGCGACCGCGCGTTCGATGCTGCGCACCTGGAGTTGCAGGAATCGGAGGGTGACGTTCACCCCCGCTCCGGTGCCGGCCCGCATCAGGGTCTGACAGGACATGCGCGGTTCCTCGCCGACCCCCGACTCCGCCGCACCCGACGGTCCGAGGACGCCGAACTGCCACCGCGACTGGTTCTTCGACGAACTCGCACGATACGGATACAGCAGGTAGCCCTCGTACAGGACCGCGTCGGCCACGGCACGTACTCGCTGCAGGGACGCCGGGGAGATCATGCGATCACCTCCCCGGCTCCCTGCAGCAGGTCCGAAATGGCGACGTCCAGTCCGATCAGACCGTGCGCCGCCTTGTAGCGCGCCAGCGCGGCGAGCGTGTCGTGGTCGAGGCGCACCCACCCCGTGTTCGGGTAGTGCGCCTGAACCAGTTCGCGCCACACGCCGACCGGCAGGTCGTAGGTCGACTCGCGGTCCCACGGGATCCGTTCCACCCCGAAACCGGCGACCCCGCGGGTGAAGACCGTCCCGCTGAACAGGAACACGAGCGGCACCGTCGACCCGGCATCGTCCAGGGCGTGCAGATACTTCGAGGCCGTGACCTCGAAGTCGTACGTGCACGGCAGCGGCAACTCCACCACACTCGACCCGGTGAACCCCTGGGCCACGGTGCTGGTCTGCATCCATTGGAAGGGTTTGAGCGTGGCCGTCCACCGCTCGCGGGGCCCGAACAGATCGAGGAGGCCCTCCGCCTCACCGTCCGTGTAGCGGCGGCGTTGCGGGTCGATGCGGACCTGGCACCGGACGGCCATCGCGTGCACGGCCGCACCGCTCGACTCCGTCACCTCCACTCGCGCAGTGAGATTCGGCGCAACCGCGAACGGTTCCGGAAACACGTCCTCCACGTGGAACGACAACTCGGTCACGTCGGCTCCTTCGCGACGCGACTGCGCGCACGCACCGTCTCGAAGAACGTGTCGATGACCCGGCGAGCATCCTGGCCGCCGTCGAACCCCCGCCACACCTGCCGCAACTCGCCCACCAGCTGATAGCAGGCGTCGATGGGGACGAGGTAGCACTCGGGGTCCGCGCCACCGTGCTCCGGGACCCGCAGGAGCAACGCTTCCGTGTCTGCGGACAGCCGGCCGAGCGCCGGGTTGGCCGCGAGGACGCCGTCCCAGGCGTCGAGTGGCAGCTCCGATTCGGTGGCACCTGCCGGACCGGGATAGAAGGCGACGGTCTTGGCCAGCAGCGAGTTCCGGAACACGAAGGCGAGCCCGACGGGGATCTCCAGTTCGTCCCAGCGACCCGGTGCGAGTTCGAAGTCGGGAAACGACAGGTAGCGTTCCGGGACGGCCCGGAAACGCAGTTCAGCGCTCTCGTCGGTGAACAGCAGGTAGCACCCGCGGCACACGCACATCAGTTGCCGGTCCTGGACGTTCACGACGTGCTGATGGGCGTCGGCGATCGGCACGGCGCACATGTCGCACCGTTCCCCGACCACCGGTTTGGGTCGCTCGGACGCGATGCGCTGCAGGATGCGCAGTCCGTTCCCCGACGGGCTCATCACGCCACCTCCGCGGCGGGCACCGCGACGGAGACGACGCCGTCACGCACGAGGACCGGAAGAGGCGACAGCGTTTCGGCGTCCGCGTCACCGTCCAGACGGAGTCCTGCCCGGCGCGGGTCGAAGTGCGCCCGGCACGACGGACAGCGCAGCACCGCATCACCCACCTGCCCGCCCGCCTTTCGTTGCAGCGTGGCCCCGGCCAGCGAGTTGGTGCAGGCGGCGCAGCGGTCGCGGTAGGCGAACAACTGCTCCCCGATCCGGCACACCAGAATCGGGAGCCCGGCGACGGCGAACCCGGCCACCTCCCCGGGCGCGAGGTCCTCGAGTTCGGGCACCGAGATCCACGTCCCGGTGCCACTCGACCCGTCCGTTCCGTTCGGATGAACATGGGAGAACAGAGATTCCGCGGCAATCAGCCCGGAGCCGGCCGCGGGCGTGGCACCCACCACCTCGATGTCCACCGTCTCCGGCGCCGCCGCCAGTACGGCGTCCTTGACGGCGAGTTCCAACGTCACCGCCGAGGACGGGCAGCTCTGACAACTGCCGGTCAGCCGAAGCCGCACCACACCGTTCACCACACCGAGCAGTTCGACGTCACCGCCGTGGGAACCCAGATAGGGGCGCACACTGTCGAGTGCGGTGGCGACCCTCGTCTCGACGTCGTGCGGATGGAGTCCGTTCACCAGCAGCAGGCTCGCGACGAGTTCGTCGGCGGCCAGTCGTTCGACGAGGTCGTCGTCGCGTTCACCGATGATCTCGAGGACGCGCTGCAACCCGGCGCCGTAGAGTTCGACCACCTCGCGGACCAATTGCTCGGCGCGATCACGTGCCACCGAACCACCAGTCGAACTCGCGTCCAACAGGCTGTCGATCCTCTCGCCGGCCGTCCGCCACCGATCGGGGTCGTCTCCTACTTCGTCGCTCCCCCACGTCTCCGATCCGCCACTCTCCATGCGTACCCCGTCACTCGCCGGTCACGGACTGGGTGGGCGAATGCAGCTTCTCCAGCGTCTTCCCCTCACCGAGATACATGTGCACACCGCAGGGCAGGCAGGGATCGAAACTGCGGACGGTCCGCATGATGTCGATGCCCTTGAAGTGCTCCCGGTCGTTCTCCTCGAAGATCGGCTGACCCTGCACCGCATCCTCGTACGGCCCCGGTGTCCCGAAGCTGTCGCGGGGGTTGGCGTTCCACGGCGTCGGCGGATACGGGTGGTAGTTCGCGATCTTGCCGTCGCGAATGACCATGTGGTGCGAGAGGACTCCGCGCACCGCCTCCGTGAAGCCGCAGCCGATGCCCTCGTCGGGGACCTCGAACTTCTCCCACGTCTTCGTGTGCCCGGCCCGGATCTCGGCGAGCGCCTTCTCCGCGAAGTGCAGCGCACACGCCGCCGCGTACGCCTGGAAGTAGGTCCGCGCCCGGTCACGCTCGATCGTGTTGCTGCCGTACTGCGGGATCTTCCATTCGAACTCGACCGGGCCCTTCAGCGCGGTCTTCGGCAGGTTGATCTTCACGCTGTGACCGGTCGACTGCACGTACCCGATGTCGACGAGGCCCGCGAGGGCGGTACTCCAGAGCCGGGCCAGCGGCCCGCCGCCGGTGTCCAGCGCGAGGTGGTCGGTGCCGTCGAACCACCGCGGCGACATCACCCAGCTGTACTTGTCCTCCATGTCGCGTTTCTGCGGGTGCGGGTTGGTGTGCTGGTTCCACGGATGCCTGCGGTCGACCGGGTTCCCGAGCGGATCGTTCTTCACGAACATCTCCTGGTCGGTCCAGTCGTCGTAATACGAACTGCCCAGCAGGATTCGGATACCCAGATTGATGTCGACGAGGGACGTCGTGATCAGTTTGCCGTCCACCACGATGCCGGGCGTGACGAACATGGCCCGTCCCCACTTCTCCATGTCCTTGTAGGAGAAGTTGCACACCGCGGGATCCTGGAAGGACCCCCAGCAGCCGAGGAGCGTCCG
>Ga0247818_10001372_pt1 | contig 15384 bp, 14 predicted proteins | sample 13C_Glucose_Day1_FD_192424 | JGI IMG/M metagenome (GOLD analysis project Ga0247818, IMG submission 192424) | Soil microbial communities from agricultural site in Penn Yan, New York, United States - 13C_Glucose_Day1 | ecosystem: Environmental > Terrestrial > Soil > Agricultural land | place...
GTGTTGGGCGACGTCGACCAGCTTGAACACCAGTTTGGCGTCGAGGATGAACAGCGCGGTGCCGCGCAGCGGTTTGATCTTGACCAGGTTGAGGCTGGTCGGCACGTACAGCGAGTGCACGTATTCGCCGAACTTCATCACCTGAACGCCACCGACCGCCACGTCTGCCGAGCGACGCAGCATGTTGAACATGCTGATGCGCGTGTAGCGGGCGAAACGTTCGTTGATCATTTCCAGGGTCGGCATGCGTCCACGGACGATGCGATCCTGGCTGGTCAGGTCGTAGCTTTTGACGGTGCCGGTTTCGGCAGCGTTATCGGTCTGTACCAGACCATCGTCCACGCCATGCAACAGCGCGTCGATCTCATCCTGGGACAGCAGGTCCTGCACGGCCATGTCGTGTTCCTACTGCAGTACGAAATTAGTGAAAAGCAATTGTTCGATGACCACTTTGCCAAGCTCTTTCTGCGCCACTTCCTGAACGCTGGCCGTGGCTTTCTGGCGCAGCATTTCCTGGCCGACCGGCGACGCGAGCGTGGCGAAGTCTTGCCCGGAGAACAGCATGACCAGGTTGTTGCGGATCACCGGCATGTGCACCTTGAGCGCTTCCAGATCGGCCTGGCTACGGCCGAGCATGGTGATGCTCACCTGCATGTAGCGCTGACGGCCGTTCTGGTTGTAGTTGGCGACGAACGCCGGCGCCATCGGTTCGAAAACCGCCGGCTGCTTGCCCTGTGGCGCGGTTTCAACCACGGCGGCAGGCTTGCTCTGGGCGCTGTGCATGAAGTACCAGGTCGCCCCCACGGACAAACCGATCGCCAGCAGCAGGGCCACCACGACCGCGATGATCAGCTTGAGTTTGCTTTTGGTTGCGGGGTCTTTTACTGCTGCGTCGCTCTTCGCCATGCCAATAATCCGTCACTATTCGGGTTTTCACAGTCGCACGGATAGGCAAGAGCAAGTGTTATGCCAGAAGTAACCAGGGGGAAATGTCGGGGTATTGAAAAGCGAAAGATCGCAGCCTTCGGCAGCTCCTGCGTTTCCACTGTAGGAGCTGCCGAAGGCTGCGATCTCTTGAAGGCAACCCGATCTATCAGGCGTAGTAATCGACTGCGCTGGAGCCGATCACACTGGTCACCGGTGCAGCGACTTCAGCGATGGCTGGCGTTATGTCGTCATCCATCGAATCAAGACGACCGCCACCGGCACTGGTACGCCCACTCTGTGCCTGCTGATTTTGCCCCTGGTCCTGGGACCCGCGGTTCTGGTCGGACACATTGACGTCAACCTGGCCCATGCCCTGCTGGGTAAACATGTCACGCAGGCGATGCATCTGCCCGTCCAGCGCTTCGCGAACACTCGGGTGTGCGCTCATGAACGTCACTTGGGTCTGCTGGTCCGGGACCATGTTGACCCGAATGTCGAGACGCCCCAACTCGGCCGGTTGCAACTGGATATCCGCCGCCTTGAGATTGGCGCTGGACAGGTACATCACACGGTTGACCACTTCTTCAGTCCAGCCGCTCTGATGCATGGCGATCGGCTGATTGACCGGCAAGGCGTTGGCGGTTTTCGGTGTGGCGGCCTGGGTCAATGCCGCCAGACGGTTGGCAAAATCGTCGACGCGGGTATCGCTGCTGGCCGACTTCAGGTCCTTGAGACCGTCATCAATCAAACCGCTGAAGGCTTTTTCGCCACCCTGGCTGGTGCTGTCCTTGTCGGCCTGCACATCGAGCATGCTGGCCATGCCGGCGGCAAAGTTCTGCGCGGCGGTCTGTTCGCCATCGGCCTGGGCCTGGGCGGACGTCGATGCAGCCTTGGGCTGCGCCTGACTGGACGCGGACACGTGGCCGCTTTGCTCCATGGCCATGCGCAAGGCAGGCAATGCATCGAGCGGATCGGCCTCGGGATCGAAAGCGGTATCCGTGGCATCCGCCGCCGGCAAAGCGGCAACCGGCGCGGCAACCGGAGCTTCAGCCGGCAACGGAGCGGCATCCACAACCGGCGTGATCACCGGTGCAGGCGTGGCCGCTACGGGTTGCGCCGCCAGCAGCAAGGCAGGATCGAGCGTTGGATCAACAGGCGCGGCATCGACAACCGGCGTTTGCGCGGTATCGGCAGCATCGTCGCTGGCTGCGCTGTCGTCAGCCTGCGCCGGTTTGTCGGCGGGCAAGGTTTTGCCGCTATCGGCAACCTCGGGTTGCGCGGCGGCAGATTTATCGTCGGCGACGTCTTTCTTGCCGGCGCTGTCCGCCGCCTTCTCACGCACCGGTTTGACCGGGCCGTCAGCCGCGGCGGCGGGTTTGTTCTGGCCTTGCTTGGCGTACACCTGAGCGAAGCTGGCAGCCTTGTCCCCGGGCTCAGCGGTCAGCGCCGTGGAATTGGCGGAGGCAGTCTGCGCCTTGGCCGGCGCGACGGCCTGAAGAAGATTATTGGGGGTAACGGGCATTTAACGGTCTCCGCTGCACTGGGATCGTAGGTACAGTTGGAGAGTTATCTGCAAGGCTCGCGCCAGTTTCGCCGGATGACGACGAAAGGCGCATGTCAATTCAACTGGCCGCCGGGGAAGGCTGTCGCGCGGTGTCATAAAGAGGCCGCACGAGGGCGAACTCGCTTTCGATATCGGCGATCAATCGGTCAATATCGACAGTCGCAAGGGTCTTGGCATTGTGCTCAAGCGTGCTACACAACTCGGCGAGCCTGACGGCCCCCATGTTGCTGCTGCTGCCTTTGAAACTGTGGGCAATCTCGTTCAACTGTGCAGCCGAATTCGCCTGACGCAACGACTGCAGGCGCGCTTCACAATCGACGAGGAAGGTATCGATCAATGTCGAAAACTCCTCCTCCATGACTTCCCGTAACGCGCTGAGCACGTCCGGGTCCAGATGTTGATCAGCCACTTGCTCACTCCTTGATCAAGAATGCGCGGATTATGCCAGAGCCTCCCAGAAAAACTCCACGCGGGCACTTCGACCATCGTCGGACCAACTGGCGTTGCGTCCTAATTGACGGATCAAACTCACACCACGCCCCGACAGACGGACAGGATCAATCGGTCGCGCCAGCACGCGCCCGACATCAAATCCCTTGCCGCTGTCCTCGACGCGGATCACCAGGCAACCACCCTCGCCTTGCGGCGTGACCTGCAGATGCACCCGTACGAAGCCGTCCTGCAATTCGTCCAGACGCGTGTTGCGCTCTTGGTAATAACGGGTAAAACCCGAGACATCGCGCTTAAGACTTGAGTCGAGTCCCAGCACGCCATGCTCCAGGGCATTGGAATACAACTCGGCCAAGACACTGTAGAGCGCCCCGCTCTGCGCCCGTAAACCATGAACCTCCAGCAGCAATTGCAGTAGGTACGGTAGTGGATTGAAGCGTTTGAGCGTCGCTGCGCGATACTCGAAACTCACCGACCAGTCGAGCGGACACGACTGACCACTGTCGGAATAGACCGGCACCGGCGCAATCAGCTGTGACGACTCAAGCAGGCTGATTTCCACCATGCTCACATCGTCGCGGGTCTGACCACCAAAGTCGCGCAACGCCTGGCCGATTTCCTCGAACAGTGCATCCGGCTCACGATTGGCCGCAAACACCCGTTGCAGACGCTGCACACCGAACAATTGTTCATTGGCATCGCAGGTATCGATCACTCCGTCAGACAGCAGGAACACCCGATCACCGACTGCCATCGGGAACACTTCCGTGCGGTCATCGAATGTTTGCGGGCTGAGCACGCCTAAAGGCAAATGCCTAGCCGTTATCGGTGTGCGCTCGCCACTAGCGATGTTGTTCAGATAACCGTCCGGCATGCCACCGTTCCAGACCTCTACCGAGCGGCGCTGGAAACTCAGGCACAGCATCGTTGCGCAACAGAACATGTCCACTGGCAAGATGCGTTTGAGCTTGGCGTTCATTTCGCGCAGGGTTTCGGACAAGCCGTAACCCTTTGCCGTCATCCCGTAGAAAACCTCGGCCAGCGGCATGGCGCCAACCGCCGCGGGCAAACCATGGCCGGTGAAATCACCGAGCAGCACGTGCATATCGCCCGCCGGCGTGTACGCCGCCAGTAGCAAGTCGCCGTTGAACAACGCGTAAGGCGATTGCAGATAACGGATATTGGCAGCGTTGAGGCAGCCGGAATGGGCCACCTTGTCGAATACGGCCTTGGCCACCCGTTGCTCATTGAGCAGATAGTCGTGGTGCCGGGCAATCTGATCACGCTGTTGCAACACGGTCGCCTGCAACCGGCGCAAGCGGTCCATCGCCTTGATTTTGGCGGCGAGAATCACCTGGTTGTAGGGCTTAGCCAAAAAGTCGTCACCTCCGGCCTCTAGACAGCGAGCCAAGGCTTCGCTCTCGGACAGCGAGGTGAGGAAGATGATCGGCACCAGGGTTTCCCCGGCCAGTGCCTTGATTTGCTGCGCAGCCTCGAAGCCATCCATCACCGGCATCATCGCGTCCATCAACACCAGTTGCGGTCGTTGCTGGCGAAACGCTTCGACCGCCTCGGCGCCGTTGGCTGCCGTCAGTACTTCATGGCCCTGACGACGGACGATACTCGACAGCAGCATGCGATCCGCCGCACTGTCTTCGGCAATGAGGATCGTCAACGGTTCGAGTGCTGTGTGCACGGTGCTCAACTGATGTCGAACAGTTTGTCGAAGTTGGAAATAGCGAGAATTTTCCTCACATCCGAACTGCTGTTGACCACGCGAATGTCGGAGTCTTCGCCACCGGCGTGATCACGCAACAGCAGCAACATGCCCAGCGCAGAGCTGTCGAGGTAGGTGGCCTCTCTGAGGTCGACCACAACCGCCGATAGCTCTTTATCTTCGTAGGATTCACGAAATTCCTGATGCTTGGCGAAATCGAATCGTCCTTTGACCGATATCGTCAGCTTTTGGCCGTCGGGGGATACTTCTGTAACAACTGACATGTCATGGCTTCCTTGTCATTGGTAAACCTGCTTGTACAAGGTTTAGCATTTGGTAGAGGTTGCGGCAAGGCAGGTCATCAGGATCAAAAGATCGCAGCCTGCGGCAGCTCCTACAATATCGGATTTACACACGGTCAATGTAGGAGCTGCCGCAGGCTGCGATCTTTTCGCAACGCTCTATCAATACTGATCCTGCCGCGGCAAGCGCTGGGACAATTCGTCCAGCAACTTCTGCTCACGCTTGTCTTCCAGTGCCCGCGCCTCATCGGCATAGCGCTGCACCAGTTTACGCAAACCCTCGACCCGGGCAAACGCTTGCTGCCAGGTGTCCCGCGCCTTGTTCAGGTTGTTCTGGTGCCAGGCCAGGCTTTGGCGCTGCTGATCGATGGCCGTGCCCAATTGCGCGAGAAAGCCTTGATAGCCCAGCAGCCATTGGCCCGAAACGCCGCTGCTGCCGCGCACGATCCACTGTTCTTGATAATCGAGACGAAAAGCTTCGAGGTCGGCGAGTTTGCTTTCGGCCAAACGTACCTGCCCCTGAAAATGCCCCAGCCGCTGGACCGCGGTTTTTTCGGCCTTCTCGGCCATTTCCACCACAGGTGCCAGACGCCCCGCCCGAGTCTGCGCCATGACGGGTTAGCCGCCCGCCGCGGGCGCGAAAATCGAGGCGAGATACGCTTCGCTTTCGCCCAGGCTGATGCTGTCGTTGAGGCCCTGGCGCAGGTATTTGACCAGTTGCGGCTGCAGGGAAATCGCCAGGTCGGTCTCGCGATCACCGCCGCCGACGTAAGCGCCAACGCTGATCAGGTCGCGACTCTGCTGATAGCGTGACCACAATTGCTTGAAGTACTGCGCCCGCATCATGTGCTCAGGTGACACCACGGCCGGCATGACCCGGCTGATGGAGGCCTCGATATCGATGGCCGGGTAATGCCCTTCTTCGGCCAGTCGCCGCGACAGCACGATGTGCCCGTCGAGCACGCCCCGCGCCGAGTCGGCAATCGGGTCTTGCTGGTCATCGCCTTCCGACAGCACGGTGTAGAACGCCGTGATGGAACCGCCGCCCTTCTCGGCATTACCGGCCCGCTCCACCAGTTTCGGCAACTTGGCGAACACCGACGGCGGATAACCCTTGGTCGCTGGCGGCTCACCGATGGCCAGGGCGATTTCCCGCTGGGCCTGGGCGAAACGGGTCAACGAATCCATCAGCAGCAGGACGTTCTTGCCCTTGTCGCGGAAATACTCGGCGATGCGCGTGCAGTACATGGCGGCGCGCAAGCGCATCAGCGGCGCATCGTCCGCCGGGGACGCCACCACCACGGAACGCTTGAGCCCTTCTTCACCGAGGATGTGCTCGATGAATTCTTTAACTTCACGACCCCGCTCACCGATCAGCCCGACGACGATGATGTCGGCCTCGGTGAAGCGGGTCATCATGCCCAACAGCACGGATTTACCGACACCGGTACCTGCGAACAGGCCGAGACGCTGGCCGCGACCCACCGTCAACATGCCGTTGATGCAACGAATGCCCACGTCCAGCGGTTCGCTGATCGGTTCACGCTTGAGCGGGTTGATGGTCGGGCCGTCCATCGGCACCCAGTCTTCGGCCTTCATCCCGCCCTTGCCGTCGAGCGCACGACCGGCGCCATCGAGCACACGCCCAAGCATGCTCATGCCCATCGGCAAGCGGCCGGTATCGGAAAGCGGAACAACGCGAGCGCCGGGCGCAATGCCGGCAACGCTGCCGACCGGCATCAAAAACACTTTGCTGCCGGAGAAGCCCATGACTTCGGCTTCGACCTGCACCGGGTGATAGCTGTCATCGTTGATGACCATGCAACGGCTGCCCATGGCGGCGCGCAAGCCTTCGGCTTCGAGGGTCAGGCCGACCATGCGCAGCAGGCGCCCTTCAAGAATCGGCGCGCCGGCCAGTTCCGTGGCCTCGGCATAGCTGCCCAGGCGCTTGGCGAAACTGGTGCGTTCAAGGCGCATCGGGAAGGTCCGGATCAGCGGCGGCTGCGGGTTTGCTTTCGACCGGCAGCTCCAGAGTCACGTCCGGCGCCGACGGGTGCAAGGCCTGCTCGTGGAGCTGATCGAACAGCTTGTCCATGACCTGCTTGACCCGAGTCTCCACGGTGGCATCGATGCGGCTGTGCTCGGTTTCGACCCGGCAGCCGCCCGGCAACAGCGACTCGTCCTCGACGATGCGCCAGGTTTCTTCATGGCGTTCGCGCAGGGCTTTGACCTGTTCGAAATCCTGCGGATTGATGTACAGCCGCACATTGCCCACGCCCAGCGGCAACAGCTTGAGGGCTTCGCGCATGACGTGTTCGATCTGCGTCGAATCGATGGCCAGTTCGCGCTGAATCACCTGCTTGGTGATGTGCTGCACGAGATCGACCAGCGACTTTTCAATCTGGGTGTCTTGTTCGGCGATAGGCTCGAACAGATGCGCCATCAGCTGTTCCAGCCCGGCGATCTTCGGCGCCAATGCCTGTTCGGCTTCCTGGCGCACCTTGAGGGTGGTGCTGTGGAAACCCTCTTTTTCACCCACCGCAAAGCCTTCGTTGTAGGCTTCCTGGCGAATGCTTTCGAGCTCTTCGAGGGTCAGTGGCTGGACTTCCTCCAGCGGCACTTCTTCCATTTCCGGCGGCTCGGGTTCCGGCTCCGGTTCTGGCTCAGGCGGCGGCGGGTCGAAACTGGGCAGCGCCCAGGTATCGAAACCACTGACATCCCTGGCCCGGATCAGGTCAGTGGGTGAATCATCATGCTTGGCCATGGTGTTAAATCATTTCCTCGCCGCCCTTGCCACCGAGAACGATTTCTCCGGCCTCGGCCATACGACGGGCGATCGTGAGGATTTCTTTCTGCGCGGTTTCCACGTCGCTGACGCGTACCGGGCCTTTGGCTTCCAGGTCGTCGCGCAACAGTTCGGCCGCACGCTTGGACATGTTCTTGAAGATCTTCTCTTTGACGCCTTCATCCGAACCCTTGAGGGCCAGTACCAGCACATCGGAGGACACTTCGCGCAACAGTGCCTGGATACCGCGGTCGTCGACATCGGCCAGGTTGTTGAACACGAACATGAGGTCTTCGATCTGACCGGACAGGTCTTCGTCGACTTCGCGGATCGAGTCCATGAGCTGACCTTCGATCGAGCTGTCGAGGAAGTTCATGATGTCGGCTGCACGCTTGATGCCGCCCAGCGTGGTACGCGAAGCATTCGAGTTGCCGGAGAACTGCTTCTCGAGAATCTGGTTGAGCTCTTTGAGGGCCGCCGGCTGCACGGTGTTCAGCGAGGAAACCCGCAAAATGATGTCCAGGCGCACCTTGTGGTCGAAGTTGCCCAGCACTTCGCCGGCCTGGTCCGGATCGAGATACGCCACCACGATCGCCTGGATCTGCGGGTGCTCGTAACGGATCACATCGGCGACGGCGCGCGGTTCCATCCACTTCAGGCTGTCGAGGCCACTGGTGTTGCCACCCAGCAGGATGCGGTCGATCAGGCCATTGGCCTTGTCTTCGCCCAGTGCCTGGGTGAGCATTTTGCGCACGTAGTCGTCGGAGCCGACGCCCAGGCTGGTCTGGTCGCCGACGATGTCGACGAACTCGCTCATCACCTGCTCGACCTGCTCGCGGTGCACGTTACCCATTTGCGCCATGGCCACGCCTACACGCTGGACCTCTTTAGGCCCCATGTGGCGCAGCACCTGGGCGGCGTCGGTAGAACCAAGGGACAGCAGCAGGATTGCGGCTTTGTCGACCTTGGACAGCTTGGCGGCAACGGCTCGGTTATCACTCATCTGCGTTAATCCACTCTTTCACGACCTGGGCCACACGACCCGGGTCTTCTGCCACCAGACTCTTGATGGCGTTCAACTGTGCGTCATAGCCTTCGCTCGGGCTCGGCAGCAGAATGCTTTGCGGGCCACCGAGGCTGACGCGGTCGTTGGCCAGTTCGCCGTCCAGACCGCCCATGCCACCCAGCTCGACATCACTGCCGATGCCGGCCAGTTGCTTGTCCTTGCCGCCGCCGGTGATGTTGTTAAGCACCGGACGCAACACGCCGAACACCAGCACCAGAATGAACAGGACACCCAGCACTTGCTTGACGATGTCCCAGAACCACGGCTGGGAGTAGAACGGAATGTCGGCGATCACTTCGCCGCGATCGGCGGAGAACGGCATGTTGATGACGCTGACGCTGTCACCGCGGCTGGCATCGAAACCGACTGCGTCCTGAACCAGACGGGTGAAGCGCGCCAATTCGTCGGCGGTCCACGGTGCGCGGCTGGTTTCGCCGTTGGCCGGGTTGATCTTGACCTGATCATCAACCACCACCGACACCGACAGGCGATTCAACCGGCCCTGCTGCTGCTTGGTGTGACTGATGGAACGGTCGAGTTCGAAGTTCTTGGTCGATTGTTGACGCTTGTCCGCCGGGTAAGGCGCGAGCATTGGCTGACCGGTGGCCGGGTCCATGATTTGTTGGCCGTTGGCATCGATCAGCGGCTGGCCTGGCTGCACCATACCGGCGGCTGGCGCGGCGCCCGCGGTGGTTTGTGGCGCGGAGGCCGGCGCAGGTGGCTGGTTGCTCAGGGCACCTGGAACACCTTGCGGGCCATTGCTGGCAGTACGTTGTTCGTTGACCGACTGCTCGCTGCGCAGCGCTGGCTGGTCAGGGTTGAACTGCTCGGACGTCGACTCGACGGCACTGAAGTCGACATCGGCGGAAACTTCCGCTTTATAGCGGTCGTTGCCCAGCACCGGTTGCAGGATGTTGTGCACACGCTGGGTGAGCATGCTTTCCATGCGGCGGCTGTAATCGAATTGCTTGCCGGCCATGGTCAGTTCGGAGTTTTCCGCCTGATCGGAGAGCAGGTTGCCCTTCTGGTCGACCACGGTGATCTGCGACTTGCTCAACTCGGGAACGCTGGTCGCCACCAGGTTAATGATGGCCACGACCTGGCCTGGCTCCAGCGAACGACCGGAATAGAGTTCAACCAGTACCGAAGCACTCGGCTTGCGCTCATCACGCACAAACACCGAACTCTTGGGAATCGCCAGGTGCACGCGGGCACCCTTGACGTTGTTCAGGCTGGAAATGGTCCGGGCCAGCTCACCTTCGAGGCCACGACGATAACGGGTGGCTTCCATGAACTGGCTGGTACCCAGGCCCTGCTCTTTATCGAGGATCTCAAAACCGATGTTGCCATCGCTGGGAGTGACACCAGCGCCCGCGAGCTTGAGGCGCGCGCGGGACAAATCTTCAGCCTTGACCAGCAAGGCACCGGAGTTCGGTTCAACGGTATAAGCGATATCGGCGGCGGCGAGGGTGTCCATGACCTGCTTGGCGTCCATACCGGCAAGGCTGCCGTACAGCGGACGGTAGTCCGGCTGCTGGGACCACAACACCACGGCAAAACCAATCGCCACGCTCGCAGCCAGGCCAACCAACAGGCCCACCTGACGCAGCATGGTCATCTCGGAGAGGTTTTCCAGGAAGGACAACCCGAACAGCGGCGGTTTGCCGTCTATTGGAGTGGCCTTGGCCGGAACATTATCGGCGACTGCTTCTGCCATGACTCAATCTCGTCCTTAAACCGGCATCTGCATGATGTCTTGGTAAGCCTGAACCAGCTTGTTACGCACTTGGGTCAACGCCTGGAAAGACACGCTGGCTTTCTGCGAAGAGATCATCACGTCCGTCAGGTCGACGCCGCTCTTGCCGATCTCGAAGGCATTGGCCAACTGAGTGGAAGCCTGCTGGGTGTCGTTCACTTTATTGACGGCCTGACCGAGCATGTCGGAAAAGCTGCTGCCATTCAGTTCAGGGACGGCGGCAGTCGATTTCGGCGCAGACATGGCGTCCATTTGCATGGCACGCATATCCAGCATCAACCGATTGAATTCAATACCTTGGCTCATGATCTCTCTCTTTGGCGGCCCGCAATTTTTTGACACTCACTCGGCGGGTATTGAGGTGTTAGCAACAAGGGTGCCAGCTCCGTGGCCACACTGAACAAAAGCCCGTCCCGGACTTCTGCCGCTCCACACCTGTAGCAGCAGGCTTCGCCAGCTGCTACAGGGTTACGTGGCGAACAAATAGGCTTCCACGTCCATCCCGGCGTCGCGCATCTGCGCCAGCTTGTAGCGCAAGGTTCGCGGGCTGATGCCCAGGCGCTCGGCGGCCTCCTTGCGGCGGCCGCGCTCGGTGCGCAGGGTGTCGATGATCATCTGGAATTCACGACGGCGCAGGTCGTCGCCCAGCGCTCCCGCAGACTCAGCGTCAACTTCCACCGCTCGCACCGGCGCAGGCGCCAATGTCGGCAGCGGCGCGCAAGCGACCGGCCCGGCCAGGCAGAAATCCTGAGGCTGGATCACGCCGCCCTGCTGCAGGATCAATGCACGCTGAATCGCGTTGTCCAGTTCGCGCACGTTGCCCGGCCACGGATAACCGATCAGACACGCCTGCGCCTCGGGAGACAGTCTCGCCGCCGCATGCTTCATTTTATTGACGTGTTTGGCCAGCAGACGCTCGGCCAGCGGCAGAATATCGGCGGTGCGCTCGCGCAGCGGTCGCCAGGCAAGAGGGAACACCGACAGACGATAATAAAGGTCTTCACGGAAACGCCCCGCCGCCACTTCCCCAGCCAGATCCCGATTGGTCGTCGCGACCACCCGAATATCCAGGGTAATCGGCTTGCGCGCGCCCACCCGCTCGACCTCGCGCTCTTGCAACACACGCAGCAGTTTGGCTTGCAGGCCGAGGGGCATTTCAGAGATTTCATCGAGCAGGATGGTCCCGCCATCGGCTTGTTCGAACTTACCGGCCTGCGCCGCAATGGCGCCGGTGAACGAGCCTTTCTCGTGACCAAACAGCGTGGCTTCGAGCATGTTGTCCGGGATCGCCGCGCAGTTGATCGCAATGAACGGCTGACTGGCGCGGCGTGAGTGCTGGTGAATGTAGCGCGCCAGCACTTCCTTGCCGGTGCCGGACTCGCCAGAGATCAACACCGTCGAATCGCTGCGTGCGACGCGCGCTGCCAATTCCAGCAGTTGCGCACTGGCTGGCTCGAAAGCGACCGGTCCTTCATTGTCACTGGCACCGAGACTGCCCAGCGCATGGCGCGCAACCAGATCGAGCAAGGCCTTGGCTTCGAATGGCTTGACCAGATAATCGGCCGCGCCCTGTCGCATGGCGTCGACCGCCCGCTCCACCGCGCCGTGCGCCGTCATCAGCAACACCGGCAGTTGCGGCTGACGCGCCCGAAGCAGGCCGAGCAACTGATGCCCGTCCATGCCCGGCATGTTGACGTCGCTGACCACCAGATTGAAGGCCTCGGCTTCAACCGCCGCCAACGCTTCTTCCGCCGAGCCGACGGCCTGGTAATCGTGCCCGCCGAGCAATAGCGTATCGGCCAGTGCTTCACGCAGCGCGCGGTCATCCTCGACCAGTAGAACCTTGATACCCATGACCTTCACTCCGCTCCCTGAGCGCTGCTCTTGTCGCTGACAAAAAGCGGCAGGATCACCTGCGCACACGTACCGCGACCGATTCGCGAACGCAGGTGCAATTCTCCCTGATGCGCACGGGCAACCGCCTTGACCACGGTCAGGCCCAGACCGGTGCCGGTGGCCTTGGTGGTGAAAAACGGCTCGCCCAGTCGCGCCAGCACAGCGCCGTCGATACCGCTGCCGCTGTCGCTGACGCAGACGCGCAATTGGTTGTCGCGGGCATACAGATGAACCTTCAAGCGCACGTCACCGGCACTGGCCTGGATGGCGTTTTCGATCAAGTTGAGGATGGCCCCGACCAGGGTGTCGCGATTGCACAGCAGGTCGCCGGCATGGCTGTCGCACTGCCAGCGGATCGGCAGGTCCTGTACATGGGTCAGCGCCGCCGCTTGCAGCGACTGCATCAATTGTTTGGGGGTTACGCGGTCGGTCAGTGGCAACTCACCGCGAGCGAACACCAGCATGTCGCGTACCTGATGCTCCAGCTCGTGCAAGCGCTCTTTAAGCCGGCCGGCGAAGCGTTGCTGGGTGGCCACTGGCAGCTCCTGCTCGGTCAAATGACTGGCGTAAAGCAATGCTGCGGACAACGGCGTACGAATCTGGTGAGCCAGCGACGCGACCATGCGTCCAAGGGACGACAGGCGCTCGTGGCGAGCCAGTTGATCTTGCAGATGACGGGTTTCAGTCAGGTCGTTGAGCAGCACCAATTGACCGGGCTCGGCGTCCAGCGAACGCGTGGCAATCGACAGGCGCCGACCGTCCTTCAGGGAGACTTCGTGGCCATCGTCTTCGCGCGGCGCAAAGCAGCGCGCGATGACGTGACGCCACAGCTCACCTTCGAGCGGCAGCCCCAGCAGCTCGCACGCCGCCGGATTGGCTTCGCGCACGATACCCTGCGCGTCGATGACGATGACGCCACCGGGCAACAGATCGAGGAGATTTTGCAGACGGTTGGCCAGGCGTTCTTTTTCCGCCAGTTCCTGCATGCGCTGGGCACTGACGACCGCCAGTTCACCCTTGAGCTCGGTGACCCGCGCCTCAAGCATGCTGTAGGAGTCGGTCAATTGACTCGACATCTGGTTGAACAGCGCGAAAGCCTGCTCGAGGCCAAGCCGACTGGCCTGTTCTACGGACGATGATTGCCCCAGGGCATCAGGGGCAACAGACATCTGGGCGGCTTGGGGCATCGTGCTCTCTCGCTTGGCTGACCGTCAGTGAAACGGAACGTTGCGAGGGATGTAGCAATACCCGTGCCTAAAAAAAACCGCTTACAAATGAGTGACTTGAAAAACAGGCGTCAATCATCCGCCTGTTCGTCTCCGTCACGACGGCTCATGCCGTACTTGCGCATCTTCTCCACCAGCGTGGTGCGGCGGATACGCAGGCGTTCGGCAGCACGCGCGACGATGCCGTTGGCATCATCGAGCGCCTGTTGAATCAGACCTTGCTCCAGACCACCCAGGTAGTCTTTCAGGTCCAGGCCTTCGGGCGGCAACATGGCGCCAGCACTGAAGTCCGGCGTGTGGCCATTGATCGCCACACGCTCTTCCAGATCACTGCGCAGGGTGTCGACCAATTGCTCGTCTTCGTCGTCGACGTAGCGGAATTTCTTCGGCAGCTCGACCACGCCAATCACCCCGTATGGGTGCATGATCGCCATGCGCTCCACCAGGTTCGCCAGCTCGCGAACGTTGCCCGGCCAGCCATGGCGGCACAGGGACATGATGGCGGCGGAATTGAAGCGGATCGACCCGCGCTTCTCGTGCTCCATGCGCGAGATCAGCTCGTTCATCAACAGCGGAATGTCTTCGACGCGCTCGCGCAACGGCGCCATCTCGATCGGGAACACGTTCAGGCGATAGTACAAATCTTCGCGGAAGGTGCCGATCTCGATCATGCTTTCGAGATTCTTGTGGGTCGCGGCAATGATGCGCACGTCGACGCTCTGGGTCTTGTTACTGCCCACGCGCTCGAAGGTGCGCTCTTGCAATACGCGCAGCAGCTTGACCTGCATCGGCAGCGGCATGTCGCCGATTTCATCGAGGAACAGGGTGCCGCCGTTGGCCAGTTCAAAACGTCCGGCACGGCTGGTGATTGCGCCGGTGAAGGCGCCCTTCTCGTGGCCGAACAATTCGCTTTCCAGCAACTCGGCCGGGATCGCCCCGCAGTTGACCGGCACGAACGGCGCTTCGCGGCGCTTGGAATGGTAATGCAGGTTACGTGCGACCACTTCTTTGCCGGTACCGGACTCGCCGAGGATCAGCACGCTGGCATCGGTGTCGGCGACTTGCTGCATCATCTGGCGGACGTGTTGAATCGCCCGGCTGGTGCCGACAAGGCTACGGAAAAGATTGGGTTCGCGATGGCGGCCGCGCTCGCGGGCCTGGTCGTACATCTCGCGATAGACCTGGGCACGGTGCAGCGAGTCGAGCAATTTGCTGTAGCTCGGCGGCATTTCAAGGGTCGAAAGTACCCGACGACGCTGGTCTTCAGGCAGGTCAATGGAAGAATTATCGCCCATTAACAAAACCGGAAGGAACTCATCCCATGTCGACAGTGTCTTTAGCAAGCCCAGAAGCGCACCAGGAGCATTGACCGTCCCGATGAGGACACAGATCACTTCTCGACTAGACGACAAAGAGCCGACAGCCTGCTGCCAGTCATGGCTACCGCAGGGTAAATTTTCTTCACCGAGAAAATTTAAAATCACCGCCAGGTCGCGGCGGCGGACGCTATCGTCATCAATCAGCAGAATTTTGGTTTCACGCCACATGCAATAGCAACTTCCCTAGTCAACTCGATGCCCAAAATGCTGGGGCAAGCTAAACGCTTGCAGGCACAAATATGCCTGAAGACGACTGAAATCTGGAACAGCCACTAGTTAAGTCAAAAAACCGTGCACAGTCAAATTTATGGCGCAC
>Ga0247818_10001377_pt1 | contig 15352 bp, 17 predicted proteins | sample 13C_Glucose_Day1_FD_192424 | JGI IMG/M metagenome (GOLD analysis project Ga0247818, IMG submission 192424) | Soil microbial communities from agricultural site in Penn Yan, New York, United States - 13C_Glucose_Day1 | ecosystem: Environmental > Terrestrial > Soil > Agricultural land | place...
CGGTGGAAGAACGGGTGGAGTTTGTCCAGGAGATGTTCGGGCATATTCCGGCGGTTGAGGGCTGATCAGAAACCGAGGCGCCACCATCGCGGGCAAGCCCGCTCCCACAGGGATTGCGCTGAACCCTGTGGGAGCGAGCTTGCTCGCGATGGCGGCCTGACAGCCACCACACCCAGCCGATCTGCCACCAATCCGCCAATCCCCGACATCCCCCTGTAGGAGCTGGCTTGCCAGCGAAGACGCCCTGACAGTCACCACACCTCCCAACCCTGCCGCCAATCTGCCAATCCCCGACATCCCCTCTAGGAGCAATTCCCCGAGCAGACTACAATCGCCACCCCCGCCTCGATGGCTGATCCGCCCCGCCCATGTTGACCTGTTCCGTACACCCGCTCCCCTATCGCGCCAATCCCGCCGACTACTTCGCGGCGATTCGTCATGCCCCCGGTGCCGTACTGCTCGACAGCGGCCGACCGACTGCCGATCGCGGTCGCTATGACCTGCTCAGCGCCTGGCCGCTGGAACAACTGGCCGTATTGCCTGACGAAAGCGGTGGCGATTTCCTGCAGCGCCTGCGCGATAACCTGGCACGGCTGGGTGAAGCCACGCTGCCGCTTGATTTGCCTTTCGCCGGCGGCTTGATCGGCTACCTGAGCTATGACTTCGGTCGACACCTGGAGCATCTGCCAAGCCTGGCCCAGGACGACCTGCAACTGCCGGATGCGCGTTTCGGGCTCTATGACTGGGCCCTGATCAGCGATCATCAAATCAAGACCACCCAGCTGGTGTTTCACCCGACGCTGATCGACAGCGAGCAGCAACGCCTGATCGCGTTGTTCAGTCAGCCCGGGATCGACCCGGTCGAGCCTTTCAAACTGAAAGCACCGATGAGCGCCGACTTGAGCGCTGACGAGTATCGCCACGCACTGGAGCGTATCCAGCACTATATCCAGGCCGGCGACTGCTATCAGGTCAACTTCGCCCAGCGTTTCCGCGCGCAATGCCAGGGCGACCCGTGGACCGCCTATTGCGCCTTGCGCGCGGCGTGCCCGACACCGTTTTCCGGCTTCCAGAGCCTGCCCGATGGCGACGCGATCCTGAGTCTGTCGCCGGAGCGTTTTGTAAAAGTCAGCGAACGCCATGTAGAAACCCGCCCGATCAAGGGCACCCGCCCTCGGGGGCGGACGGCTGCCGAAGATGCGGCGAACGCCGCCGAACTGCTGGCCAGCCACAAGGACCGCGCGGAAAACCTGATGATCGTCGATTTGCTGCGCAACGACCTCGGCCGCACTTGCCGCATCGGCTCGGTGCGGGTCCCGGAGTTGTTCAGCCTCGAAAGCTACCCGAACGTGCATCATCTGGTGAGCAGCGTCACCGGGGAACTGGCGGATGACCGCGACGCCCTGGACCTGATCGCCGGCAGCTTCCCGGGTGGATCGATTACCGGCGCGCCGAAAATTCGGGCGATGCAGATCATCGATGAACTGGAGCCGACCCGACGCGGGCTGTATTGCGGTTCGTTGCTGTACCTGGACGTGCGCGGCGAGATGGACAGCTCCATCGCCATTCGCAGCTTGCTGGTGAAGGATGGGCAGGTCTGTTGCTGGGGCGGTGGCGGGATCGTCGCCGATTCCGAATGGCAGGCCGAGTATCAGGAATCGATTACCAAGGTGAAGGTGTTGCTCGATACCTTGCAAAATCTTTAAGAGCTTCGCCGGCAAGCCGGCTCCTACAGGTTATGTGCTGACCGCATCATTGTGGTTCGACACAAAACGTGTAGGAGCCGGCTTGCCGGCGAAGGCGCCTTCGAAATCGACTACAAACTCAAGGCCCTATTCGAAGCCTTGATGAACTCCTGCTTCAGCTCTTCAAAGCTGTGCACCGCCGGGAACTGCGGAAACTCGCGAATCACATTGTCCGGCGCATGGAACAGAATCCCCGCATCAGCCTCGCCCAGCATCGTGGTGTCGTTGTAGGAATCCCCTGCCGCAATCACCCGATAATAGAGGCTCTTGAACGCCAATACCGACTGACGCTTGGGATCTCTCTGACGCAACTGATAGCTCGTCACCCGACCGGAGTCATCTGTTACCAGGCGGTGGCACAGCAAGGTCGGGAAACCCAGTTGACGCATCAGCGGCTGGGAAAATTCGTAGAAGGTGTCCGACAGAATCACCACCTGAAACCGCTCGCGCAGCCAGTTGACGAACTCGACGGCGCCGTCCAGCGGCTTGAGCGTGGCGATCACTTCCTGGATGTCGGACAGCTTCAAGCCGTGTTCGTCGAGAATCCGCAGGCGCTGTTTCATCAGCACGTCGTAGTCGGGGATGTCCCGGGTGGTGGCCTTGAGGGATTCGATCCCGGTTTTTTCGGCGAAGGCGATCCAGATTTCCGGGACCAGCACACCTTCAAGATCCAGACAGGCAATTTCCACGAGACACTCCCATTTGTAGTGATTATTGAGTCGAGCGAGCAAAAGGACTGCCGAACTCTAGCGACTCGGGCCGGCCCGTGCAACGCAGAGGGCGCGCCAGTCGCTGCAGGATTTTGTTACCATCAGCCCTATATAGAGCGCCCAGCGCCACCGACCTGTAGGAAACCGCCCTGATGAGCCCATCGTTCGATGTCGTGGAACTCGCCACGACCTATGCCAACAAATCCGCCCAGGACATCCTGAAGCTCGCGTTCGCCGAGTTCGGCGATGACCTGTGGATATCTTTCAGCGGCGCCGAAGACGTGGTGCTGGTGGACATGGCCTGGAAGCTGAACAAAAACGTCAAGGTGTTCAGTCTCGACACCGGTCGCCTGCACCCCGAGACCTATCGTTTCATCGATCAGGTGCGCGAGCACTACAAGATCGAGATTGAACTGGTGTCGCCGGACCACACGAAACTCGAACCCTTCGTGAAGGAAAAAGGCCTGTTCAGTTTCTACAAGGACGGCCATGGCGAATGCTGCGGTATCCGCAAGATCGAGCCGCTGCGTCGCAAGCTCTCGAGCGTGAAAGCCTGGGCCACCGGCCAGCGTCGGGACCAGAGCCCGGGAACCCGCAGCGCCGTCGCGGTGATGGAAATCGACACCGCGTTTTCGACGCCGGAACGCACCCTGTACAAATTCAACCCGTTGGCACAGATGACCAGCGAAGAGATCTGGGGTTACATCCGCATGCTCGAGCTGCCGTACAACAGCCTGCATGAACGCGGCTTCATCAGCATTGGCTGCGAGCCCTGCACCCGCCCTGTGCTGCCGAACCAGCACGAGCGTGAAGGTCGCTGGTGGTGGGAAGAAGCGACGCAGAAAGAATGCGGGTTGCATGCGGGGAATATCATCAGCAAATCAAAGGCATAACCTCCAGCCTTGTGGATTTCCCCCTGTAGGAGCGAGCCTGCTCGCGAAGAACCTGAGAGCGCAGCGGGGTGTCAGGATGGCCGTGTCATCGTTGACGACCATCGCGAGCGAGCTCGCTCCTACAGGGTCAGCGGCCCGCCAATAAATGTGTACACATGAATGTCACTATCGGTGCCATTTGTGTGTGCACTTTTCGTTTCTGCGCCCCAAAAAGTTACATCCTCCTCCCCTGGCTTTCCCAAGCGACCCTTCTCACAAATCACGCCGAGAAATAAATACCTGCTCAATCGGTCAATTTATATCGCCTTGATTTCAGTCACTTATCTCTTACAGATAACAAAACGAAATTAACCCCGTCACTGATAGATCCGCAACTGGCACAGATCTGGCTTTAGTGCATACATGTTTTGTATACAATCCAATCAAAACATAAAAACACTTTAGATCCGCAAGCCTGAAGCGCCCTATCCCGTACAGGCTGCAGATGCCCCGTAACCAATGATGCTTTCTACCCCGCGACGAAGATTTGTCGAGCCCTCGCTCATGCACAGTCATCGCGGCGCCAAGCTTCAGGAGCCTGCCGGAATGCGTACTAGCCTGCCCAATAACAACATCGCGCTGGATCTGCCCTCCTCTCACCCCGAACCCGCCTCTTACGATCAAACGTTTCAAGCACCTGTCGTACTCAGCCCACGCCTGCACAACAAAGACCTGGCACCGACCAAGGCTGAAGGTCGGCGCTGGGGCCGCTACAGCATCTTTGCCCTGTGGACCAACGATGTTCACAACATCGCCAACTACTCCTTCGCCATCGGCCTGTATGCCTTGGGCCTGGGTGGCTGGCAGATCCTGCTGTCCCTGGGCATCGGCGCGGCCCTGGTGTACGGGTTCATGAACCTGTCCGGCTACATGGGCCAAAAGACCGGCGTGCCGTTCCCGGTCATCAGCCGGATCAGTTTCGGTATTCACGGGGCGCAGATTCCTGCATTGATCCGCGCCGTGATCGCCATCGCCTGGTTCGGGATTCAGACGTACCTGGCGTCCGTGGTCCTACGGGTATTGTTGACGGCGGTGCATCCCGGGTTCGCCGACTACGACCACGATTCGATCCTCGGCCTGTCGAGCCTGGGCTGGATCTGTTTCGTGGCGATCTGGCTGGTACAGCTGGCGATCCTCGCCTATGGCATGGAGATGGTGCGGCGCTACGAGGCGTTTGCCGGACCGGTGATCTTGCTGACCGTCGCCGCCCTCGCCGGGTGGATGTACTTCCAGGCCAATGCAACCATCGCCTGGTCGATCCGGGAACCGCTGACCGGCGGCGAGATGTGGCGCAATATCTTTGCCGGCGGTGCGTTGTGGCTGTCGATCTATGGCACGTTGATTCTGAATTTCTGTGACTTCGCCCGTTCTTCGCCGTGCCGCAAGACGATCAAGGTCGGCAATTTCTGGGGCTTGCCGGTGAATATCCTGGTGTTTGCCAGCATCACCGTCCTGCTCTGCGGTGCGCAATTCCAGATCAATGGCCGGATCATCGAAAGCCCGACTGAAATCATCGCTTCGATTCCCAACACCTTCTTCCTGGTGCTCGGCTGCCTGGCTTTCCTGATCGTCACCGTGGCGGTGAACATCATGGCCAACTTTGTCGCCCCGGCGTTCGTACTCAGCAACCTGGCGCCCAAATACCTGACGTTCCGTCGCGCCGGGCTGATCAGCGCGACCATTGCCGTGCTGATCCTGCCTTGGAATCTGTACAACAGTCCGCTGGTGATCGTGTATTTCCTGTCCGGGCTCGGCGCCCTGCTCGGCCCGTTATACGGGGTGATCATGGTCGACTACTGGCTCGTGCGCAAAGGCCAGGTCAACGTACCGCAGCTGTATAGCGAAGACCCCAACGGCGCTTACTACTACAGCCGTGGCGTCAATCTGCGCGCCGTGGTGGCATTCATTCCTGCAGCGCTGATCGCCATTGTCCTGGCGCTGGTGCCGGGTTTCCACAGCGTATCGCCCTTCTCCTGGCTGATTGGCGCCGGTATCGCCGGGATGCTTTATCTGATCATTGCCCAACGCCAACCGCACTACGCCGATGTCAGCGGCGAATCCATCGCGGTCGACAACGTCAGCCATTAACCCCGTGACGGCCCGGCGACGTCGGGCCGCAGTATCACCTGTCATAAGGACTTTCCATGCGCATTCTCGTGGTCAACGTCAACACCACCGAATCCATCACTCAGGCTATCGCACGTTCGGCGCAGTCCGTGGCCGCGCCCGGCACCGAAATCATCGGCCTGACGCCCTGGTTCGGCGCCGATTCCATCGAAGGCAACTTCGAAAGCTACCTGGCCGCCATCGCCGTGATGGATCGGGTGATGACCTACGACCAGCCCTTCGACGCGGTGATCCAGGCCGGTTACGGCGAGCACGGTCGTGAAGGGTTACAGGAGCTGCTGAACGTGCCGGTGGTGGATATCACCGATGCAGCCGCCAGTACCGCGATGTTTCTCGGCCATGCCTATTCGGTGGTCACGACGCTGGACCGCACCGTGCCGCTGATCGAGGATCGTCTCAAGCTGTCGGGCCTCTGGGACCGCTGTGCGTCAGTGCGCGCCAGTGGCCTGGCCGTGCTGGAACTGGAGTCCGATCCGGAGCGCGCGCTGGAGGCCATTGTCCGTCAGGCGGAATTGGCGGTGCTTGAGGACAAGGCCGAGGTGATTTGCCTGGGCTGCGGCGGCATGGCGGGGCTGGACGAGCAGATTCGCCAGCGTACCGGGGTGCCGGTGGTGGACGGGGTGACCGCAGCGGTGACGATTGCCGAGTCGTTGGTGCGGCTGGGGTTGTCGACGTCCAAGGTGCGGACTTATGCGACGCCGCGGCCGAAGAAAATTGTGGGTTGGCCGGGCAGGTTTGGCAGGTAGACCGCGTTATCGTTCTTCGCGGCGGTGCGGCGATCCGACAAGCCACGCTCCCACAGGGTTTTGTGTCGTTTACATGACCGTGGCAAGACACAAAACCCTGTGGGAGCGTGGCTTGCCCGCGATGGCAGCCCCTCGGTCCCAAGCCAGGCTCCAATAGGTTTCAGTGTCGTGTACATAACCATCGCACGACACAAATCCTGTGGGAGCGTGGCTTGCCCGCGATGGCAGCCCCTCGGTCCAGCGCCAAATTCAAACCGCACTGAACCGCCGCCCCAACCCCCGCTCCGCAAACTGCTCAATAATGAAATCGACAAACGCCCGGGTCTTGCCCGGCAGCAGTTTGTGCTCGGCGTAATAGATGGAAATATTGCCATCATCGACATACCACTCGGGCAATACCCGTTGCAACGTCCCGGCCTCCAGATAACCCACGGCGAACGGCATGCTCACCAGCGCGATGCCCAAGCCCTGGACTGCCGTGGCGCAGGCTGCCTCGGAATCGCTCATCGTCATCCGCGCCTTGAGCGTCAACGAACTGTGTTGCCGGGTGCGGCTGGTCAATTGCCAGGAGCGCACCCGACCGGTTTGCGGTGATCGAATCAGGATACCGTCATGATGTTTCAAATCATCGGGCTCGACGACAGCTTCACGCTCCGCCAGATAATCGACAGACGCCACCAATACCCGATGCGCCGGCGTCAGCTTGCGCGCCACCACGCCCTGAGGCAGTTCGAATCCCCCGCCAATGGCCGCGTCGAAGCCCTGGGCGATCAGGTCGACCTGCCGATTATCGAAATGCCAGTCCGGGCTGATGGCCGGAAACCGTCGCAGGAACTCCCCGAGCAAGGGCACGATGTACAAGCGTCCGAACACGGTGCCCATGCTGACCTTCAATGTACCGGCCGGTCGCCCTTCGGCGCTGGCCAGGTTGGCCACGGCATTCTGGATCGTGAGCAGGCTGGCGCTGACCTCGCCGAGAAACAGATGACCGGCTTCGGTCAATGTCAGGCTGCGGGTGCTGCGCTGGAACAGCCGCACGCCCAATCGAGCCTCAAGCTTGGCGACGCTCTTGCCCACCGCCGCCGGGGTCAGGCTCAGGCGCCGCGCAGCTTCGGCAAAGCTGCCGACTTCGGCGCTGCGCACGAAGCATTCGATACTGCTGAAGGTTTCCATAAGCGCCACTATAAACTTCTGGTTTACACAGACTATCGCAATTACCGTCTACACAGCTTGTAATCATGAATCGATACTAGGCTCCATCAACCGAGACACCTCGCCTCGGGACTTGGAGATCGATATGACTACTCAGAACCTCAGCGGCAAAGTGGCGTTGATTCAAGGCGGTTCCCGCGGTATCGGCGCAGCCATCGTCAAACGCCTGGCCGCTGAAGGCGCGACGGTCGCCTTCACCTACGTCAGCTCCACGGCCAAGGCCGAAGAATTGCAGGACAGCATCACCGCCAAGGGTGGCAAGGCCTTGGCCATCAAGGCTGACAGTGCCGACGCCGAAGCCATTCGCAACGCCGTCACCGCCACGGTCGAAGCCTTCGGTCGCCTGGACATCCTGGTCAACAACGCGGGTGTATTGGCGGTCGCACCGCTTGAAGACTTCACGCTCGAAGACTTCGACCAGACCCTGGCGATCAACGTGCGCAGTGTATTCATCGCCACCCAGGCCGCGGCCAGGCACATGACCGAAGGCGGTCGCATCATCAACATCGGCAGCACCAACGCCGAGCGCATGCCCTTTGCTGGCGGCGGGCCATACGCCATGAGCAAATCGGCACTGGTCGGCCTGACCAAAGGCCTGTCTCGCGACCTTGGCCCACGGGGTATCACCATCAACAACGTGCAACCAGGTCCGGTCGACACCGACATGAACCCGGCCAGCGGCGACTTTGCCGAGAGCCTGATTCCGTTGATGGCAGTGGGTCGTTACGGTCAAGTGGAAGAAATCGCCAGTTTCGTCGCCTACCTGGTGGGCCCCGAAGCCGGCTACATCACCGGCGCCAGCCTGACCATCGACGGTGGTTTTGGCGCCTGATTCAGGTCATTCAACCGCAGCCCTCTGTAGGAGACCGGCTTGCCGGCGAAGGCAATATGTCAGTCGACATCAATGTTGACTAACACTCCGTCTTCGCCAGCAAGCCGGTCTCGCTCCTACATTTCCACCATCAAGCCCAGTCGAGATGCGGCAACCCACAGGCACCCGGATTGAACGCTTTCAACGTACGAAGAATGCCATCGGCGTGTGCGTACTTTTCGTCGGCCATCGCCGCGTCCGGAATCGCAATCGCCGTCATCCCCGCCGCTTTCGCCGCCGTGACACCGAACGGCGAATCTTCGAAAACCAGGCAGTCCCCGGGCAATACCCCCAGGCGCCGCGCAGCGGTGAGGAAAATATCCGGTGCCGGTTTGGCCGCGCCGACTTCCGGATCGTCAGCGGTGACGATGAAGTCGAACAACGCAAACCAGTCTTGGTGCAAGGTGGTTTTCTGGCCAAACGACTGACGCGAAGAACTGGTGCCCACCGCGATCGGAATGTTGTTGGCCTTCAGGTGCCGAACCAGTTCCTGGGCGCCCGGCATAGCCAGCGCCGCCGGAAAACGCTCGCGCATCAGGGGTTCACGGATCTGCAGAAACTCTTCGGCAGTAATCGGCAGGTCCAGCGCCTCGACCACATACCGAGCCAGGTCACCCGCGCCACGGCCGATGATGTTCTGTTTGACGCTCCAGTCGAAGGTCCGCCCGTAACGCTCGGCAATGATGGAGGTGACTTCGGTGTAGATGCCCTCGGTGTCCAGCAGCAAGCCGTCCATATCGAAAATCACGGCCTTTATCGGGCCGAATTCATTCAGTGCAGCATTCATCGCTTCTGATCCGTTTTTAATGACATCCCGGATAACCCGGCCAGGCCGGATCCGCGATTGATTAAAGGGTTCAGCAGCATAACGAGCGCGGCCGCCATAGAGCAACGGCAATACGCCGCTCGATCGACTGGCGGCGAGAAAGCCGTGGACGTGTGTCAAATCGGCTCGTTGGAGCCATCGTTGCCGTCGATGTCCGGATCATCAGGCGTAGCTTCAACATCAGTGTCAGTGCGCCGCACATCATCGTTGGGCACCTGCTCCACACCTGCGTCATCATCCGGCGGGCGCTGGTCGCGTGGAAGCGGGTCAGTGGGGGAAGGCAGCGGGTATTCAGGGGTATCGTCGATGTCGGAATCTTTTGGATCAGCGTTCATAAAACACCTCTCAGGGGGCCTGGATACAGGTCCTGACATTTCGATGACGGCACGATGGCCACGGTTCGATCAGGCGGACGATCGGTCGGCCTGGCCCCGGAGCCCGATCATTGTTCGTCTTCGTCTTCATCCTCTTCTTCATATTCAGTATTGCCAACATCGCCGGCGTCGTCGGCATCGTTGAGCGGCACTGTTGCGTCATCGATCAATGAGCCCGGGTCTTCATTGCCGGGATCGTTGATGAACGGGAGCCCGCTCGGCCCTTTTTCTTCCTTGCCTTCGGTTTCAGGCGTCATGGCAGTCCTCGCAACATTCAGGGAGTGTATGAAGTTCGAGGCGGCCGCCAGTCAATCGTTCCGCAACGGGACCACAGATACGACAAACCCGGCACCAGGCCGGGTTTGCGCGTTATTTGCGGTCGAATCAGTGATGCTTGTTTTTGTTCTTGTGCTTGTTTTTGTGCTTGTGCTTGTGGCCGTTGCCGGAATGGGAGCTACCGCTGTCGGTACCCAGGTTATTACCGATCGCACCACCCGCCGCACCGCCCAAGCCTGCGCCGATGGTAGAGCCGGTCGAGCCACCGAGACTGTTACCAATCACCGAGCCACCAGCCGAGCCCAAGCCACCACCAATGGCAGCTTCGGTTCGACTGCCTTTCGGGGCGCCCACCGCACTGCCTGCCGCGCCGCCGACACCGGCACCAATCGCTGCCCCCGTGCTGCCGCCCATTTGCTGGCCGACCACGTTACCCAGCGCACCGCCAATACCACCGCCAACGGCAGCAGTGCCGTCACCGGCAGCCATTGCACCTTGAGCGACCAAAAGTCCCAGAACTACTGTGGACAATGTCAAACGCATGATATGAACCTCTAATTCCGCATCGGGGGAAGTGAACATGCTGCGGATGGGCAGGAGTCTAGCATCTGCGCCCGCTGAATCCGGCCAGCGTCGAGCGTTGGACCGCTGTCAATTCGAAGAGTGAGGGCGGAGAAACATCCGGATACTAAAAGCCCGGCATCAAGCCGGGCTTCAGAAGCGATCGCGAAGGATCAGTGACGCTTGTGGCCTTTGGCCAGGTTACTGCCCACGCCGCCGCCCAATGCACCGCCCAGGCCCGCGCCGATGGTCGAACCGGTCTTGCCGCCCAGGCTGTTACCGATCACCGAACCGCCCGCCGCGCCGACACCGCCACCGATGGCGGCCTTGGTACGGCTACCTTTGCGTGCAGCAACTGCACTGCCCGCTGCGCCGGCCACACCGGCACCAATTGCTGCACCGGTACTGCCGCCCATTTTCTGACCGACCACATTACCCAGCGCGCCGCCCAAGCCGCCACCCAGCGCGGCAGTGCCGTCGCCGGCAGCCATTGCACCTTGAGCAACCAAAAGTCCCAGAACCAGAGCGGGCAGAGTCAAACGCATGACGAGAAACCTCAAAAAAAGGAAAACCGAAAGGAGAATAATTAAATGTACTTATCCAACGACGACCACAGACAAATCGCCGCAACCACACCGTTGGCGACGGTTTGACAGCGTTTTCGAGAAAGGTTTTATGACAGGCAAAAAAAAGCCCGCTGGGGAAACGGGCTGGAGTATTGCTTTCTAACGGATGAGCTGAGACTACGTCGATGGGTGTGAAAACTTTGTGAAAGATTTCGTGGGAAACAATTTCCTGCAACTCCACGCCAGAAAAACCCCGTGCGATGACGGGGCTGGTTGCATCACTTCCTGGACGGTGTCGACACCTTGGGCAAAAATTTCGCCTTAGGTCCCGGGCGCGCCATGGCTTTCATCTTGTCGTTCCGGGTCTGGTCTTCACCGAAGCCCGCCACATAATCGGTCTGCCCACATTGCACGCAGTTGTTGATCGGAAACTCTGCCCCGTCGTCTTCGATATACGGATCAGCCATAGCTACGCCCCTCTCGAAAAGCGGGATCGATACCGGCAAGCCCTTTTGCCTGAAAAAATATCGATCGCCAAGGCGTTTCAGACTAGCCGGTCATTACTGGACTTGTAGTTCAGATTAACCCGTGCCCGACGAATGGCCCCGCGGCTTACCTCAGCTTGACCGCCGTCCCGGTCACAAATACCACCACCATCCCGCCCTTCCCGGCCGGCATGCTGATCTCGTAATCCAGCCCCACCACCGCATCCGCCTGCAGCGCCCGCGCCCGCTCTTTGAGTTCGTCGGTCGCCTGAATCCGCGCTTCCTTCAAGGCTCGTTCCAATGTCTGCGAGCGCCCACCGAAAAAATCCCGCATCCCGGCGAACAGGTCACGGACGACATTGACGCCCTGCACCGACTCGGCGCTGACGATGTCCAGGTAGGCGATGATTTGCCGGCCTTCGATGGAGTGGGTCGTGGTGGTGATCATGGAGTTCCTTTCTTACTCGGAGCATCACTGGCTGAGTGATTAGCTGTAAAAAAACCCAGCATTTGGCTGGGCCTGGAAGTTCTCAACGTTAATCTCCAGATGGGTTTTTCCGTTGAAGCATTTGCCTTTTTGTGCACCCTTCGCTAGAGAAGTTTGGCCAACACCGCAGTGACGGTCGCCACCGTGCCAATCAATCCAGTCGCCACAGCCACCGGATACCAAAAAGTCTCACGGGTCATCTTGCCGGCCTCGGCGTTCAGCTTGCGCTGTTCGGCCATCAGCTTGACGATCTCGACATGAACTTTTTCCAGCTCGGCCTGCTTCATGGTGAATTCCTGCATAACGTGAGGGCGTCCAATCCGTGTGGTGGCGGGAGTTTCGTACACCGAAGAATCTAAATGCAATTCTCACCGTGTCCTTTATGCTCGTACTCCCACCCCTTGCACGCTAACCCGACGTGTTTGGGTATCAATGCCTTACCACTGCTGTAAGCGGTGATGGTTCGGCGAGTAAAACCCAACTCAACAGCGGCTGCTGAAAGCGAGAGATTGTTGGTCAACATCCATCGCTTGAAATCGCTGGTAGGCATGACTTCTCCGGATTGCTCCAGGGCCAGACGATGCAGGGTCGTAGCTGCGAGCTCGAGATCATTTCCCCATGTCACATCGAATCCCCACTCGCCCACCGCAACCTTGCCGAACAGCTTCAGGTCTTGCAGCGGCTTGAGTACGGGAAAGGTCTTGATATGTTCGGTGACATCAACGGTATGCCGTTTGCCGTTGTTCCACTCGATGTCAAGGGCATGTTTGCCGGCAACTGGTTGCACAGCAGAAATGCGAAGCTTGCTGGTCATTAGTCAGTTCCTCCGGTTTTGCTCGTTCCATACCTGCCAGAGTTCGGCGATATGTGCTCTTGCCCACAGCAGTGCTGCTTTCAAGGCTTTGTTCTCAGCGCCTTTGCCCAAAACGACGAGCCCTTCGATCTGCACCAACGACTCCCCATCAGGCGTCTGCACGTGAAAGTGCGGTGGCGCATGGTCGTCCGGATAGATTTTATTTTCCAGTTTCGTTCGCTATGAAGGGTAGCCATAGAACAATGCTAGGGAAATTTTTTCTCTAGCACAACCAAATTTTTTTCAGAGGTCAGAAACCACAAAACCCCTGACTTCTCGAAATCAGGGGTTTTGCTTGAATCAAATATGGCGCTGAAAGAGTCCGAAAAATTACGTTCTCGAATTGAACGTGTGCTTGATGCCGCTAAAGCACGTGGACTGCAGGCAAGGCTCCTGGTTCAGTCGCTAGCCGAGAATGGCCCGATCTCGGGATTTTTGCCTACAGAAAGCAAAAAGCCCCAGCGCATGGCTGAGGCTTTTTGTTCGGTATTAGTGGTGCCCAGAGACGGAATCGAACCGCCGACACGGGGATTTTCAATCCCCTGCTCTACCGACTGAGCTATCTGGGCCGCAGCAGGATTAAACGTTTTTATGGCCGGGGCGTCAAGCACGAAATCAACAAAATCCCAATGAATACTTACACTTACGATTGAATGTAATGTGGAAAAGTACAGCCTTGAAACCATGAACCTAATCACCATGTGATCCAGCACGCTGAATCGACGCGCTATCAGTGTCTGCTGACGATCGCTGCCTGGCGTTCTTGCGTTGATGTCGCCAGAGAATGATCCCGATTTACAACGATGCAAGTCAGATCGATTGACGTATCGCTGCTGGAATACACCGCTTGGAAACTGTCGGAAATATTAGCCTTTGGTCGCAAGTCACTGAGCTACCCAGGGTGGGGGCCAAAGTATGGGGTAGGATTTTTTTAGAAACGCAGAAACGAAAAAGCCCTGAATGATCAGGGCTTTTTCGTATATATGTGGCGGTGAAGGAGAGATTCGAACTCTCGATACAATTTCTTGTATACACACTTTCCAGGCGTGCTCCTTAAGCCACTCGGACACTTCACCGTATCTCTTCAAACAAGTTCTGTCTGTCGAGGCGCGCTAATGTAGTCGAAAGCTTTTCCGATGGCAAACTTTTTTTGCAGAATTTTCATGCGGTTAGCGATTTAGTCGCGGCGACGGGTTTCGGACCATGGCAAACCTGCCAATCTCCGGCTTGCCGCCCCCTTCCTTATAGAGGGCAGTACCCTGCCAGCATGGCGGGCTACGCGCGTCGGCCGGGGAAAGGGTGACTGGCGGGTCAGTCATAGCGCTTTACCTGGCCTATGGCGGTGGGTAACGTCTGGCCTACTTTATTGAAAGGAATAGCGTCATGAGTGAGTTGATTTCCTACCATCTCGAAGACGGTATCGCGACCCTGACCTTGAGCAATGGCAAGGTCAATGCGATTTCGCCAGACGTGATTGCTGCATTTAATGCTGCGCTGGATCAGGCGGTGACTGATCGCGCGGTGGTGATCATTACCGGTACGCCCGGGATTCTGTCCGGCGGTTACGACTTGAAGGTGATGACGTCCGGTCCTGAAGCAGCCGTGGCGCTGGTGACAGCCGGTTCGACCCTGGCCCGTCGTCTGTTGTCGCACCCGTTCCCGGTGATCGTGGCGTGCCCGGGGCATGCCGTGGCCAAGGGGGCGTTTCTGTTGTTGTCGGCGGACTATCGCATTGGTGTCGACGGCCCGTTCAGCATTGGTCTGAACGAGGTGCAGATCGGCATGACCATGCACCACGCCGGCATCGAGATCGCCCGTGATCGTCTGCGCAAATCGGCGTTTCACCGTTCAGTGATCAATGGCGAGATGTTCAATCCGCAGAGCGCGGTGGATGCCGGTTTCCTTGATCTGGTGGTGTCGGTCGAAGAGTTGCAGGGTGCAGCGTTGGCAGCGGCGCGTCAGTTGAAGAAGATCAATATGACGGCGCACAAGAACACCAAGCTCAAAGTGCGCAAGGCGCTGTTGGAGACGCTGGATAACGCGATCATCCTGGATCAGGAGCATTTGGGTTGAGCCCAATGCTGCACTATTGAATGGCCTGACTATCGTGGCGTGATGCTGTTTATGGTGATGGCGATTTTTGGGGGTTGGGTTGGTTGGTTGGTTGGTTGGGGTACATATCCGTTTCTGCGGTAACGGCCGCTGACGGTTTCGCTTTTACAGCGAGTCACTTTCGAAAAGCGCGAAAGTAACCAAAGCGCTTTGCCCCGCCATTCGGTGCCTCGCCTAGGCTCGGCATGCCCTCACTCCGGCATTGCTCCGGGGGCCCGCCGCCATCGGCCATCCATGGCCGGGGGCGGCTACCGCGGCATCCCTGCCGCGGTGCCCCCTGCGCAACGCCTGCGTTCGGCCTCTGGGAAAGGGGCGGCAGATCTGAAGCCAAAGCAACAGCAACAGCAACAGCAACAGCAACAGCAACAGCAACAGCAACAGCAACAGCAACAGCAACAGCAACAGCAACAGCAAAGGCAACTTCAGCGAACTCGGTGCTGGGGCATGACACAGATCTCCTGTAGGAGCT
>Ga0247818_10001378_pt1 | contig 15344 bp, 14 predicted proteins | sample 13C_Glucose_Day1_FD_192424 | JGI IMG/M metagenome (GOLD analysis project Ga0247818, IMG submission 192424) | Soil microbial communities from agricultural site in Penn Yan, New York, United States - 13C_Glucose_Day1 | ecosystem: Environmental > Terrestrial > Soil > Agricultural land | place...
GCAGATTCGGCGCCTGCACCGGTTCCAGCCATTGCTGAATATCACCGAACAACGCGGTAATCCGTGTAGCCCAAGCCGCCGATTGCGTCTCGAACAGTTGCTTCTTGTGCGCTTCGCTCTCGGCGTAGTGACGAAGCATTTCGCCCAGTTGTTGTACATCGTTCATGAGCAAGCTCCTCGATTGGCCTATGAGTACGGATAGTGGCAGATCGACCGACCTACGTACGTTTAAGTCATCATCCCGTCCTCCTTTATCGAGCCCTTTAACCGACAGACGGTTAAAATAAGCGAAAATACCTGTTAGTTCTGACAGTGCGCCGGCCTGCAAAGTTAGCGTTTAATTCATCACCGAGGTGAAGTGCAGCAGAGACGACAAACGCCCAGAACGCAGGGAGCAGCCAATGAAAATTTTATTTCTTTCAGTTTCAATCGCAACGCTGCTTGGCTGTGCTCACACGACTACACCGTCACAGAACCAGCCAGTTACCAGCAGTAATGCAAATAGCGCCCTGACCGGACCGCAAGTCGTCGAGTGGTTGAACACACTTTACAACTTGAAATTTCAGAACTGCCATGAATCAGCCAACCAGCCCGCCTTCCTGTGTTCGGGGATAATTTTTCGAGTCACTGATAAAAAGCCAGGCGAGACTCATCACGTCTGGAACCCCAGCCCGACGTCCGTCAAGAATGGTGGAGTCTCCTTCTCTTACCTGAGAGCAGACTCCAAATACGGTCAACTGGCCTGGGGCCATGGCAACGGATTCATGCTGTACCCGATTTTCGGCGCCCCGCAAGACAAGGTCGATCTCGATGTGTTGTGTTCGTTTCCAATCGGTGGCTGGACCTGGAACCGCACCACACCTTGCGGTCATCACGCCTCGCACCCTACCACCAGCCAGCGTTGCCAGAGTTCAGGAATATCCACCGCCGAACAGTGGAAAAACGTCTGGGACAACTCCCCCAACAGCCACCACATTCGCCAATGCGGCTTCGATGTTTCAGAAGCGACCGGCAAGCCGGCCGCGGTGCCGTTCTATCAGTCGGTAAGAGCGCGTGGAATGTTGAGTCAGAACCCCACGCATTTCACTGAACAGAATGAAGTCGTGGTGAAGACATGGCCACAAAATCTGCAAGACACCCTTCCGCTCATGGCGTTCTTCTTTATTGCCGGTGGCAGCAATGCCGGCGGAAGCCCAAGGCAAACAGCAGGATTTCTACAACTCCATCACCCGCAGAATAGGGGTGCCGATCATCCGTTTGTTTCCTCCCTCGACCCCACCAGCGAGGCCACGCTCCAGTACGTCGAGTCCGATCAACTGGTCAAGCCTTGAATCCCGATCAAAGCGAACAGTTCGCAATAGACGCTCCTTATTGTCAATGCGGGGATAGTCGAAATGAACAAGACCTACACGTTATTGCTAATGCTGTTGCTGTCCTTCACGGGGTGCAGCAGTTATGAGCAGGTATCACCAATACCACCGGAACAGGCAGCGGGCTCCGTCAGCAGCGTATCAAGCGCTGCACTGAACGGCGCCGAAGTTGCGACCAACCTGACCGCCCGTTACAACGATGTCAGAACCAACTGCGGTTCAGCCTCCATGCCGGCCTTTCTGTGTCGCGGCATCGTTTTGCGCTCGACTGTTCCGTCAACGGCGTACAAGGCCTGGAATCCAAGCCCGCACTCGCAACAAAGCGGTGGTGTATCTTTTTCGTACTTGAGCAAGGACGCCAAATTTAAAGGCCTCGTGTTTGGCCAGAAAAATGGCTACATCTTCTACCCGGTATTGTCACGGCCGATCGGTACCCGTCAAATCGAAGTGCTCTGCTCTTATCCCCTCGACGGCGCTACACAGCTCAGAGAAGTCCCCGGTTGCGGCGCCCATCCCTACTCGCCTGACCGCAGTCGAAGTTGCCAGACAATCGGCATAACCACTGCCGAGGGCTGGATAGAAAATCGCCGAAGCAACCAATGGAATCTCTGCAGCTTCGATGTACGCGATGCCATGAACAATCAAGGCGCAGATTCTTTCTACCAAACCATCCGCGCGCACAACTTGGGCGGATTCTTTGCCGGCCAATATGACTATATCGAGCTGATTCTGGCGACATGGCCGCAGAACATTCCGAAAGAGTTGCCCATCCAGGCGTTCTTTTATCTTCAAGGAGGCTTGGCGGGCGCCCAGTTCGATCAGAAGGATTTCTTCGATTCAACGGGCGGCAAGGTGGTGCCGATCATAAAGATCGTCCTGCCAACCAGCGCAACCGCCGACGCGCAGTTCATCTACAACGCGGCCGACCAGGTCAAATAACTCAGGCAGCAGGTCTTAGAGATAGGCGTCTGTTGCACGCCATGGGATGCAAATAATGCACACTCGAACCGATATTGCTCACACGCTGGATATTGACCCGGTACAGATTCCTGGCTGGGTTTCCCCCGTGGACCACGCAGAAAGCCCCCATGGTGGAATACCACTCTCACTGGTCACCAATGGAAACATCCAGTTGCTCATAGACCCATGGTTGAATCAGAGTCCCTTTGACGCTGCCCATGTATCGCTTAACGACTCGGAAACCTCGCTCGTTCACAAGATCATTCAGCCAGGCGAAGAGAACAAACGGTTCACACTGGATTTGCCCGCAGCATATCTTGCTAACGGCATCAATTTCCTGCGTCTTCAAGTAATCCGGATCAGTCAACCCCTTCCCGCAACATCGCTGCCGCTGAAAGTCCTCTACAACACCCCACGCCCCGGTGGAGACGTCATGGGCAATGGGGACAACCCGAATCTGATTATGACGCTGCCGGCCGACGTCATTGCCGACGGCGTAAATGCCAAACGTGCAGCCGAAGGTGTATTGGTCACGCTGAACTACGTTTTCATGCGGGAAAAAGACGTCATCACACTTTCTTGTGACGGACGTGACAAAACGCATAAGGTAACCGCCGCACAAGCATCTGCGGGTCGTGTGGTGATGACATTGTTCGCCAGCGATTTATGGCAGGACAACCCGAAATTCGCCTTGCGTTTCAGAGTTGCCGATCAACTCGGCAACTCATCCGGCCCGCAGGCCATCTGGTCAAGTACGACGTTGATAAATGTGTACATACGCAAAGAACCGGAACTGGATCTGCTCAGGCCCAACGTACTGGAAGCGAAAGAGTCCGGCGGCACGCTACTGAACTTCATCAAGGATTTTTATGAAGCCAAGTTCGCCACGGTAGAAGTCAACTACCCAGGCTCCGATACAGGTCAAACAGTAAGAGTCAAATGGCTCGGCCGCAACTTCACCTATACCACTGAGGTGCAGACCGTAAAAACACCTGGGGAAACGTTGCATTTCCAGATTCCGCGCCTGGAGGTTATCGACACTATGGGTGGCGGCGGTCGGGCAGAAGTCACCTATACCGTCAGATTGCCCGGCACTACCGAAGACAAGACCTCTCGCGATCTGAATCTGGCATTCACCGAGCAGAAGCACCTTCTAGTGCAACCCACGATCAGTTCGGACAGAACCAATTTGAGGGTTTACTACCCGACACTTGAAGCCCCTTACAGAGTACGTATGGCTTTGCATGGTGTGACCACCCGCTATAGCGACGAAGTGGACATCATCGACCCGTCTTACACAAACTTCCCGATTCCAGCGGCGTGGATTATAGAGAACCGCGGGGAAGACGTGATGTTCAACTACACGCTCAAACGCACCGGGACCAGTGAGCCGCTGATCTTTTCATGGTGCCTCAGGCTGAAGCTTTAGCGAGTTACGAGGCAGCGTCACCGCAATCAAAACGATCTCTTTCAATTGACCTGAACAGTGAAGAGCACGTCCTCATGCGCAGAATAATCGGTTTCATATTAATCGCTGTGTTGGTCGGTTGTTCCCAAGATGCCCGGCAACTGCCGGTGTCCACCATTACCAATTCCGTCCATATTATTGATGGCCCTGCCATTGCGGCTCAACTTTCCACTCTGTACGGACGCACGTACACGAACTGCAACAAATCAGATTCTCAACCTGCGTTTCTCTGCTCAGGCGTAACAATCAGAGTCACCGTCAAGGATCCTGACAACAAATATAAAGTCTGGGAGCCGAGCCCGACTTCGGTAAAACAGGGCATGGTGACATTTTCCTATCTACGGGCAGACTCCAACTTCATACGCTTCGCCTATGGATATAACAACGGCTACGTACTCTTTCCATTATTCGAAACCCCCACTGACAAGTTTGATTTACAAATACTGTGCTCTTACCCGTACGACGCATGGAGTCAAACCCGTGGCGATACCCCTTGTGCGGCGCACGCGAGCTATCCAGCGCAAAGCCAGTTATGCCAAAACGCCGGCGTTACCACCGCAGAACAATGGTACGAAGTCTGGAAGCTGCCTGGTGGCAACCCTAATCAACGTCAATGCGGCTTTGACGTCAGGGATGAACGCAATGCACTGGCCGGCCCGGCGTTCTATCAGTCCATACGCGCCAGAGGGCTGCCCAATCCGCGCAACGAGAATCACAACGAGATCCAGATAAAGACCTGGTGCGACCCCACCAGCGCTAACCCTGCCACTTCATGTAAACAGTCCTTCCCTGCCAACAAGTTTCCGATCATGGCGTTCTTCTACTTAAACGGCAGCGCGGGCCTGGCGGACGCCCAGTACAACCAGCGTGATTTCTATAACTCGACCAATCCGAAAGTCATCGTACCGATCATTCGTCTGACGCTTGTCAGTAGTGGCACGACTTTTACTTACATACAGGCCGATCAGGCGTTCCTCCCATAATCCCATTCCAACTTTAGTTGAAGGAAAAGGAAATCATCATGTGCAAAACAGTTGCTTTCTTGCTGATCGGTTTTTTGACGGCATGCTCACAGCCTGCATCGCAATCACCTGATGTAATCGACGCGAGCGCAGTGCAGAGCCAGAGAATGGATGGCCCGGCTACCGCCACATATCTCACGACGCTCTACGCCCGCAAGTTCCCCAATTGCAACAAAGTGGATTCGCAACCTGCGTTTCTATGTTCAGGGGTGATGATCAGGGTTACGGAAAAAGACCCGAACAATACATATAAAGTCTGGGATCCCAGTCCGACCTCCATAAGAAATGGTGGTATCAATTTTTCTTACCTTCGTGTTGACAGCAACTTTGGCAGGTTGGCCTGGGACAATGCCAATGGCTATATCCTGTATCCCGTACTGGAAAGACCTGCCACCACAGATCAACTGCAAACGCTGTGCATTTATCCCATGGACTCCCACGGCTGGCACCGCAGTTCGACTGCGGTCTGCGTGGCTCACGCCGCTTTCCCCGAAGGTGGCCACTGTCAAGATGCAAATATTTTTAAGGGTGAGCAATTCAAAGCGGCCTGGGATAAGGCACCCGATAACAAAAACAAACGCCAATGCGATTTTGACGTCAGAGATGAACGAAACCGCCTCGCCGGCCCAGCGTTTATTGAAGCCTTAAGAGCGAAAATCATACTGGGCGATTTAGGTTTCCGTGAGTGGAACGATGTACTCGTAAAAACCTGGCCCGCCAGTCAGCCCAACAAACTTCCCATCCTCGCGTTCTTCTACCTCGGCTCAAGTAGGGACCCGACGCAACTCGCCGATGCGAAATACAACCAGCGTGATTTCTATAACTCGACCAACCCGAAAATCATCGTACCGATCATTCGCGTCGAACTTGCCGCGAGTCCGACCGGTACGGCCACTTTTACATATGCTGCAGCAGATCAAGAGATCACTCAATGAACAGGCTCTGCAAACCCGGCAATTTTTTCGTATCGGCATTGACGGGCCTGGTACTTGCCACGTCCAGCGTCCACGCGGCTGATACACCCACGGCCATTGCGGGTGAAAGCACGATCGTTATCGTCGAGCGTTGTAACAAATACATAGAAAGCGCGCACTGGTTCTATCGGGACTATCAATGGTCGCTCTCCATTACGCCGACGACGTGCGCGCGCAGAACTCAGGAATCGGGCACACCGTTCATCTGGAATGAACTAACCCGCGACTACTCCAACGGTCGATACTGGAAAAACACCCACGGCATGCGCCATCAGTTGATTTGCCATATGGAGATTGCGCGGGACAAGCCGCAGTGGAACCTCGAACCCTGGCGCCCGGATGTAGGCTATTCCAAGACCTTGGAGGCCGGCTGCAATCACGTCATCCCGCTGCCTGAAAAAGCACCATGACACTTGCGCGAAAGATGAGCGATACAGTTCATCTCACGCTGGCGTCTGGCGTTGAAGCGCAGGACACTTCGGGCCTGTCAGGATCTGTTGATCCACACCCTTGACCGAGGAACTTCAATGCGCACCATCGGCCTGATCGGCGGCATGAGCTGGGAATCCAGCGCCGAATACTATCGACTGATCAATCAGCAAGTCCGGGATCGTCTCGGCCCGTTGCGCTCGGCGCAAATGCTGATGTACAGCGTCGACTTCGGTCCTGTCGAACAGGCGCAGCACGCCGGGCGCTGGGACGATGCGGCGGCGATTCTGGTGGACGCCGCGCGCAGGCTCGAAGCCGGCGGCGCCGAATGCGTGGTGCTGTGTACCAACACCATGCACAAGGTCGCCGAGCAGATTCAGGCGGCGATCAGCATCCCGTTTTTGCACATTGCCGAACCGGCCGCACAGGCGGCTTTGAACATAGATGCACGCACGGTCGGGTTGCTCGGCACGGCATTCACGATGGAACAGGACTTTCTCAAGCAACGCCTGGTCGCCAAGGGTTTGACCGTGTTGGTGCCGGACGAAGCCGAGCGCAAGGACGTGCACCGAATTATCTACGACGAACTCTGTGTTGGCGTGATCAGCGATCAGTCTCGGCAAATCTATCAACGAGTGATCGAATCCCTCACCGCGCGCGGCGCTCAGGCAATCATCCTCGGCTGCACGGAAATTGGCCTGTTGATCAAACCCGAACACAGCGCCCTGCCCTTGCTCGACACCACCGAACTGCATGCACAGTCGGCGGTGGCGTTCGCTTTGGGCGAGTGAGTCAGGTTTTCGGACGACTGCGCAGACGGGCCATGCTCAGGGTGTCGACCCACTGCCCGTCGCGCACCGCGTAATCGCGAAACAGGCCTTCGGTCTCGAAACCGAATTTGCGGTAGAGCGCGATGGCGGCCTCATTGTCGGCGTAAACCGAGAGTTCGACGCGGTGCAGGTTCATCCAGTTGTCGGCGATATCCAGCGCCGCCGCCAACAATCTCGAACCGACGCCTTTGCCCTGCCACGCCACAGCGACTGCCATACCGACGCTGCCGGCGTGGCTGCGACGAATCCGCGAATAGTTTTCCAGCCCCAAATGGCCGATGACCTGCCCCTGATGCAGCGCGACCAGCTTCAACACCCGTTCATTTTCCGCCAGCAGCCGTTGGCGCCAGACGTCGACGGACTGAAACGGCATCTGCAACACCTGCCGGGTGACGGCCCGCTCGTTGTAGAGCGCAGTGACAGCCTCGAGGTGCGACTCACTGAAGCGTTCGATGTGAATGGCGGCGTTGTGGTCGGGCATGGCGGATCCTTCCTGGATCGATGTGTGGCTGACAACTCTAAACCGATAAACCGCTGTCTGGCGAATATCAAAATGTGGGAGCGAGCCTGCTCGCGAAAGCGGTGTGTCAGGCAACAGAGAAGTTGAATATCAGATTGCTTTCGCGAGCAGGCTCGCTCCCACACAAACCTCAAGCGAGGGCGTTTTAGCAACCGTTCGTCAGAAACCCGTCCGCACCTGTCAGATCTGACAGTAGCCAATTTTTCCGCTCAGGTATTTGATCATCCATCCCGACCATCGCCTTTCAGGCGGTTCGACAAGGAAGGTGCTTCCATGCCAAACGATCAGATAAACAACGAGGTGCTGGCGCTCTATCCCGGTCAGATCGACGGTGCGACCCCAAACGTGATCAGTGACCCCGCACCTCCGCCCGGGGTGCCCGTACAAGGCGTGCCACTCAACCTGTTCCGCCCGGTGTTCAATCGCAACGGAGTGCTGACGGGCGCGGTGAAACTGCGCATTGATCCGCCGCCGGTTGAAAGCGACGACGATATCAATGCCATCTCTTACTGGCTTAACGAGAAAGAAATCCAGCGCACGCCGGTCACACCCGAAAACCGCAACAAACCGTTTTTTTTTGATGTGTTCCACACCGACTTGCTGGACAACGTCATCAACAGGATCCTCTACAAAGCACACCGCCCCAGCGGAAACGCCGGTACATCTACAGCGCTTTGGGTGATGTACAGCGCCACCCTGCCCGGTGGCAACGATGTGCCGGAAGACGATGGTGATGAACACCCCTACCTCGATCTCATCTTTCCTGCCGAGCTCGGCGATCCGCCGCGCATTGGCAAGGATGAAGCCGAGGCAGGCATCACCCTCATGGTCTTCTATATAAACGCTAAAGCCTATGACGTGATTATCCTGGAGATCCGCCGCGAGCGCTTCTCCTTCACCGTCAAACCGGCTGATGTTGGGAAACCTATTCCGCTGTTCATTGATCCAGCCATGCTTCAACTGATCGGCAGTCTCGATGCGTGCCCTTTTTCCTACACCGTGGTCGATCAACTGCTCAACGCCACTCACAAGCGGCGTTGGTCGAAGATCAGTCGGGCGGACATCAACCTTACCCAGTTGATTCTGGGCAAAGCGATTTTGCGCGAAGTCATTGATGACGACATGGATGATCCGCAAATCGTCGATCTTGACAAGATTCTGGACTACTTGTTTGTGGTGGTCGCTCCAGAGGTGGGTGTACACCGAAGAGGCGACAAAGTGGAGGCGACTCTTCGCACTACTCAGCCCGATGGCCAACTGGAACTGAAAGGAACATTCGAAGAAAGCTTCGGCGTGCTGCTGCCGTGCATTATGAAACTGGAGAAAACCAAAGTCGTTTCGGGTAGCACGATCGAAGTGCGGTACGAGCTCATACGAGATGACGAAGTCATTGGCGATTCAAGAGTGGCCAAGGCTGAAGTGATTGGCGGCACCGTCGGCGATGACAAACCGGTGATCTCAACGGCCACTGGCTCTCTGAGTGGTGAGGAGATTTCTGACGGGGGCTATACCGCAGAAACCGTTGTCATCCTGACCGGCGTTGCGGCCAAAGGACAGCAAGTCGAGGTGTTCGACCGTGGTGTCTTCCAAGGTCTGGCTGATATCGAAGAACTGACGCGCGTATGGAAGTACACCCTTTCAGACCTGGAGAAGTTGGAACACATTTGGGTGGCCAAGGTGAAGAACGGATCCGGGGCAAACTCGGATGCTTATACCGTCACCGTTGTGGCGTTGCAGCCGCTGGCTTTGCTGGCACCGGCCGTCAATCCGATCGATGTGCTGGCTTACCAACTGGGCATCATCCTGCGTGCCGAATTTGTCCACGCATTGCCGGGGCATGAAGCGCTGCTTACTGAAATTGACCCGCCTGCAGGCAGTAAACCGTTTACGCCAGTGGCGCTTTATCCCGGTAAATATGCTGATTTCCTGCTCGACTCGGAGTTTCTAGTGGCGCGTCGGGGAAGCAGCAGGAAGTTTTACTGGACGTTGTTAATCGGTGGCAAGCCGATTGGTCAGTCGGTGGAGCTGACGCTGATTATCAATTCCATTGCGGAAAATGACCCGCGGCTGCCGATGCCGAATATTGCGGGTAATACTGGTCAGGAACTGAAGGTTCACGAACTGTTGCCCGATGCGCAAATTCTTTCGGCTCACATCCCTCTGCAACAACTTAATCATCCACTCTGGATAACCTGCGAAGGTATTGATAAAGACGGAAAGCAAATAATCACTGAAGTCAGAAGCGGAGAGCCGAACGAATCAACAGAGGGCATCGCTGTCCTGGCTCCTTTTGAGTGGTTAAACACTCTCAAACACCAAACCCCGATGAATATGGGCTGCAAAATCAATCTTGATGGTGTGAAAGACAAAACAAAAGCGGTTTCACTTCCGGCGCGTATTTACGTCATCGAAGCGTTTATTGAATTACGGCCGATGATTACTCATGTGCAAGACTCAAGTGGCGCGGAGATCACTAATGGAGGGGCGACAAATGATACTTCTGTCACCTTCAGTGGAACTGCCAGCATAAATCAGGAGATTCAACTCTATAATGATGAAACACCGATAGGTAATTTGGTACCAGTTAACTCTGACGGCAAATGGAATCAGGTGATCAGCGGGCTGACCTATATTGAATACAACATTACTGCGAAGGCTTTGTATGGAGGTGGAATCAGCTCAACTCCACCGTGGATTTTCAAAGTGACCGAAGCATATGTAGAAGAAAATTTTGACGGACTACAAATTCAAACAATAGCGGAACCTGGCGATAAAGTAGAAACGCCCATCTTGGTTATTGAGAGAATATTTTCGACCTGGAGCGTTACTAATTTTGCAATTCGCCAGACGGACATATTAGATCCTGGTGAAATGAGTGGAAATGTACTTTACCTGCTCGCTCGATATAACGAAGGAGAATACTTTAGCCTAAATCTTAAATCCGCCTACAAGAAAGTTACATTTTGGTTCAAAACAATAAGTCAAACACGCAGCTTGACTATTGATTTCAAGCGTGGATCTTATCTAATACACAGCGAAACAATAACCCCACCGCCATCCATACCAGTTTTTTTTGAAATCAGCGCACCTAGCGAGTTTACTAAAATCACGTTTAAGTCAGCAAACTCCGACAATGAATTCCAAGTGGATCACTTTAGATTTTATACATAAGTCTACATATATGGAGAAAAGGGGGAAAAGGGGACGAATTTATTTACCAATCAGGTTTTCAGCGGCTGGGCGCTTTCGCGAGCAGGTTCACTCCTACAGTTGGATTGGGTGCTTGAGTGAGATTGCAGTTTTTTGGGCGGGCCTCATCGCTTGCAAGCCAGCTCCCACAGTTTTCCTGGGTGCTCACACAAACCGGATTCTCCACAAATCCCTGTGGGGAGCTTGCTCATGAAGGCGTCAGCTCAGGCTCCATCGTCGATGAATGTGCCGGCGTCTTCGTGAGCTTGCTCAATCCCACTTTGGTTGGTGCTCAGACACAACGCTTCCATTGGTTCTCTGACCCTATGTGAGCTGGTTTGCCAGCGATGGCATCGTATCAGCCGATATCAATGCCAGATGTCAGACCGCTTTCGCGAGCAAGCTCGCTCCCACAGGGGATTGGCGTCAGGGCTGGAACCATTCGTGGCGCTCGGAGAAATTGTGGTGGATGAGGTCGGTGAGGGTCTGGGACTAAACAGGGCCAAACTACATTTTTGCGATCTTTTGCTTTGGGAAAAACCTGGCGGACGGCTGCCGGAGTCGAACCTGCCTGGGTACGGATGCCGTCCCCAACCGGGTTTGAGGCCCGGCCCCACCACCGCGCGCGCCTTCCTTGAACTCATTATGCGTCGGCGTTAGCCAGCGGGGTGTCGGGGCGGATCTGGCGGAATTCACCTAGGCGCCTTGTCAGGCCGACGCGGTCAAATATTCCAGATACTGAATACAGCCTTGGCTGGTGGACCATCAATTGGTGACGCTTCATGATTTTGTCGCCGTGGGCGCTGCGATATTCAGCTTCATTGGGAGTTCACCAATCGTCATCGCGAGTAGCCTTTCTCCTACAAGAAAGCCCGGCAAACTCCGGAAGGTTGCGGCGGTTGACTGACCTGCCCTCACTCCCTATCCTCGCGCCTGTCACGACTCATTCGTGATCGGGTTTGACGGCCTGAACAATCCAAGACGCACATTGCTTTCCAACGTGCGCGCGCACTCCTGTGTCCGACGCGCTGCTCAATGGTGACTGTGTGCGGGGCATCTTCGGGTGCGCCGGGTGTCTTGGACCGGTCCGTCAACCTGCACACAGTTGCCACCTATTCGTTTGACGGCGATGAAGTGGCAGTTCTCCGACTTCCAAGAGGCTGCACCATGACCGATCCAACCACAAAGTCCAAACCCTGCGACCAAGTCGCTCACCACCCTTTCAACGTCCGACCCGACATCTCCCTCCTCGACGCCCTCGAACACGCGGCCGTCTACCTCAACTGCGCCGAAACCCTCGCCCACCAAGCCCCTAGCGTCGCTCGCCCGGAACACAGCAGCTCGATGCGCTGGGCCAGCCAGCAAATGCTTGCCAATGCCCGCGCACTGATGCTGGCCGCCATCACTCGTGTACACGCCGCGCAGGCCCGGGGTGACGTATGAACGCGCACATTTCGATGACGCACAACGAGGACAGCATTCCGGTCCTCCTCGTTTCCACTGAAGCGCCGCTAGACGTATTGCACAGCAGCGCCGCCAGCCGCTTTCTCGCGGTAACGCAAATGATGGAAAGCCTCGCCAGTCTGGATATTTCCTCGGCCAAAGGCGCCGACGTGCAGCAACTGGCGCACGCGGCGGCGATGTTGCTGCGTGATGGTTGTGATGTGATGGATGTGTTGGGGCGGCAGATTCGTTTGCGGGTTTGATCCGGGAATAATGATTCCCTTGCTCGCGAAAGCGGTGTGTCAGGCAACAGAGAAGTTGAATGTCAGATTGCTTTCGCGAGCAGGCTCGCTCCCACAGGAATTGTATTCAGGGCTGGAACCATTCGTGGCGTTCGTTGAAGGTGTGGTGGATGAGGTCGGTCAGGGTTTGGACTTCGCTGATATTTTGTGAGTCCGCGTTGACCGCCAGCCATGCCTGCAATTGCATGGGTTCGGCGAATAATCCGGGCAGTGCGATCAGGCCCCGATCGAAGCGGCTCATGTACGCCGGCAACAAACCAATGCACGCGCTGCAACGAATCATCTCCAGCATCAATTCATAGGACTGCATCTGTACCACCCCGGCCAACCGCTGTTCGACCAGTTCATTCCATGGGCGAAAGCTGTCGATCTGCCGGTCATGCTGCCATTGCACCAGCATGAAGTCGGCCAGGTCGTCGGGGGTGTCCGGGCGCGCGGTGACGCGGGAGTAGCGTTTGGCGATGTGCGGCAGGTAGTCGAGACGCGCCAGCGCTTGCGGTTCGCTGGTGGCGAAGGTCGGGCCGGGGTGTGGGGTGTCGCCGTGGGCAAGCCAGAGGACGATGTCGCCGCTGACCGCGCGCAGCGACAGTTCGCTGTCCAGCGCGATAATTTCCAGGCGCACGCTGGCGTTGCGGCGCAGCAGTGCGATGAGGTCGCGGCCGAGGATGTCGTGGAGGATCGATTCGGCGACGGCGAGGCGAATCAGTGGTTGTTCGATCACCGGGAGTTTGCGTTCGTTGGCCAGCGCCACGAGTTTGGCCTGCAGTTGCTGACCTTCGCGGGTCAGGCTCAGGGCGCTGCCCTGGAAGCTGAACAGTGTGTGTTGCAGTTCTTGTTCGAGCTGCGCGAGTTGTTTGCGCAGCAAGGTCGAGCGCACGTTGAGGCTGCGTGCGGCTTGCATGAAGCAGCCGCAGCGGGCGCTGACCAGGAAGTATTGGGCGACGTCGGCGTCGATGGTCGCGGCGTGTGCGAGCCACGGTTCGCTGTTGTCGTGTGGCCAGCGGTAATCGCTGGTGCCCGGTCGTCCTGCGGGTTCGGTGAATGACATCGATGACTCCCTGTCGATCTTTGTATTTATGAATGTCCACCAATCCCCTGTGGGAGCGAGCCTGCTCGCGAAAGCGGCGCGTCAGTCACCGCAATTGTTGGATGTACAGACGCTTTCGCGAGCAGGCTCGCTCCCACAGGGGTAGTGGTGTAGGTGAAATCAGTGTTTTTCCTCGAGGACTTTGTTGAGTTCGGCGCCGTCGATGCTCAGTGTCGCGGTGTTGAGCATGCCGTCCAGATAGGCTTGGGCGATTTGTTCCTGACGCTGCGCCCGCAAGGCCTGGGTCAGTTGATCGCGCAGTTCGTCGAGGGTCGCCAGACGCGCCGGTTGTTGCTCGGTGAGTTTGATCACGTGGAACCCAGCGGCGCTCTGGACGGGATCAGAGACTGCGCCCACCTTGAGCCGCGCCACGGCGCCTCGCACTTCCGGCACCAGTTGCTGCAACGGTTGCAGGCCGGTATCGCCACCGCGTTCAGCGGTGACGCGATCCTGTGAATATTGAGCCGCCAATGCAGCAAATTCTGCCGGCGTCGCCTGGGCTTTTTTGCTCAGTTCAAGCGCCTGTTTGCGCACCGATTCAAGATTCTGCGGATCATTCACCCCAAGGAAAATCTGACTGACCCGATACAACGCCGGTGTCTGCCAGTTCGCTTTGCCTGCGTCATACGCCTGCTGCAACTCGGCCGCACTCGGATAATCCGCCGGCACTTGACTGACCGAACGCAAGTAATCGCGGAACACGATCTGCTCAGTCGCCGCCCGGGTCTGCCGCGCAACCTCCGGACGCTGCGCCCAACCCTGCGCATCAGCCTGCTCCAGCACCGCTTTCTCGGCCAGACGCGTGCGAATCCAGCGCTCCAGCGCCTGACGATTACCGCGTAATTGTTCACGGGTCTCTGGCGGAACTGTCGCCAGCAACGTCTGAAGTTCCGCAGGGGTTACCTGCTGATTACCCAACCGCGCCACCGCCGGCCCCGTAGCAACCGCCGCCAGCGGCGACGATTGCTGGGCGGCGACCGGGTCACTGCCCGGCCGCACCACCAGCGCCACGGCCACCACCAACAGCGCCACTGCCGCAGCGCTGATCACCATGGCAGGCTTTTTCACAGCGCGACTTCCTCTTGCTCGGCAACGGCGACTTTGGTGGTCTGCGCGGTGCCGTTCTGGGTGAAGTCACGCAGATAAACGATGAACTCCTGCAGCAGGCGATCCCACAATTCCAGGTTGCCACGCAGGTGATCGTTGCTCACGCCCGCCGCCACGACCACGTCCATTTCCATCACCAGAAACTCGCCCTGCAACGACAACCGGGCAAAACGACGGCTGGCGTTCCACTGCTCGGCCACACCCTGTGGCAACTCACCCTGCACCCGCAGCGCACAGCTGAAGGTGAAATCAACGTAGCTGCCCTGCTCCACCGCCGGATTACCAAAACGCACGGCGTAGCCGATGCCCTGGCTGGCGCTGAGCAACTGGACGATGCCGTTCTGTTCGGTCTGGTTCACGCGATAACCGGCGGCTTGCAGGACGTCGGTCAGGGATTGTGGGGAAACATGGCTGATCAATTGAGTCATTACTTCTTCCTTGTCTATCAGTGCGAGAGCGCGGCTTGCGGCGCGTCGAATTGAGTCTTGTAGAGCTCGTCACCGAACCCCTGAGCCAGTTCATCGAACTTGACCCGGGCGCTGCCCGCGAAGGGCTGGCGGATCTTCATCACCTCGGCCACATCGATGTTTTCGTAGGCAGTGAGGATCTGCTTGGCGACGCCGTACATCTGCTGATTCTTGAC
>Ga0247818_10001382_pt1 | contig 15335 bp, 17 predicted proteins | sample 13C_Glucose_Day1_FD_192424 | JGI IMG/M metagenome (GOLD analysis project Ga0247818, IMG submission 192424) | Soil microbial communities from agricultural site in Penn Yan, New York, United States - 13C_Glucose_Day1 | ecosystem: Environmental > Terrestrial > Soil > Agricultural land | place...
GTCCCGGCTCCCGCGTCCGCCGTGAGCCGGGACTGCGGGCGGGGGCGAAGCGGGGGACACGACCGTTACCTCGGGGTTGGCGGGACGACGCAGCCGAACTCTACGGGGGCCGTATCCGGGCCCGCGCGGCGGAGTGATTTCGGTGGGTGTGCCGCGTGGTGCGAGGCACCGGTCACGGGCTCCGGCGTCCCCTGGGAGGGCCGCTCGCACGGGGCGGCGACCGACGAAGCCGAGGAGCGGCACCGTGAAGTACTTCGTGATGGTTCAGGGCTCGCAGGCCGACTACGACGCCATGGCGGGCACGCCGTCGGACAGCAGTCCCGCGTGGAACGAGCAGGACGTACAGGCGATGTTCACCTTCATGGAGGGGCTCAACGGCGAGCTCGTCGAGTCCGGCGAGCTGCTCGACGGCCAGGGCCTGGCCGAGCCCGCCAGGACCCGCGCGGTGCTGCCGCCGGGCAAGGACGGACGCCCGGTCGTCTCGGACGGACCGGGCGAGAAGGACGAGGTGCGGCTCGCCGGGTACTGGGTGCTCGACTGCGCGAGCCTGGAGAGGGTCACCGAGATCGCCGCGCGCATCGCGCAGTGCCCCCAGCCCGCGGATGCGCCCGTCCACCCGGTGCTGATCCGGCCGGTCATGGACGACGGCAGCGAACTCACCGCCGCCACCGCCTGAGAACCGGTCCGGTCGCGAGCGAGCTCACCGCCGCTTCCGCCTGAGAACCGGTCCGGTCGCACCCCGGGGGACGCGTGGCCCGGACGGGGGCCACGCGCCGCCCGCACCGCCCCCGGAGGGCAGGCACCCCCATCCTTGCGCCGCACGCCCGCCCGGGGCCGGGCCACATGCCTCGTCCGCCCCGGTGCCGGAGGACGGGCCACACGCCCGGCCCACTCCAGCGCCAGGGACCGGCGGGCGCGGGCGGCCCGGTCCCGCCGCCTCCGGCAGCCGTGGCGGGGCGTGACACCGAGTCGCCGATCCCCGCACACCTCGCGATCATCGAAGACATGACCAAGAGCGACGACGGCAAGGCCCGCACGGTGCGGATCGCCCAGCAGCCGGACGCGGACGAACTGCTGGGCCGCAGCCCCCTGGCCGCCCTCGTCGGCATGCTGCTGGACCAGCAGGTGCCGATGGAATGGGCCTTCAGCGGCCCGTTCACGCTGGCCCGGCGCATGGGGTCGGACGACCTGGACGCACGCGCGATCGCCGCGTACGACCCCGAGGCGTTCACCGCGCTGTTCACCGCGAAACCCGCCCTGCACCGCTACCCGGGTTCCATGGCCAAGCGGGTGCAGCAGCTGTGCCAGTACCTGGTGGCCGAGTACGACGGGCAGGCCGAAGCGGTCTGGGCGGACGCCGGCACGGGCGCCGATCTCCTGAAACGGCTCAACGCGCTGCCCGGCTTCGGCACCCAGAAGGCGCAGATCTTCCTGGCCCTGCTGGGCAAGCAGTTCGGCGTGCGTCCGGCGGGCTGGCGGGAGGCGGCGGGGGCGTACGGCGAAGAGGGCTCGCACCGGTCGGTGGCCGACATCACCGGACCCGAGTCACTGGCCGAGGTGCGGGCGTACAAGCAGCAGGCGAAGGCGGCGGCCAGGTCGGCGTCCCGGTCCAGGTGAGCCCGGTCCAGGTGAGCGTGCCGCCGGTCCCGGTGAGCCCGGTCCAGGTGAGCGTGCTGCCGCTCCCGGTGAGCCCGGTCCCGGTGAGCGTGCCGCCCGCGGTGAATCCCACGAAGCCCGGTCCGCGGCCTTGATCAGAGCGGCCCGGTATCGCGATCAGAATCCGTCTCGCACTGTTCACAGACGACAGCCGACTCGCTAACTTTCCCCCACATCCGTTCACACCGGAAGGACTCCTGTGCACGCAACTCGTCGCAGAGCCATGGCTGTCGTGGCCGCCACCGCCCTGGCCACACCGCTCCTTCTCGGCGCCTCCCCGCACGCGGGACACGCGCCGCACGACTCGGCCAAGGACGCGTCCAAGCTCGCGCGGAAGCTGGTCGAGCGCTCGTCGGCCAGGGACGCGTACCGGCACCTGGAGAAGTTCCAGGCGATAGCCGACTCGGCGGACGGCCACCGCGCGGCAGGCTCGCTCGGGCACGACGCCTCCGCCGCCTACGTGTACCGACTGCTCCAGAAGGCCGGGTACCGGGTCGGCTACCAGGCGTTCGACTTCATCTACACCGAGACCCTCGCGGAGAAGCTCTCCGTGGTGTCCCCCGCGCCCCGGGACGTCACGATCAAGGCGATGACGTACACCCCCTCCACCCCGGAGGGCGGTCTCACGGCGTCCCTCACCGCCGTTCCCACCGACGACACCACCGGGTGCGAGGCGGCCGACTACGCCTCCTCCGACTTCACCGGCCGGATCGCCCTGATCAAGCGGGGCGGCTGCTCGTTCGCGGAGAAACAGGCGGCCGCCTCGGTGGCGGGCGCGGTGGGCGCGGTGATCTACAACAACACCGAAGGCGTCCTCTCCGGCACGCTGGGCGACGTGGCGTCGGGGAAGATCCCCACCGGCGGACTCACCCAGGGCGAAGGGGAGAAGCTCGTCGCGGACCTGGCCGAGGGCGAGGTGAAGGTCTCCTTCGAGATCCGCGAGCTGCAGGAGGAGCGCACCACGCGCAACGTCGTCGCCGAGACACGGGGCGGGAAGGCCTCGAAGACGGTCATGCTCGGCGCACACCTCGACTCGGTCACCGACGGCCCCGGCATCAACGACAACGCGTCCGGATCGGCCGGCCTCCTCGAAGTCGCCCTGGAACTGGCCGCGTCGCACCAGACTCCCGCCAACAAGGTGCGTTTCGCCTGGTGGTCGGCCGAGGAGAACGGACTGCTGGGCTCGGAGGCGTACGTCGCGAAGCTCTCCGAGGCGCAGCGTGCGAACGTCGCGCTCTACCTGAACTTCGACATGATCGCCTCGCCGAACGGCGCACAGTTCGTCTTCGACGGCGACAACTCCGACGGCGAGGGCGAAGGCCCCGGGCCCGATGGTTCCGCCCAACTGGAGCGCGACATCAACGCGTTCCTGGACAGCAAGGGCAAGCCGCACACCGGCACGGACTTCACCGGCCGCTCCGACTACGGGCCGTTCATCGAGGTCGGCATCCCGTCCGGAGGCACGGACACGGGCGCCGAAGGCATCAAGACCGCCGCCGAGGCCGAGACGTACGGCGGGACGGCCGGCGTCGCGTACGACCCCTGCTACCACGCGGCCTGCGACGACCTGGACAACATCGACATGGCGCACTTCGACACCAACATCGATGTGATCGCCAATGCGGTGGGCACCTACGCCTACGATCTGAGCTCCCTGACCCGCCCGGTCCCGGCCGCCGCCGCGACGCCCCGGGCCGAGGGCACCCTTCGTGAAGGCCACGCGCACGGCCTCACCCGGTAGGGGTATGGGGGCGGCCCGGAGAAGCCGCACCCGCCGTTCCGTCGGCCGTGAGCCCCGCTCACGGTCGGCGGAACGGCACACCGGCACCACCGGTCACGGGACGGGCAGCCCGGAGCTTTCATTCGTTTGCTCCGGATTTGCCCTGGATTACGGTCCCGTTCCCTGGCTGCGCCCGAGGGGCCTTGACCGGTAGGCTTTCCGTGTGATCTTCAAGCGCATCGGAAATGGGCGGCCATATCCCGACCACGGCCGGGAAAGCACCCGACAGTGGGCGGATGTGGCGCCGCGTCCGGTCCGCCTGGACCAGCTGGTGACCACCAAGGGCCAGCTGGACCTCGAGACCCTCCTCGCCGAGGACTCCACGTTCTACGGCGACCTGTTCGCCCACGTCGTGAAGTGGCAGGGCGACCTGTACCTCGAGGACGGGCTGCACCGGGCCGTGCGCGCCGCCCTGCAGCAGCGCCAGGTACTGCACGCACGCGTGCTCGAACTGGGCTGAACCCGCCACTCCCACCCACGGAGCATTTCGGGCCTTTCGAGTGCTTTTATGCTCATATGGGTGCCATAGGTTGATCGTTTAGTAGGCATCACTCCCAGGTCGCACTACGCTGCGCCCATGAGCATGCTGACCCCTCCCGGCATGGGCGGAAAGTACCGCATCACGGGCAACACCTACCCGCGTATGCGCCGCCCCCGTCATCGCCGCAAGCTGGTCCTCTCGGCTGCCGCCGCGGTGGTGGCCCTCGGGCTGGCCGGTTGGGGCACCCTCCAGCTCATCGACGTGTTCACCGGCGGGGACGAGACGGCCAACGCGGCGGGCCACCCGAAGGCCTGCCCCTCGCCGAGCGCCTCGGCCGCCGCGAAGGTGCTGCCGAAGCCGGCCGCCATCAAGGTCAACATCTACAACGCGACGCCCCGCAGCGGGCTGGCCAAGGCCGCCGCCGACGAGCTCAAGAAGCGCGGCTTCGTCATCGGCAAGGTGGACAACGCTCCGGCGGCGTACGACAAGAAGGTGCCCGGCACCGGCATGCTGCTCGGCGGCCCGGCGGCCATGAACGGCTCGTTCCCGGTGCTCTCCACCCAGTTGCCCGGGGCCGCGCAGAAGACCGACGCCCGCAGCACGGCGGACGTCGATCTGATCATCGGCACGAAGTTCAAGGCGTTCAGCACCCCCGCGGCGGCGGCATCGGCGCTCACGGCCCTGACGAAGCCGGCCCCGGCCCCGTCGGCCTGCTGACCGGCGGGCACCGGGCGGGATCCGGCCGGAGCGGCCGGGTCAGTCGACGGTGCCGTACATCCGGTCGCCCGCGTCGCCGAGGCCCGGGACGATGTAGCCGTTCTCGTTGAGCCGCTCGTCGACCGAGGCGGTGACCACCGTGACCGGCGTGCCGGCCAGCTCGCGCTCCATCACCTCGACGCCCTCGGGCGCAGCGAGCAGCACGACCGCGGTGACGTCGTCCGCCCCGCGCTTGATCAGCTCCCGGATGGCCGCGACGAGCGTGCCGCCGGTGGCCAGCATCGGGTCCAGGACGTAGACCTGACGGCCCGAGAGGTCCTCGGGCATCCGCGTCGCGTACGTCTCCGCCTGGAGCGTCTCCTCGTTGCGGATCATGCCCAGGAAGCCGACCTCGGCGGTCGGGAGCAGCCGCACCATGCCGTCCAGCATGCCGAGCCCGGCACGCAGGATCGGCACGACCAGCGGACGCGGGTGGGACAGCTTCACGCCGGTCGTGGGCGTCACCGGGGTCTCGATGTCGACCTGCTCGGTCCGCACATCCCTGGTGGCCTCGTAGGCGAGAAGGGTGACCAGCTCGTCGGCGAGCCGCCGGAAGGTCGGGGAGTCGGTGCGCTTGTCGCGCAGCGTGGTGAGTTTGTGCGCGACCAGCGGGTGGTCGACGACGTGGATCCGCATGCCTTCAACAGTAACCGGGCCCCGCGACGGCCTCTCGCCGGTCCGCACTGGCATCAAGCACCTGTTCGGGGGGAAGGTGGGGGCATACGGACCCAGGCACGGGGTGGTGTGACGATTGCCCGACGCGGAGCAGGCAGGAGAGCGGCAGGCCCGACGCGACGCGCGCGACCTGCCCGACGCGCAGGAGAACGTGACGGACGCGCAGGAGAGTGACGCGGCGCGCCGGAGGCGCCGCGCCCAGTTCCTCCGTGAACTCCACGAGGCGAAGCAGCTCCGCGACCGCGTCCAGCCGCGCCGTGCCCGTGCGGCCCGTATGCGCCAACAGATGCGGATGCGTACGTTCCGCTGGTGAAGGCGCCCGCCGGGGACCGCCGGACGGCCTCCGGCAGGCGCGGCCGGATTCCGTCCACCGGCGGACGCCCGGACAACAGATGGCCGACGCAACGGTCGAAGAGGTCTCGCATCGCGCTCGTTTCTGCCACGATGCCGATTGGGCGGGGCCCAGAGCAGCCGGATGACCGTCTGCCCTCCCGTCGGACCGATTCACCTATGACCAGTGGGAGAGTCACGGTGTACTTCGCCGCACTGCTCGCGCGCACCGAAGACGGGTGGGAAGCGAGCGATACAGAGCTCGACGATGTGGAAACCCTGTCCGACCTGACGGATCTGGCCCGCGAGGCCTCGGTGGACGAGGACACGGTCCTCGTCTACATCGAGCAGGAGGACGCCTGGTTCGGCGTCGTCCGGGTGGACGGTGAGGAGGACCCCCGTATCTACATCTCGGACGCGTCCGCCGCCGCCCGCTCCTCGTACGGGGAGATCCTGCTCACCGATGAACTGCTCGGCCGCGAACCGGGGGCCGAGGACGAGATCGCCGCACTGGAGGAGCTCGTCGACCTCGACGGTACGGAGGACGGCGAGCCTGACGAAGACGACAGCGACGACGGCCGCCCGGGCGCCGCTGCCACCGATACCGATCTGGATGACGACCCCGACGCCGTACCGGCGGGGCCGCTGGGCGATCTCGGGGTCCTGGCCGACCTCGGGCTGTCCGAGAAGGATCTGCTGACCCTGCGCACCGACGCGCTGGCGGAGATCGCGGACGCGCTGGGAGCGGCCGAGGTCCTGGAGGCCGTCCGTTAGGGTCCGCGGGTGAACGCACCACCACCCACACCCTCCTCACCGTCTCCCCCCGATCCCGTACGGGACCCGTGGCAGGCGACCATGCGCCGTGCCCTGGACGAGGCGGCGCTGGCGGCGTCGGCCGGCGATGTGCCGGTCGGCGCCGTCGTCCTCGGCGCGGACGGCGCACTCCTGGCCACCGGCCACAACGAGCGCGAGGTCACCGGCGATCCGACGGCGCACGCCGAGGTGCTCGCCCTGCGCCGCGCCGCTGCGGCTCTGGGCTCCTGGCGGCTGACCGGCTGCACGCTGGTGGTCACCCTGGAGCCCTGCACCATGTGCGCGGGCGCGCTGGTCCAGTCCCGGGTCGGCCGGGTGGTCTACGGGGCACGGGACGAGAAGGCCGGAGCCGCGGGTTCCCTCTGGGACGTCGTACGCGACCGCAGGCTCAACCACCGCCCGGAGGTGATCCACGGCGTCCTGGAGGACGCCTGCGCCGACCTGTTGACCGCGTTCTTCCGGGAACGCTGACCCCTTCCGGACGGGCTTCGGGCGGGGCGCCGCGAATCGGATTTCGAACCAGGCCCGGCATGGTCTAAGCTCTCTCTCGGTAGCGTGTCCGAGCGGCCGAAGGAGCTCGCCTCGAAAGCGAGTGTGGGGAAACTCACCGAGGGTTCAAATCCCTCCGCTACCGCAGATGGATGAAGGGACCGACCCGTTGGGGCCGGTCCCTTCTCTGCTTGCCGTCCCGATCCCTCTCAGCCCGCCCTGAGGGTCCTGACGCCGCCGGGCTCGAAGTCGTAGACGTTCCGGTTGATGCGGAGGCCGTCGACCGCCCCGATCCACATGTGGTCGCGGCCCTTGCCCACCGCGGCCGTGTGGACGGTCGCTCCCGCACCGCCGTCGTCGAGTGCGGCCTGCACCTGCTCGAACGAGCACCGGGCGGCCTGGTTGCACGCCGGGGCCACGTTGCCCGTGAGGAACCAGTGGCCCGTCGAGGTGGCATCGATGAAGCCGCTCCAGCGGTTCGTCACCGGGGCGGCGTCCGGCACCCACACCAGCGAGGCGTAGTTGCTGTTCGACGTGTTCAGGTTCGGGTCGATCTCGAACCTGATGTTCGGCATGTTCTCCTTGCCTCCGTAGGCCTCGTTCTCCCCGGTCTGGAAGACGTGGAACCCGACCCTCCGCAGGCCCCGCACGGGATCTCCGAAGAAGTCCACCTCGTTCCCGAAGTCGACCTTCTCGCTGGGAGGGGTCAGCGAGGTGGAGGCGTCCGCCACCTCGATACCGAGGCTTCCCTGTCCGTAGGGCGGCCTGGCGGAGGGACCCGTCACGCCGAACGAGCCGAACGGACCGTTCCGCAGATCGGCGACGGGAGAGCCGATCGTGTTACGGGTGATCACGCCCCAGTGGTCCGCAGCGCGCCCGTGGTCCCCGCCGTCACCGTCCGCGGCAGCGGACACCGGCCCGGAAAGCGTCGCGGCGACGATCGCGGCCATTGCTGTGGCCGCGAGGGCCTTCCACCGAGTCGTGCCAAAGCGAGTGCTCACACCCACTCCTTCCAAGTAGTCGAGGGCGATCGGCTGCGCCTGACGCCCGACCGTCACGGAGCACACGCATTCAGTGGCTCTACGTAGCGGCATATTCACCATATGGGGGCATGAACGGCCGTCACGCAACGGAGAAAACGAGGGCGAGCACCGCCCCTGTGCCGCACGCGCGACGCGGCTCCCCCGGCAGGAACCCGGCCCCAGGGAACGGGAACCGGGGAGACGGCGGCACTCCGTCCGGGGCAGCCGAGGGTCCGTTCGGGGTTCACGGCCTGGACAGGGCTGGGCCGAAACGCGTCGAACCGGGCGTAAATAATTTTGCAGGATGTGCATCTTTGCCTACCATGCACGATGTGGCGAAGACGACGGCATCCGTACCCGGGCTCAGGGAGCGCAAGAAGCAGGCGACCCGGAACGCCATCGCGGAGGCAGCCGTACGACTCGCCGCCGAGCACGGCGTGGAGAACGTGACGGTCGAGGCCATCAGTGAGGCGGCCGGTGTCTCGCCCAGGACGTTCTTCAACTACTTCCCGAGCCACGACGACGCGTTCGTCCTGATCGACGACGAGGTGGGCGAGCGGATCAGGGAAGCCGTGCGCCGCGCCCCCGCCGGGCTGGCGCCGCTCGACGCCGTCCGTGAGGCGTTCGTGGCCGAACTGGACGGCTTCGAGGACCGCCAGGAGCTGTGGGCCCTCCAGTCCAAGGTCTTCCAGCGGTCACCGCACCTCATCCAGCGTGGCCTCAACGCCCATGTGGCTGACGAGCGGGCCCTCGCCGTCGCCGTCACCGAGTGGCTCGACGCCACCCGGCCCGACTCCGAGGAGCCCCAGGACGCCGGGATCTACCCCCGGCTGCTGGCCGCCGTCAGCCACACCGCCCTGCGGGTCGCCTTCGAGCACTGCTGCGACCGCCCCGGCGGATCCGTGCTCTCGGAGGCCTTCCAGGAGGCCTTCGTCCACCTGGCCCACGGCCTCCAGCGGCCGACGGAGTGACCCGGCCTGCGCCGGTGACCACGCCCCACATCCCCGACCCCGTTCTGCACAAGCACCGAAGAAGGACTCCGTGACCGCAACCGAGGCGCCGGGACAGGCGCCCACCTCCATGTCCAACCGGCAGATACTCCAGGCGATGTCCGGCCTGATGGCCGGGATGTTCGTCGCCATCCTCGCCGGTACCGTCGTCGCCAACGCCCTGCCGCGGATCATCGCCGACCTCGGTGCCAGCCAGTCCTCGTACACCTGGGTGGTGACCTCCGAGCTGCTCGCCATGACGGCCACCGTGCCGCTCTGGGGCAAGCTCGCCGACCTGTTCAACCAGAAGCTGCTGCTCCAGCTCTCGCTCGGCCTGTTCGTGGTCGGTTCGCTGGTGGCCGGCTTCTCCCAGGACGTCGTCACCCTGATCGTCAGCCGGGTCATCCAGGGCATCGGCGCCGGCGGTCTCACGGCGCTGGCCCAGATCGTGATGGCCGCCATCATCCCGCCGCGCCGGCTCGGCAAGTACGCGGGGATCTTCGGCGCGGTCTTCGCCGTCGGTACCGTCGCCGGACCCCTGATCGGCGGTGTCCTGGTGGACACCTCCTGGCTCGGATGGCGCTGGTGCTTCTTCATCGGCGTGCCGTTCGCGCTGGCCGGCATCGTGCTGCTCCAGCGCACCCTGAAGCTGCCCACCGTGCGCCGTCAGGTCCGGATCGACTGGCTGGGTGCCTTCCTGATCGTGGCGGGCGTCTGCGCGCTGCTGATCTGGACCTCCCTCGCCGGCAACAGTTTCGACTGGGCGTCCTGGCAGACGGCGGCGCTGGTCGCCACCGGCGTCGTGCTGCTCACCGCCGCCGTGTTCGTCGAGTCCAGGGCCGCGGAACCGGTCATCCCGCTGGACATCTTCCGCAACCGCACGGTGACCCTCACGACCCTGGCGAGCTTCTTCGTCGGTATCGCGATGTTCGCCGGGACGGTGTTCCTGTCCCAGTACTTCCAGATCTCGCTGGGCAAGTCCCCGACCGTCGCCGGGCTCATGAGCCTTCCGATGATCGGTGGTCTGCTGGTCTCCTCGACGGTCGCCGGGCAGCTCATCTCCGCGACCGGCAAGTGGAAGGCCTACCTCATCGCGGGTGCCGTCATCATGACGGCCGGCCTCGGCCTCCTCTCGACCATCGACGCCGAGACCCACTTCGGGCTGCTCAGCCTCTACATGGCCTGCATGGGCATCGGCGTCGGCATGCTGATGCAGAACCTCGTGCTCGCCGCGCAGAACGACGTGCCCGCGCACGAGCTGGGCGCCGCGACCTCCGTGCTGTCGTTCTTCCGCAGCCTCGGCGGCACCATCGGCACGAGCGTGCTCGGTGCGATCCTCGCCAACCGGGTCGCCAGTGAGATGACCAAGGGCCTCGCGGAGAGCGGGATCCCGGTCACCGGCGGCGGTCACGGCAGCGCCGTGCCCGACATGACGACGCTGCCCGAGCCGATGAAGCAGATCGTCGAGCACGCGTACGGAGTCGCGACCGGCGACCTCTTCCTCATCGCCACACCGTTCGCCTTCCTCGCCCTGCTCGCGGTCCTCTTCGTCAAGGAGAAGCCCCTCAAGACGACCAGCGGAATGGAGCGTCTCGCCGCCGAGGGCGGGGCGGTGGCCGAGGCCGTCGTGCCGGCCCCCCGCAGCGGTGACGACTCCGGTGTCCTGGACACCGGCGCGGTCGGTCTGCGCAAGGACTGATCCGCACCCGTAGGTACGCAGAAGGGCCCGGCGCGTCGCCGGGCCCTTCGTGCGTCAGGTCGGGGGAAGCGGCATCGGGGGGACAAGCCGCTTCCCCCGGTGAGAACAGGGACCTGAGGTCCTCGCCGCGGTCAGGGGGGAATCACGCGGTGCGGACCTGGTGGAGGTCCCGTTCCTCGGCCCGCGCAATCCTGCCGTGCTGCGGGCTCGTCTCCCATCCTCCTCCTCGGCGTAAGCCGCACCCGTGGGCAAAGGGCCTGAATCGTCGGGTCCTTCGGCCCTAAAAGCGTCATCAGTGATCGGAAACAGCCAGTAGATACGGCCATACGTGCGGCTAGAATCACGCGACTGCACAGGTGATCGAGAGGGAGAGAAGGGCTGTGGCGCAAGCGAAGAAGATCGCGCTCTACATGGTTGTGGTCTTCGTGCTGTACACGATCATCACCTCTCCCGAGCGGGCCGCCGACCTCGTCCAAGTAGGCTTCGAAGGTATTTCCAGCGCCGCCGAGGGCGTCGGAGACTTCATGTCCGAGCTGGTGAAGTAGGAGAGAGCCCCATGATCCGCCACCTGGTCCTGTTCAAGCTGAACGACGGCGTCGAGCGGGACGATCCCCGGGTCGTGGCGGGCGCGCGAGCGTTCCAGGAACTCGGCGGGAAGATCCCCGAGCTGGAGTTCTGGGAGTGCGCCTGGAACATCACCGACCGGCCGATCGCCTACGACTTCGCCATCAACTCCGCGGTCGCCGACGAGGACGCGCTCAAGCGCTACGTGGAGCACCCGGACCATCAGGCCGCGGCCGGGCAGTGGCGCGCGTTCGCCACTTGGGTGATCGCCGACTACCCCTTCTGATTTCTTTCGGGCAACCGGTCCCGCGGGCCCCTCCCTTTCAGGAGAGGGGCTTTTCGGCATGTTTAAACCAAAACATGCCCAACACGACTCTATGCGGTGCTTGCACACAGTGGACATGTCTTGTGATGCTATGACCGCTTTTGACGGATGAGTTGACCGTAGTTGACCGCAAAGGGGTGGCGACACCGTGCCGGCCAGTACAGCGCCTCAAGTCCCGCCCCAGAACGTCCAGACGGACGACATCCAGACCGAGACACCCGACCCCACGACACCCACCAGGACCAGGGGCGCGGACACCCGGGCGCTCACCCAGGTGCTGTTCGGGCGGCTCAAGGACCTCGAACCGGGATCACCGGAGCACCACCGGGTGCGCACGGCGCTGATCGAGGCCAACCTGCCGCTCGTGCGGTACGCGGCGGCCCGCTTCCGCAGCCGCAACGAGCCGATGGAGGACGTCGTCCAGGTCGGCACCATCGGCCTGATCAACGCCATCGACCGCTTCGACCCGGAACGCGGCGTCCAGTTCCCGACGTTCGCCATGCCCACCGTGGTCGGCGAGATCAAGCGCTACTTCCGGGACAACGTACGGACCGTGCACGTCCCGCGCCGGCTGCACGAGCTCTGGGTCCAGGTCACCGGCGCGACCGAGGACCTGACGACCGCCCACGGGCGTTCACCGACCACCGCCGAGATCGCCGAGCGGCTCAAGATCTCCGAGGAGGAGGTCCTCGCCTGCATCGAGGCGGGACGCTCGTACCACGCGACCTCGCTCGAAGCGGCACAGGAGGGTGACGGGCTGCCCGGCCTTCTCGACCGGCTCGGCTACGAGGACCCGGCGCTCGCCGGGGTCGAGCACCGCGATCTCGTACGGCATCTGCTCGTACAGCTGCCCGAACGCGAGCAGCGGATCCTGCTGCTGCGCTACTACAACAACCTGACCCAGTCTCAGATCAGCGCCGAACTGGGCGTCTCCCAGATGCATGTGTCAAGGCTTCTGGCCAGAAGTTTCGCTCGATTGCGATCCGCAAACAGGATCGAAGCATAACCGGAACGGGTAGACCCTCAACGGGCCTGTTCCGGGGGCGTAAATGCCGCACACCCCCTGTTTCCTGCGCAGTTTCAGCGCTGACTTGTCGACTTGTCACTACAGCGTGTTGCCGACATGTGACATTCTGCTGGAACCGCGTTTGCCGCAGCCCCACCGCCGGTATTCAGGTGGAGGCTGCGTTCCTCCGATGGTCGTGGCCACCGCGACCGTCCGCGACCTCAAGGGGGTGGCATGTCCGCAGAACAGGGCAGCTCGAAGGTGCTCACGCTCACGAAGAGCGTGCCGGCACCTGCCGTGCTCACCAGCTCGCCGGAAGCCATCGACACCCGCACCCTGTCCCGCTCCCTGTTCCTGCGGCTCGCCGCGCTGGGTCCCGCTCCGGGCCCCGACGGAACGGACAGCCCTGAGCGGGCCTATGTGCGGGACACACTCATCGAGCTCAACCTCCCGCTCGTGCGGTACGCGGCGGCGCGGTTCCGGAGCCGTAACGAACCGATGGAGGACATCGTCCAGGTCGGGACGATCGGCCTGATCAAGGCGATCGACCGCTTCGACTGCGAACGGGGCGTGGAGTTCCCGACGTTCGCGATGCCGACCGTCGTGGGAGAGATCAAGCGCTTCTTCCGCGACACCTCGTGGTCGGTGCGGGTGCCGCGCCGCCTCCAGGAGCTGCGGCTCGCCCTGACCAAGACCAGCGACGAGCTCGCCCAGAAGCTCGACCGCTCGCCGACGGTGCCGGAGCTGGCCAAGGCGCTCGGGGTCTCCGAGGAGGACGTGGTCGACGGTCTGGCCGTGGGCAACGCCTACACGGCCTCCTCGCTGGACTCACCGTCCCCCGAGGACGACGGCGGCGAGGGCTCGCTGGCGGACCGCCTGGGGTACGAGGACGCGGCGTTGGAAGGCGTCGAGTACCGCGAGTCCCTGAAGCCGCTGCTGGCCAAGCTCGCACCCCGCGAGCGGCAGATCATCATGCTGCGCTTCTTCGCCAACATGACGCAGTCGCAGATCGGCGAGGAGGTCGGCATCTCTCAGATGCACGTCTCCCGGCTGCTGACCCGGACCCTGACCCAGCTCAGGGAAGGGCTCATCGCCGACTGACCTGCCCGGCACACCGAGACCCGGCCGCCGGGGCAGCGGTCAGGATGCCCCGGCGGCCTCGCCGCGTCCGGGCCACCGCCCCGGCCAGCGGGCTGCGCCCCGCGGGGAGCAGGGGGACCGCAACGAGAACGCGGCCGCTCCCGCACCGACGAGGCGGTGCGGGAGCGGCCGCGAGGACGGCGTCCCGCGTGCACGGACGCCGGCCGGTCCCCGGGCCCCGAGGAGGGGCGGGGCCGGCCACGACGGATGAGAGCGGACGGTCAGCCGAGCGCGAGCCAGGCGACCGCGCCGAGGACGACGATGACCGCGACGACAGCGACGATCACGCCCGTCTTCGAACCGGACGAGGTCGCGGCGGGCTGGGGCCCGCGCTGCGGCTCGCCCTCGTCGACAAACGCGCGGAACATCTGCGTACTGCCCGCCGGGTCGTGAGTGCCCTCGGGGCCCGGCTGAGGGGCGTGGGGGTTGTGTGCCATGGTCCAGGACCCTAGCGAACGCGGGCCTTCCGCCCAACCCCCGGGCCCACAAGGGGCGATGCCCCTGCTGCCCGCGCACGCCCTCTTCACCGTCCGCCGGAGTGCTCCGCACCGCCTCCACGGACCCTCTCCGCGCCCCCCGCGCCTGTGGCGAGGAACACATCCGGCGGGACCCACCCCCTGTGCGCTGCACGCTTGACCCGCCCTCTACGCAGGCTTTTGCGTTCCTTTACTTCTGCAAGCCCCGTTTCGTTTGCCTGCGGCAACCAACCGCTTCTATCGTTGCCCTAAGCAACAAGATGACCCCGTGAGATGGCTGGAGGGCCGGTGGCAGCACGGAGCCAGTACGAAGAACTGGCCCGGCAGCTCAGCGCCGTCGGAGCCGTCAAACGGGGGATCGCCCGCATCCTGCCCGCCGAGTGTCCCGGTGGCTCGGCCACCGTGCTGACGCTGCTGGCCAAGTACGGCGAGATGCGGATCACCAGGCTCGCCGAGCTCCTGGCCGTGAACATGTCGGTGACCAGCCGTCATGTGGCTCACGCGGTGGAGAACGGCTGGATCGAACGGTCTCCTGACCCGGCGGACAAGAGGTCCCGCATCCTGCGGCTGACCCCCGCCGGTGACGAACTGCTCGACGAGCTGACCTTGCGGACGACCGAGATGTTCGCGCACAACCTCATCGACTGGACCGACGAGGAAGTCGGTCAGCTCAACACTTTGTTGTCCCGGCTGCGCGACAGCTTCTCCTGTCGTGGCACCGGAGGGTGCACCCCCGGAAGGCACAGCGGCGACTGCCGCTCGGGGCACTCCGACGATTCGCACACCCGTACACCCGTGTAACAGAAGCAAAGACAAGGAATTTCATGGCTACGACCACACCACCCGGTGTGCGGGGCGGCCACGCCAAGCACGGGGCCGCAGAGGCCTCGTCGGGCGCGCCGATGACACACCGGCAGATCATGGAAGCGCTGACCGGGCTGCTGCTCGGCATGTTCGTCGCGATTCTGTCGTCGACGGTCGTCTCCAACGCCCTGCCGGAGATCATTTCCGACCTCGGCGGCGGCCAGAGCGCCTACACCTGGGTCGTGACGGCCTCGCTGCTGGCCATGACCGCCACCACCCCGCTGTGGGGCAAGCTCGCGGACCTGTTCAGCAAGAAGCTGCTGGTCCAGA
>Ga0247818_10001385_pt1 | contig 15325 bp, 16 predicted proteins | sample 13C_Glucose_Day1_FD_192424 | JGI IMG/M metagenome (GOLD analysis project Ga0247818, IMG submission 192424) | Soil microbial communities from agricultural site in Penn Yan, New York, United States - 13C_Glucose_Day1 | ecosystem: Environmental > Terrestrial > Soil > Agricultural land | place...
GAATAAGCCGAACTGAATGCCGCTTCGGGCAATTGTGATCCACCTGTAGGAGCGAGCCTGCTCGCGATGGACGTTAACGATAACGCGTGCTTACTGACTAAACGCGGCGCTTTTGAGTCCATCGCGAGCAGGCTCGCTCCTACAGTAAATCAACATCAGGCCCGATCATCCGGGCCTTTGCGTAAACCATTAGCGGCATCGATAGTCACCATTGATTCAATGAAGTTCTCTAAAAAAATCCGCGGCGTAACATCTGCTCCATACCAACCCATGAGCGCCCCGGAGCACACCATCATGAAACGCCAAGTCCTTCTCAGCATCGCTTTCTCGGTTTTTGCAGTTAACGCTTTCGCCGCTACCTCTGCTCAACCCGTGGTCGCTGAAGGCGGCTCGGATCGCCTGATTGAAAGTCGTGTGGCCGAAGGTGGTTCCGATCGCCTGATCGAAAACCGCATCGCTGAAGGGGGCTCTGATCGCCTGATCCAGAACCGCACTGTGTGAATGCGTGGCTTCACCGCTGCACTCAACGAAAAGCCCGGCCTCATCAGCCGGGCTTTTTGGCATCCTCTTCGTTTATCCTGAGCACCCTTGATTCCACACTGGAGACAGCCGTGCCCGCCCTCACCGCCCGCGAGGTTTACCAGCAAATGCGTGACGTCGCCCAGGGCATTCGCGCTTTCGAGCGGCTCGACGAACAGTGCGGGCCCGGCCACGTCCTGGTCGACATCGATGGCTGGCGCCTGACCCTTGAGGTCGACGCCGGGCATCTGCGCCACTGCCTGCATGGCCAAAGCCCGGATGGCCGCGAGTATGCGTTCGACAACGGGCAACGCTTCGGCACCGACCCGGTCAGCCTGCTCAGCACCTGGGAACTGGCGCAGATAGAAAAGCGGCTGGTGCCTGCATCAGGCAATCCCGCGCCCGGGATCGATTGAATACATCGCAACCTGTCGTTCCCTGGCCGCAGTTGTGATACACAAGATGCCGTTGTGAGTCCGCGTCCAAGGAGGTTCTGCCCATGCCCCGTTCTCCACGCCTGCGGTACCTGCCGACGTGCACCCTGCTCGGTTCATTGGCTTGCGCAACGCAGGCGAGCACATCGCCAGCAAGCCATCAACGCCATCGAAAACGGTCGTTTTGATCCAAGTCTGCCTCTTGCATTTCAGATCGCCCGGGCGTTTGCGCTGCCCATCGAGCATATTTTCGACGATGAGTTCGCAGGGTGATTCATGTCAGGTTGCTTTCCGGATGCTGGTCCAGGAATGTCTTATGAGCCACATTGAAACCTTGGCAAAAATCCTGCTCGGCCCCCTGTTACTGATGCAGGGCCTATACACCCGGCGTATCACGCCCAAGCTGCCGGAAGCCGAAGGCGAACGCCAGGGCGTGGCCGGCAGCGGCGATGCCCTGCGGTTGCTGATTGTCGGCGACAGTGCCGCTGCGGGCGTGGGTGCGTCGACTCAGGACGAAGCGCTCAGCGGTCGGCTGGTCAGTCGGCTGGCGGCTGATTATCAGGTGTCGTGGAAATTGCTGGCGCGCTCGGGCCTGGATTCACAAGCATTGCTGGCGCTGCTGGAACAGCACGCGCCAGAGCCCTTCGATGTGGTGCTGTTGTCGATCGGGGTCAACGACGTCACCAGTACCCTGGCGCTTGATCAATGGCTCGCCCGGCAACAGCGCTTGATGACGCTGTTGTGCGACAAGTTCGCGGTGAAGCAGATTGTCCTGTCGCCGTTGCCGCCCATGCACCTGTTCCCCGCGTTGCCGCAGCCGCTGCGCTGGTACCTGGGCTACAGGGCCCGGCGTTTCAACGCGCATCTCGCGGATCTGGCGCAGCGCGTGGATCAATGTACGATGCTGACAATCCGCCTGGCGCCCGAGGCAGGGCTGATGGCCAGCGACGGTTTTCATCCCGGGCCGCAGATCTACGGTCAATGGGCCGACGATGCCGCCGAGGTCATTGATAGACGCTTTAGAATATCCCGTCAGTAAAACAATAATAAACAGGAGTTGAAGATGTCCGAACTGAATCTGCACCCCAACGCCGCGGCGTCCCTGAAGCACTGGCACGCGATGATCAGTCGAAAAGACTTGGGTGCCTTGCCCGAACTGCTGGACCCGCAAGCGGTGTTTCGTTCGCCGATGGCCCACACGCCCTACCCCGGGGCGCCCGTGGTGTCGATGATCCTCAACACGGTGATGAACGTGTTCGAGGATTTCACCTATTACCGTGAGCTGGCGACGGCGGATGGCTTGAACGTCATCCTCGAATTCAGTGCGAAGGTCGGGGAGAAGGAGCTCAAAGGCATCGACATGATCCGCTTCAATGAGCAGGGCAAGATTGTCGAATTTGAAGTGATGGTGCGCCCGCTCAGTGGCTTGCAGGCGCTGGGTGAGCAGATGGGGCAGCGTTTGGGCGCGTACCTCAAGGCCAGCAAGGCCTGACGAATACCTCTTCGCCACCATCCCTGTGGGAGCGAGGTTGGTCAGTTGCTCAAGAGTGTCGAGCTTTATCGAACCCTTCTCCAAGCGATGGGGTCTGCTGCTATATAGCTCCTCGGAAATAATCCAATGTCCACTCAACACACGCTTGTCCTACTCGCTCGGGGCGGATATGTCGCTCGAGGTGTTCTGTATTTGATCATAGGTATCTTCGCTCTGCTGGCAGCTCAAGACTCGACAAAACCGAAGGACAGTCACAAAAGCCTTGAGGCGCTGTTAAGCCAGCCATTCGGATATGTCCTGGTCGGGCTAGTGGTGGCTGGTTTGCTAGCCTTCGCCGGGTGGCGAGTGCTGCAAGCGATTCGCGACGTTGATCATCACGGTACGAAACTCAAGGGGCTGGTGATTCGTGCAGGTTTGTTGGCGGGAGGTTTGGTTAACGGCGCTCTGGCGTTCTTTGCATTGGGCCTGCTCGTTAGCGGCGTCAGAAGTTCAGGTCACTCCGCAGGTGGGGAGACAAAGGATTTACTGGCGCATCTTTTGTCCTGGGATCACTCAAACGTGTTGGTCTACCTCGTGGCACTCGTGCCATTAGGTGTAGGCATTGCTCACATCATCAAAGGATGGAAGGCGTCGTTCGAGAAGTACTTTGAGGCGGACGAAGACGTAATGCGCTATATACGCCCGGTGGCTCGGTTCGGACTCATAGCCCGCGGCGTAGTGTTTATCGAGATAGCGCTGCTGCTGGCAATCAGCGGCTCGCGCTATAAAGCCACGGATCCCCCTGGCATGAAGGAAGCCCTTGATGCTCTCCAGAACCTGCCAGCCGGCGCTTTGATTTTGATGGTGATGGCTCTGGGCTTGATCGCCTTTTCGGCTTACAGCTTTTCCGAGGCTGCCTGGCGCAAGATAAACATGGATGTGCCGGGAGTCTCCGGATCTTGATCGCCCAGTAAGGCTCGTGCCTTTTGCTGCATCGGCCAGCCGATTGGCATCGAATTTCTCAGCCAGCAGCACGGCGGTGAGTCGCCGGCTTCGAATGTCGTTGATACCCGGATCGCGTTCAGCCCAATGCTGTATCAAGAAACATCATGACCCCGAACCCCAGCATCAGGCCTAACGTCGCGGGCGTTTCGTGGCCATTGCGATGTGTCTCTGGTATGACCTCATGGGAGACCACAAAGATCATCGCCCCTGCAGCAAGACCCAGAGCGACGGGATAGCCCAAGGCGAAACTGCTGGAAATGCCGAGGCCGACTACAGCACCTAATGGCTCCATCAGGCCTGATGCAACGGCAATCAACGCAGCGCGCAACGCGCCAATGCCGGTCACTCGCAGTGCCAATGCGACAGCAAGCCCCTCCGGAATGTCCTGTATGGCAATCGCCGTTGTCAGCGGCAATCCCACTTTCATGTCGCCGTTGGCGAAGCTGACACCGATGGCCATGCCTTCTGGCAAGTTATGCAGCGTGATAGCCAGGACGAAAAGCCACACCCGACTGAAGCGCTGCGCCTGAGGCCCTTTGCGTCCAATCTGCAAATGTTCATGGGGTACGAAACGATCCAGGCCGACCATAAGCGCCACGCCCAATCCCAAGCCTGATACCACGACACACGCAGCCAGTAACTTGTTATGGCAAATGGACTGGGCTGCCTCGATGCCAGGGAGGATGAGCGAGAAGGAACTGGCGGCGAGCATCATGCCGGCGGCGAAACCCAGCATAATGTCTTGGGTACGCGCGGTGATGTCGCGCAACACAACCGCTGCGATGGCGCCAAACGCCGTGGCGCCAAAACCGCAGAGACCGCCTAGAAATGCATATTGCAAGTTGACCCGGTTCACCCCGGTGAACGCACTGTAACCGCTGATAAGCAGCAGGGCGGTGACCCCGACGAGGGTTGACCAAAACAAGAGGGCCATCCATTTGCTACTTTTTCCTGCATTGATCCCGGAGTACCGAGATGTTTTCACAGGAGCGGATGGTTCAGACATTACACCTCCTATTTCCCGCTGGAGCGTTTTCGAGAAGCGCGCGGTGCGACCGGGAGAGTCTGCTTTGAAATCCGTTGCGCCTCTCGCTCAAACGAAATCGCAGTAGTGCCGATCAGCTGGTGAAAGTCTGCTATGGACACTTGTGAAAAATCAGACTGGATCGAGTGAAGCGCTTTTTCGAATGATAGTTGATGGGCAATTTCGCGGGTCATCAAAAACCCCAGGGCGTTCTTCACCCTCGACCGCTATCTGCACAAGCGCTTGCTAGCGTGCTGGCTATTCACCACAGATGCCAAAAGGCTCACTGGGTCTTGAAGGTTTCCAGGTAGGCCAGCAGATCGTCGATTTTCTCCGGGTCACTGAGCCCCCAGAAAATCATGCGCGTGCCGGGTACCACTTTCTTCGGCGCCTCGAGATAGGCGATCAGGGTGTCGCGGTCCCAGACCAGGTTGGCGGATTTCATTGCGTCGGAATACACGTAGTCTGTGGTGACAGCTGAGGGGCGACCGATCACGCCATTGAGTTGTGGGCCAAAAAAAGCCCGGGCCGATTCGCCGATCTGATGGCAACCGCTGCACATACGCTTGTACACCTTTTGCCCGGCCTGGGCATCGCCTGCGGCGCTGGCGGGGGTGCTGAGCAGGATGGCTGCGGCGAAGGTCAGTGCGGCGATTTTCTTCATGGTCCATATCCAGTCCGGTGGTGCGGACTATTGGAACATGGCACACGGCGGAAACCCAAATGGACTGGTGCCTGTCGGTTAGACAGGGTCACGATGGGAGCGGGCTTGCCCGCGAAGGCGGCAGGTCAGGCAACTTCCATGTTGAAGCTGATGCCCCCTTCGCGAGCAAGCCCGCTCCCACAGGTTATGTGTGCCAGCAGGACCATTTCGCCGGTTTGGGACATGTTGCCGGCTCTTGCTAGCCCGCTGTTACCAGCGCCTTCAACGATGCATCGAACTGCTTCAATGCGCTCATCTGCAGATCGCGCTGCTGTTCGATTTGTGCGGCGATTTGCGCAGCGGCCTTGTGGTTCACCCATACCGACGGCAGTTGTTTTTCCACCGCGCCTTCGGCCTTGCCGATGTATTGCAGGTTGGCGTCGTAGAACCGCGCGGCGAATCGTGCCTCGACCCGGTCATTGCGCCGGGTCAGCAACTGGTTGTGGGTATCGAGCATGACCACTACGTCCGGGCGGGCTTGCAGCAGTGCATCGAGGTTGTCATAGACGGTCACGGACAGGAACCTGTGCTGCAACGAGCTCATCAGCCAGTCGATCGCCAGTTGCGGATCGGAGCTGTTGACGAATGCCTGGCGAATCCGCACATCCAGAGCGTTCTTTGCACCGTTCAAGGCCACCGAGTGGTACTGCTCCAGGTATTGCAGGTTTTGCACGGTGTTTTCGCTGTAGAGCACCCCGACTGTCTGCCCATATCTCAATCCGCCGTCACTGTCGGCGATCGGCGGCAAATGGCAGGCCGGCGCGTCTTCGGCACGCGCCGATGCAGGGGTGGCAACACTGCCCAGCAGCAGGGCGATCACAAACAGTCGGGTCAGCATCTTCATCGCGCAAATTCCTTTGGCAGCGTATTCGATGAAGGTGATTGTCCGCCTTTGCCGAAAAAACAGAACTTGCGATTTTTGATGATGACTATTGACTGAAGCAATAGTGCTGCGCGTGGCGTGATTGGCGCAAATTCACCGCTCAAAGTCGAGTGCATGGCTATGGACTTTGGCGACTGTCCACTACAGTGTTGGCCTTCCCTCAAACCTCGATCAAGGAAAGACCATGGTCACCTGCTACCTGAAATACGTCATCGATCCCTACCAACTCGAAGCGTTCGAGCATTACGGCAAGTTGTGGATTCCACTGGTGGAGAAATTCGGCGGCCAGCATCACGGTTACTTCCTGCCGTCCGAGGGCGCCAACAATATCGCCCTGGCGTTATTCACCTTCCCCAGCCTGGCGGCGTACGAGGATTACCGGCAACAGTCGATGAGCGATCCGCAGTGCATCGCGGCGTTCAAGTATGCCGAGGAGAAAAAATTCATCCTCAGCTACGAGCGCTCGTTCCTGCGACCGGTGTTCGGGGAACAAGGTCGCTGAATCAGCCTTTGTTCAAATCCAGGCAATAAGTGTAGTAACCGGGGTCGCGTACCCAGCCCTGGGCTTCATACAAACGCTGGGCAGTGAAGTTGTCGGTGGCGGTTTCCAGGGTCATGCCTTTGGCACCGGCCAGCCGCGCAAAGTCGCGGGCGGTATTCATCAACAGGGTCCCTACCCCTTTGCCGCGGGCGGCGGGGGTGGTGAACAGGTCGCCCAGCAGCCAGGTGCGGTGGGCATCGATGGAGGAAAAGGTCGGGAACATCTGCACGAAGCCCAGGGTTTCGCCGCCCTGCTCTTGCGCGTAGAAAATCACCGATTCATCCCGGGCGATACGCTCGGCGATGAATGCGCGGGACTGCGCCAGGTTTGACGGCTGGCCGTAGAAGCCCCGGTAGGCGTCGAAGAGGCTGGCGATTTTGTCGATGTCGGATGCGTCGGCGCGCAGGGCCTGAATAGCCATGAGGGTGCTCCGTTGCGGTCTCAGGGATCTTCAGACTAGCAATGGCGAAGGGTCGGCGACGTAAAACTTTCTGAAAACACCACCGCCCCCCTGTGGGAGCGAGCCTGCTCGCGATAGCGGTCCGTCAGTCAACATCACTATTGAATCTGATGGCCTCATCGCGAGCAGGCTCGCTCCCACATTGGGTCGACGACGCAGTCAGACCCGTACGTTGCGCCCTGGCAATGAAGTACGCTGGCTGCTTTCCCAGTTTTCCACCAGCCCCACCGGCACGTCCGCTGCCGGCAGCATGCTCCGCCCGCGCACCAGATCCGAGGCCCGCTCGGCGAGCATGATGGTCGGTGCGTTGAGGTTGCCATTGGGCTCGGTCGGGAACACCGAGGAATCGATCACCCGCAGGCCGGCGATGCCGCGCACGCGCAACTCGGAATCGACCACCGCCATGTCGTCCTCGCCCATGCGGCACGAACCGCACGGATGGTAGGTGCTTTCCAGGTTGTCACGTACGAAGGCATCAAGGTCTTCATCGCTGGTGACCTGAGCACCCGGGGCGATTTCGCCGTCGCGGAAGCGGTCCATGGCTTTCTGGCCGATGATTTCGCGGGTCAGGCGGATGCAGCGGCGGAAACCTTCGCGGTCCTCTTCGCGCTCCAGATAGTTGAAACGAATTTCCGGATGCTCGTACGGGTCGGCCGAACGCACCCGCACATAGCCGCGGCTCTTGGGTTTGTTGGGACCTGTGAGCACCATGAAGCCATGGCCCTTGATCGGCTTGTTGCCGTCGTAACGCATCGCCGCCGGCAGAAAGTGGAACTGGATGTCCGGCCAGCGCAAACCCTTCTCGGAGCGAATGAAACCTCCGGCCTCGAAGTGGTTGGTGGCGCCCAGGCCGTCCTTGAACAGCAGCCAGCGCAAACCGATCATCAGCTTGCTCAGCGGGTCCATTTTACTGTTGAGGGTCACCGGTTCCTTGCAGCCGAACTGGATGTACACCTCGGCGTGATCCTGCAGGTTCTCCCCTACTCCCGGCAGGTCATGGCGTACGCCGATCCCGGCCTTGCGCAGGACTTCGGCCGGGCCGATGCCGGAACGTTGCAGCAGGTGCGGCGAACCGATGGGGCCCGACGACACCAGCACTTCGCGGCTGCAATAGACCTGCTGCGTCTGGCCGCCGTGGTCGTAGATGACCCCCACCGCGCGCTTGCCTTCAAGAATGATCTGGCGGGTCATCGCGTGGGTGATCACGGTCAGGTTGGGACGGTCCATGGCCGGGCGCAGATAGGCGTTGGCCGTGGAGCAGCGCACACCGTTTTTCACGGTCATGTGCATGGCGCCAAAACCCTCCTGCATGTAGCCGTTGCAGTCCTCGGTCTTGATGTAGCCCGCCTCGGCACCGGCATCGACCCAGGCACCGTACAGCGGGTTTTTCATGTGGTTGCCGTTGGTGGTGTGCAGCGGCCCGGTCTGCCCGCGATAGCTGTCACCACCGGACTCGTAGCTCTCGGCACGCTTGAAGTACGGCAGGCAGTTGCGATAACCCCAGCCTTCGGCCCCGAGGGATTCCCACTCGTCGAAATCCAGCGCGTGGCCACGGATGTACACCAGCCCATTGATCGATGACGAACCACCGAGCACCTTGCCCCGTGGGCAGTGAATGCGCCGGCCGTTGAGGTAAGTCTCCGGCTCGGTCTCGTAGCGCCAGTTGTACTTCTTGGTGTTCATCGGGATCGAGAAGGCGCTCGGCATCTGGATCACTACGCTCTTGTCACTGCCGCCGAATTCCAGGACCAGCACCGAGGTGGCCGGGTCTTCGCTCAGGCGGTTGGCCAACACACAACCAGCCGAGCCTGCGCCAATGATGATGTAGTCGTATTTTTGCGTGGTCATGACTATCTCCCGACCGACGATTGTGTGAATACCGGCAGTGGTTGCTGTTTGTGGGTCAGCGTGTCGCCGGTGGTGAATTGCGGGGAAGTTTTCTCGATCTGCTGGATCACTGTTTCTTCGCGTTTGAGATCGATCGAGCGGCTCAGCCAGTAGTACGCCAGCCCCGATACGATCAAACCGACCAGCCAGGCGATGTCGATGCTGCCCAGCGCCTTGGCGAGCGGGCCGACATAGACTTCGCGCTGTTCAACGCCGTCGAAGATGTAGAAGAACGGAATCATCGAAATGAAGCCGATGGCATAGGCAGCGATGCCGCGCAGTCCCCAGTTGCCGTAGATGTTGCCGTTGGGCATGAAGAAGTGCGGGATGGCGTAGCGACCCTTGCGCACGAAGAAGTAGTCGGTGAGGTTGACCGAGGTCCAGGGCACCAGGAAGTACAGCATCACCACCAGGTAGATGCCCAGTACCGACAGGCCTTTGCCGGTGCTCTGGATGCTCAGGGCCACACCCAGTTGCAGCAGGATCACAAAGGCAATGGCGAGGATGCGCGCCTTGCGCGTTGGCTCGATGTGCTTGATCGAGTCGACGCAGGTCAGGGTGGTCAGCTTGGCGCTGTAGATATTCATCGCGATCACCGGCAGGAATGCCAGGATGGTCACGACCACCACCGCCGTACCCATCAGCGGCGACACGGTGTTGCCCACTTGCCCGAGGGCCACCAGCACGTCGGTCGAATGCAGGTGATCGGCGAGCCAGCCGCCCACGGAAATCATCCACGCACCGGACAACGAGGCCCCGAGGAACACCACGGCGATCAGCTTGCCGCTTGAGGTGTTCTTCGGCAGGTAGCGCGAGTAGTCCGATACATAAGGGGCGTAGGCGATGTTGTAACTGGCGGCCGCGGCGAATTGCGCGATGAAACCGGTCCAGTTGAAGCCCAGCGGTTCCCGGGCCACCTCACCTTCTGCCAGCGCCGGCAACACCGCATCCGGAACCCAACCCATCAACACCGCCAGGGTCACCAGGCCATACAACGGCAGCGACAGGTACAGCGCCCACTTGAAGCTGCGGTGCATCCAGTCATGGCCCAGGATCGCCAGGACCGCCGCCGGCAGGGTCACCGCCACGGCGATCACCGCAGGGTCGAAACCGAACAGCGTATGCAGCCCCTGCATCATCAATACGAGGTTGACGATATTGAACCCGGCGAACACGAACAGCGTCGCCAGCAGCACCAGAATCACCCCGCGATAACCGAACTGCGCACGGGACTGGATCATCTGCGGCAAGCCCAGGTGCGGGCCCTGCGAACCATGGAAAGCCATGAACAGCGTGCCGAACATGATGCCCAGGGTGCCGGCGAGCGTGGTCCACAGCGCAGTCAGGCCGACGCTCGGGCCGACGAAGCCGATGGTCATGGTGAAGAAAGTGAAATTGCCGAGGAACCAGAACGGGCCCTGGCTCGACAGTTTGTCGGTGCGCTCGTTCTCGGGAATGAAATCAATCGAATGCCCCTCGACGACGGACTTGTCATCGAGGGCGGACACGCTCGTGGCGGACTTGGCGTTTGTGTTCATGATGGACTCTTATTGTTGGAAGATCATGACGATAAAAACCGCGTTGTTTCGGGTGAACGACGCCCCTGTGGGAGCGGGCTTGCTCGCGAAAGCGGTGTGTCAGGCACCATCCATGTCGACTGACCGGCCGCCTTCGCGAGCAAGCCCGCTCCCACAAAAGCAGAGTCAACCGTGACTCAAGGCAGCGTGATCCACACCGCCTTGGTTTCGAGCAGGTAGTCGAGCTGCTCGGCGCCCAGGTCCTTGCCGAACCCGGACTGTTTGTAGCCACCGAACGGCATCGATGGATCGAGGGTGCCGTGGGCGTTGACGTAGACCGAGCCTGCCTTCAGGCGGGGGATCAGGCTGTGCACCTTGCCCAGGTCGTTGGAATACAGCGCTGCGGCCAGGCCATATTGCGAGTCGTTGGCCAGGGCCAGCGCTTGCTCTTCGTCGTCGAACGGTGCAGTGACCAGCACCGGGCCGAAGATCTCTTCCTGGACGATGCGCATGTCGTTGCGGCAGTTGGCGAAGATGGTCGGCTCGACGAAGAAGCCCGGGCCATCGACCGGTTGGCCGCCGTAGACCAGCTGCGCGCCTTCCTGCTTGCCGGTTTCGATGTACTCGGTCACGCGCTGCTTTTGCAGGGCCGAAACCAGCGGGCCGATGAAGCACTCAGGGTCCAGGCCCGGAGCGATCTTCAGGGTGCGGGTGTAGGCGATCAGCTCGCCCAGGAATTGCTCGTAGACGCTGCTATGAATATAAGCCCGTGTACCGGCGTCGCATACCTGTCCCGAGTTGAAAAACACACCGTTTGCGACCGCTTGGGCGGCAGCTGGAATATCCGCATCGGCGAAGACAATGACCGGTGATTTGCCGCCGAGCTCGAGGGTCAGTCGCTTCATTTCGTCCACTGCCGCCTGGCCGACGGTGCGGCCTACGGGAGTCGATCCGGTGAAGGTCAGTTTGTCGATGCCCGGGTGCGTAGCCATGGCCGCGCCAACCACACTGCCGCGCCCGGTGACGATGTTGATCACGCCGTCAGGGATGCCCGCTTCCTGCACCAGTTCGGCAAAGCGCAGGGCCGACAGCGAGGTCAGTTCGGCGGGTTTGACCACCACGGTGCAACCGGTGGCCAGGGCGGCACCGAGCTTCCACGCCATGGTCTGCAGCGGGAAATTCCACGGCACGATGGCGCCGACCACCCCGACCGCTTCCTTGCGGGTATAGGCCAGGTAATTGCCCGGCAGCGAGGGCTCGACGGTGCGCCCGTGAAGCTTGGTGGCCCAACCGGCGAAGTAGCGCAAGGTATCAACGGTGCCCTGGATATCGACATCCTTGGCAAAGGCCACGGATTTGCCCATGTCGATCGATTCGATTTCGGCCAGTTCAGCGGCGTTCTGTTCGATCAGGTCGGCCAGGCGCTGCATCATGCGCTCGCGTTCTGCCGGTTTCGCCTGACGCCAGGCGCCGCCGTCGAACTGGGCGCGGGCGGCTTGCACGGCGCGATCCAGGTCATCGGTGGTGCCCATGGGAATGCGCGTGATCAGGCCTTCGGTGGATGGCTCGATGACATCGGAAGTCTGGCCGTCGCTGGCCTCGACCCAGGCACCACCGATGAACATTTTCTGGACCTTGCTGAGGAAGGTCTGGGTGGCTTCGCTGACGCCGAATTTTTGCAGGTAACTTTTGACGATCGTGTCCATTTTTTATTCTCTCTGCCCGGCAGTCAGGTCCTGCCGGGGCTTTGTGGTTTCGATGTTCAGGCTCAGCTCTTAAGCCAGCGTCGTTTCGCTCACGGCGGCTGCCCGTACCAGGCCACGCTCGTGGAAGATGAAGCCGATGCTGTTGAGCAGCAGTTGCGCAGCGAGAATCGAGGTCATGCCGGTCGGGTCGTACACCGGTGCGACTTCCACCAGGTCCATGCCGACGATGTTGCCTTTGCTGCGCTTGGCCAGGGCCTGGATGATTTCCAGCACTTCGTAGTAGAGGAAACCGCCGTGGCTCGGGGTGCCGGTGCCAGGGGCGATGGACGGGTCGAAACCGTCGATGTCGATGGTGATGTAGTAGTTGATGTTCTGCGGGATCAGCGCCAGCACGCCTTCCACGCCGAGTCGGCGTACGTCACGCACCGAGAGGATCTTCGAACCGGCTTCATGGGCGGCTTCATAGTCATCGCGATTGGACGAGGAAACGTTGCGGATGCCCATCTGGGTCATGCCGACAATGTGGTTCATTTCCGACGCGCGACGCAGCGGGTTGCCGTGGCCGTAGCGTACGCCGTGGCGTTCGTCGACGAAATCGAGGTGGGCGTCGAAGTGGATGATGTGGATCGGGCCGCGGCCTTCAAAGGCCTTGATCACCGGCGCGTGCACCGAGTGGTCGCCGCCGAGTACCACCGGCATCACGCCAGCATCGAGGATCTTGCGGACCGCGTATTCGGTGTTCTGGTTACTGGTTTGCATGTCGGTGTGGACGATGTCGGCATCACCGACGTCGACCATGCGCACGTCGGACGCGGTCAGGTACATGACGTCATCTTCGTGGTCGTAGGCGCCGGCATGGCCGAAGGAAAACAGCGTCGATGCTTCACGAATCCCGCGTGGCCCGAAGCGTGCGCCGGAGCGCCACTGGGTGCCCATGTCGTTGGGCACGCCAAGCACCGCGACGTCGGCGTCCAGGGCATCCCAATCGGTGCACACCGGGGATTTGCCAAAGGTGCAGTGACCTACGAACGGCAGGTTCAGGCGACCGGATTCATAACCGTTATTCGACATTTCAAGCCTCTCCACTTCTTGTTATCGGCTTGGCGGACTGCAAGGCGACCGCCGTTGGAGTGACTATGGGCGCAGGTTTTCGTGGAAAAAATGCTAAACATCAGATACTCATATCGGCATAACCGATGCATCCACACGCCGGAGGTCCCAGGTGATCCAGCTGCACGATGTCGATCTGAAACTGCTCAGGGTGTTCGCCACGATTGTCCGCTGCGGCGGTTTCTCGGCCGCGCAGGCGGCCTTGAACGCCGGGCAGTCGACCATCAGCGAACAGATGACCCATCTGGAAACCCGGCTCGGGGTCAAACTCTGCCAGCGCGGGCGCAGTGGCTTTCGCCTGACCGAGCAAGGCGTGGCGATTCATGAAGCCACCCAGCGCCTGCTCTCGGCGGTGGAAAACTTCTGCATGGACGCCGATGTGCTCAAGCAGCACATCAGCGGCAAGCTCAATCTGGGGATCATCGACACCACCATCACCGACCCCGAGTCGCCGATCCCGCGCACTACCCAACGCTTCGTCTCCCGGGGTCATGACGTGCACCTGAACGTGTACGTCGGCACCCCGGCGGAACTCGAAGAACGGGTGCTCGACGGCCGCTTGCACCTGGCCATCGGGCACTTTCCGATCCATGTGCCGGGGCTGCTGCAATCGCCGCTGTACCAGGAAGCCCTCGGTTTGTATTGCGGCCGGCGGCACCCGTTGTACGGCAGCCAGGCAGAAGGCCAGGAGCTACTCGAAGAGGTCGCTGCGGGGCGGATCGTGGTGCGCGGCTACATGCAGCAATACGACCTCGAGCACCTGGGCGTGAGCAAGGCCGCCGCCACGGTGGACAACATCGAAGCCACGGCAATCCTGATCATTTCCGGCGCCTACCTGGGCTTCCTGCCCGAGCACTTCGCCGCGCAATGGGTCAAGAGCGGCGAGATGCACCAGCTTGCCCCCGCCAGCCTGCGCCTGAAGTCGCCGTTCGACGTCATCACCCGACGCGGCGTCGCCCCGCCGCCGATCCTGCAGGCCTTCCTCGAAGACCTGGCGGCCAGCTCGCGCAAAACCGCCAACGGCTGACGTGACGCTCGCCAAAAGGAAAATTGGCCGGGCATACTGATTGGGTCCGCCAACCTTGCAGGCCCGTCATGCGCATTCACGTTACCTTCATCGACCGCGTCGGTATTACCCAGGAAGTGCTGGCCCTGCTCGGCGGGCGCAGTTTCAACCTGGATGCGGTGGAAATGGTGCCGCCGAACGTTTACATCGACGCGCCGACCCTCGGCGCCGAGGTGCTGGAAGAGTTACGCGAGGCGCTGTTCGGTGTGCGTGGCGTGCAAGCGGTGACCATGGTCGACATCCTTCCGGGACAACGCCGGCGCCTTCAACTGGATGCGTTGCTGGCGGCCAGTTCCGACCCGGTGCTGGCCGTCGATGATCGCGGCCATGTACTGCTGGCCAACCCGGCGCTGATCGCCCTCTGCGGTCGGGAACCGGCCGGAGAACCGCTGACGGCACTGTTCGATGATGCCGATTTGCAGCGCAATCTGATCGAACACGGCTTTCGCCTGCCGATGCACGAGGTCAGCCTGGGTGGCCAGACCTTGCTCCTCGATGCGATGCCTGTCACCGACGCCGGCGCCCTGCTCACGCTGTATCAGCCCAGCCGTATCGGCGAACGCCTGTCGGCGCTTCACCATGACCACGCCGAAGGCTTCGATGCACTGCTCGGCGAATCGCCACCGATTCGTGCGCTCAAGGCCCGGGCGCAGCGAGTGGCGGCGCTCGATGCACCGTTGTTGATCCAGGGTGAAACCGGCACCGGCAAGGAGCTGGTGGCCCGCGCCTGCCACGCCATCAGCCCGCGTCACGACGCGCCCTTTCTGGCCCTGAACTGCGCCGCGCTGCCGGAGAGCCTGGCCGAGAGCGAACTGTTCGGCTACGCCCCCGGCGCCTTCACCGGCGCGCAACGGGGTGGCAAGCTCGGCCTGTTGGAACTGGCCGACCAGGGCACGGTGTTCCTCGATGAAGTGGGTGAAATGTCGCCGTACCTGCAAGCCAAGTTGCTGCGTTTTTTGAGTGACGGTTGCTTCCGCCGAGTGGGAGGCGACAAGGAGG
>Ga0247818_10001386_pt1 | contig 15321 bp, 12 predicted proteins | sample 13C_Glucose_Day1_FD_192424 | JGI IMG/M metagenome (GOLD analysis project Ga0247818, IMG submission 192424) | Soil microbial communities from agricultural site in Penn Yan, New York, United States - 13C_Glucose_Day1 | ecosystem: Environmental > Terrestrial > Soil > Agricultural land | place...
TCAATCGCAAGTACATGCAGCGCGGTACATTGAGCCTGTCGTTGGGCCATGAAATGTTGCACACCAACAGAATCGACCGGTTCCAGGCCATCGGGCCCAACGCCGCAGACTATTTCTATCTGGACGGCCGACTGGGTCGTTTGCTGATCTGGGATTCGCTAGCCGTGTACGACGTTCCCGAGCGCGGCGTCTCAGAGGCAATCATGCGTGGCGGTTTGACGGTCGACTATCTGAACGCGTTTTCACACGACCACGATGCCTTCCTGTTCGCTGTCAGTGATTACCTGGGTATCGGCGACGATCTGCAACTTCAGGCGGCGGTTGACGCGTTCAACGCCAGTCCGCCGTTGCGTGCGCAGTTGGCGGTGAACAACGCTGACAGCCTGATTTGTGCGGCAAAAGCTCTGCAAGTGCTGCATCAAAACAAAAGTGAATATTCGTGGCTGGACAGCCTGATTGAAGATTAAGACCGGCGCCCCTTCAATTCAGTTGTTTGAGTGTGTACCTGCTAGTTCTTACAGTTTCGGAACACCGTCAAAGCGCTCATTCTCCACGCTAAGGTGAGAAAGGACGCTTGTGACCATGAATGTTCACCATGCCGCCGCCACTGTCGGATCATTGAGCCACGTTCGCTGATGATCCGCAGTGATGTCGATGCTCTGATTGAAGAAATAGCGCCGCCGCAGTCGGTCAGATTTATCCCGATTCCCAAAAAACCAACCCTTCTTTTTTTCAGCGCTTGTTGAGACCCCGCGCCAACCGGTCCCCACCCAACTGAATCACCGCCACCAGAGCCACCAGCAACACAATCACCGTCAGCATGATCTGGCTGTCAAAGCGCTGATACCCATAGCGATAGGCGATATCCCCCAACCCGCCCGCGCCAATCGCCCCGGCCATGGCCGACGAGTTGATCATCGTCACCAGCGTAATGGTGAAACCGCCGACAATCCCCGGCAGCGCCTCTGGCAGCAACACATGCCAGACAATGTGCCAGCGCCGGCAACCCATCGCCTGCGCCGCTTCAATCAGACCATGATCAACCTCGCGCAGACTCACTTCGGCAATCCGCGCAAAGAATGGCGTAGCAGCAATCGTCAGTGGCACCACGGCAGCCCAGACACCGTACGTAGTGCCGACAATCAAGCGGGTAAACGGAATCAGCGCGACCATCAGAATCAGAAACGGGATCGAGCGGAACAGGTTCACGAACGCCCCCAACGCACGGTTCAACACTGGCGCTTCGTAGATTCCGTCCTTGTCGCTGGTGACCAGAATCACCGCCATGGGAATCCCCACCAGCAACGCGATCAGTGATGACACACCGACCATCAGGAAGGTGTCGATAAAACCCTGCAACAAGCGATCAAACCACATAACCCAATACCTCCACGCGTTGCGCCCATTGCGCGGCGCGCTCACACAATTGCTCGGCGCTGAACGATGTACCGCTGACGGCCAACAACAGTTGCCCCAGCGCATGCCCCTGAATCCGCTCAACGCCGCCCTGAAGCAACTTCACCCGACCGCCGAGCGCTGTGAACAGCGCGGCCAGATCCGGTTCATCACTGGCGCTGCCGGTGAACTGCAAGCGCAGCACCACAGCGGCGTCGGAGGAGGGCGGCTGCGTCTGCAAACGGCTTTGCAATTCTTCCGGCAACGCGTGTTGCAGCGGCGCCAGCAAGGTTTGGCTGACTTCGTGCTGCGGATTGCCGAACACTTCCCATACCGGGCCTTGTTCGACAACCCGCCCGTGCTCAAGCACGACAACGCGGTCGCAGATTTCGCGGATCACTGCCATCTCGTGAGTGATCAGAACGATGGTCAGGCCCAGGCGTTTATTGATTTCGCGCAGCAGGCCGAGGATCGATTGGGTGGTCTCTGGATCGAGCGCCGAAGTGGCTTCGTCGCAGAGCAGAATATCCGGGTCATGCACCAGCGCGCGGGCGATGCCGACACGCTGTTTCTGCCCACCGGAAAGCTGCGCCGGATAAGCCTTGTGCTTTTCCTCCAGGCCAACCAGTTCGAGCAGTTCGCGAACCTTTTTCTCGCGTTGTTCCTTCGCGACGCCCGCGACTTTCAGCGGCAGTTCGACGTTCTGCCACACGGTCTTGGCCGACATCAGATTGAAGTGCTGAAAGATCATGCCGATGCGTCGGCGCAAAGCGACGAGACGGTCTTCATCGAACTCGCCAATGTCGACCTGATCGATCAACACCCGCCCCGAGGTTGGTTGTTCCAGACGATTGATCGTACGGATCAGCGATGACTTGCCAGCGCCGCTGCGGCCGATGATGCCGAACACTTCGCCACGCTGAATCGCCAGATCAATGCCCTGCAAAGCCGCGACCGGGCCTTGCCGGCCGTTGTAGGTTTTGCCCAGACCGATGAAGCGTACGTGGGCGCGATTCAGCTCGGGGTGCAGCTCGGTTTTTTCAGCATGGTGTGGCTCTGGAATTTCCAGTCGCCGTTGGATCGCGGCCGTCATGCTCAGCTTTCCCAACCGGCTTGATACAGCTTGCCGTGGGCCTTATCCAGTGCCGCGCGAACGGCTGGTGAGTGCTGGTAGATGTCGACGAACTTGATCAGGCGCGGATCGGTTTTGCTCTTCGGCTGGATGACAAACTGAATCACGTACTCCTTGTGATCGAGGCCGTCGAACAGCAGCGCCGAACCGGCATCGAAAGTCTTCGCCAGACGAATGTAGGCCGGGTAGCCCTGGACCAGATCGGCGTCGTCATAGGCGCGTACCAATTGCACGGCTTCGACCTGGAGGATTTTGATCTTCTTCGGGTTGGCGACAATGTCATCTTCGGTGGCTTTGTAGCCGACGCCCGGTTTCAGTGTGATCAAGCCGGCCTTGGCCAGCAGTTGCAGACCGCGACCGCTGTTGATCGGATCGTTGGCGATGGCGACGCTGGCGCCTTCGGGCAACTCGTCGAAGCTTTTGTATTTTTTCGAATAGAGGCCGACGTTGTTGATGATCCCCGGGGCGAACGGCACCAGATCAAAACCCGACGCGGCTTTGGCGTTTTCGAGGAACGGGATGTGCTGGAAGTAGTTCACGTCGATGTCGCCGGCGGCGAGGCTGACGTTCGGCGCGATCCAGTCGGTAAATTCCACCAGTTCGACCTTCAGGCCTTGCTTGGAGGCTTCTTCGACGGCGGCCTCCAGCGGAATGGCGAAGGCGGCGGTGGTGCCGATTTTCAACGGGGCGTCGGCGGCGAAGATGGCCGAGCTGAACAGGCCGAGGGCCAGGGCCAGTGCTTTGACTGGGTGGGACAGGTGTTTTTTGGTCATGATGGTTTTCCAGTCAGTGCATGAATTTGTGGTGTCTGTTATGGCCTCATCGCGAGCAGGCTCACTCCTACATTTGGAATGCGTTCCCCTGTAGGAGTGAGCCTGCTCGCGATGCTTTTAGCGGCGAAACGCGGAGCCGGTGTGTTGCTCAGGCAGCTGCGCTTCACCGTGAAACAACTTCTCGCGCAAGGTTCCGCTGTCATACGCGGTCTTGTAGGAGCCGCGCCGCTGCAACTCGGGAATCACCAGTTCGATGAAGTCGACATAGCTTTCCGGGGTGACGATGCGGGTCAGGTTGAAGCCGTCCAGACCGGTTTCGGCAATCCACGATTCGAGTTCATCCGCCACTTGCTCAGGCGAGCCAACCACCGTGATATAGCGACCACCGAGAGCGTGCTGGTCGAGCAATTTGCGCCGGGTCCAGTCGTTGTTCTGCAGGTTCTTGGTGGCCGACTGAATGGCGTTGCTCTTCACGTACTGGATCGGTTCGTCGATCTCGTACTGGGAAAAATCGATGCCGGTGGAAGCGGAAAAATGCGCCACGCCAGCCTCGGCGCTGGCGTAACTGAGGTACTCAGCGTGCTTGGCCCACGCGGCTTCTTCCGTCGCGCCGACAATCACGTTGAGGCCCATGAACACCTTGATGTCCTCGGGATTACGCCCGGCTTCAACGGCACTGGCGCGGACCTTGTCGACCTGAACCTTGGTCGACGGTTTGTTCTGACCGCTGATGAACACGCACTCGGCATGGCGTCCGGCGAAGAGCAAACCGCGATCGGAACTGCCTGCTTGAAACAGCACTGGCGTGCGCTGTGGCGACGGTTCGCAGAGGTGATAACCCTCAACCTGATAGAACTCGCCCTTGTGCTCGACTTTGTGCACTTTTTCCGGGTTGGCGTAGATCCGCTGCTCGCGGTCGTTGAGCACTGCACCGTTTTCCCAACTGCCTTCCCAGAGCTTGTAGAGCACTTCCAGATATTCGTCGGCCTGATCGTAGCGACGGTCATGCTCGACTTGTTCGCTGAGACCCATGGCTTTGGCGGCGCTGTCGAGATAACCGGTGACGATGTTCCAGCCAACACGACCACGGCTCAGATGATCGAGCGTGGACATGCGCCGGGCGAACAGATAGGGCGGCTCGTAAGTGAGGTTGGCGGTGAGGCCGAAGCCGAGGTTTTTGGTCACGGCGGCCATCGCCGAGACCAACAACAACGGATCATTGACCGGCAACTGGATCGACTCTTTCAGCGTGACGTCGACCGAGTTCTGATAGACGTCGTACACACCAACGATGTCGGCGATGAACAAACCGTCGAACAGCCCGCGCTCCAGCAGTTGCGCCAGTTCGGTCCAGTATTCGAGGGTGTTGTAGCGCGTCGAGGTGTCGCGCGGATGCGTCCACAGGCCATGGTTGATATGGCCGATGCAGTTCATGTTGAACGCGTTGAGCAGGATCTTCTTTTTCGCCGCGCTCATCAGATCGTTCCTCGCAACGGAGGGTTTTCATCGTTGAGGTAGTAGTTGCCCACCGCGTGATATTTCCAGCGCACCGGGTCGTGCAGGGTGTGCACGCGCGCGTTGCGCCAGTGACGGTCGAGGCCGTGCTCAATCAGGGTCGCCTGGCTGCCGGCCAGCTCGAACAACGTGCTGCCGGCGGCGAGGGAGATTTCCGTGCTGATCGCCCGTGCCTCGGCGACAGCAATCGACGCGGCGGCGACGGTCTCGGCGTTGGTCTCGGCTTGCGCGGCGTCGAGGAATTCGCCGGCCCGTTCGAGCAAGGCTTCGGTGGCGTGCAGGCGAATGCTCAAGTGGCCGAAGCTTTTCAATGTCAGTGGATCTTCGGTGGCCTTGTCATTGCCGGAATCGATCCATGGTCGGGTTTTGCTGCGCACAAAGTGCAAGGCATCTTCGTAAGCAGCGCGGGCGATGCCGGTATCGATGGCGGCGTGAAGGATCTGCGCCAACGGGCCGACCGTGGTTGGGCGTTCGAAGGCGCTTTGGAAGGGCAGCACGTCTTCCGCCGAGACGAACACGTCTTCGAACACCACGGAGCCGCTACCGGTGGTGCGCTGACCGAAGCCGCTCCAGTCGTCGATCACCGTCAGGCCTTTGCTGTCACGCGGGACGAAGGCCAGCTGCTGCACGCCGTTTTCATCCACCACCGAAGTGGGAATGCGCTGGGCGTAGATCGCCCCGGTTGCGTAGAACTTGCGGCCGTTGATGCGATACCCGGCACCGTCGCGCTTGAGGCTGGTGACGCGGTCGTGGGCGGTTTTGGTGCCCAGTTCCGCCAAGGCATTGCCGAAGCGTTGGCCGGCGAGGACTTCGGTGTATAGCCGTTGTTTTTGCGCATGACTGCCGTTTACGCGCAGCACTTCCAGTGCGTAGAAATGGTTTTGCGGAATCTGTCCCAGCGAGCCGTCAGCCTGAGCGATCAGGGCAATGACTTTGGCCAGGGTCACATTGGACACGCCAGCGCCGCCGTATTCCTTCGGCACGCTGATGCCCCACAGGCCCGAGCGGGAAAACACGTCGAGTTCCGGCAGTGGCAGGCGACGTTCACGGTCGCGCAGGGCGCTGTCGCGTTTGAAGTCTTCGGCCAGATCGCTGGCGACGATCAGCGCTTGCTCATCGCTGGTGATGACCGCGACGTGATGGGAAAAAGTCATGTGTTTCTCCAGAGGTCTGGTCAAATCCAGGAATGGCGAGCAGGCAACTTGCCGTTGAGGCGATAAGCGCCGACTGCGTGATATTTCCAGCGCACCGGGTCGTGCAGGGTGTGCACGCGGGCGTTGCGCCAGTGACGGTCGAGGTTGAATTCGGCGAGGGTCGCGCGGCTGCCGGCCAGTTCGAAAAGCTTTTCGCTGGCGAGCAAGGAAATCTCGGTGGTCAGCACTTTCGCTTCAGCTACGGCAATCGAGGCGCGGGCGGCGGATTCGGCGGTCAGTGGCGCGGCGTGGACTTGATCGAGCACTTTGCCGGCCTTGCGCAACAGTGCTTCGGCGGCGTGCAGTTCGATTTTCAGTTTGCCGATGTCGGCGATCACGTAGAGGTCATCGCTGGCGCGATCAACCTTGGCATCGATCCATGGCCGTGCGCGGGTTTTGACGAACTCAATGGCGTCGTCGATAGCACCACGAGCAATGCCGGCGTCGATGGCGGCTTGAATCAGCTGCGACACCGCACCTTGGGTGTTCGGGATCTCGTTGATCTTCCAGTTGTCGACCACCAGGCTCGACTCGACGCGTACGTTGTTCAGCAGAATCGTGCCGCTGGCGGTGGTGCGCTGACCGAAGCCTGACCAGTCATCGACGATGCGCAAACCCGGCGTACCGCGACGGACGAAGGCCAGCACCTGCTTGCCGTCATCGTTGAGTGCCTTGACCGCGACCCAGTGCGCAAACAGCGCGCCGGTGGAGTAGAACTTCTGGCCATTGATCAGGTAATCGTCGCCGTCGGCGGTGATTCGCGCTTTCAGCTCCAACGTGTTTTTGGTGCCGCGTTCCGGGCCGGCATTGCCGATGCGCCAGCCTTCCAGAACACTTTGGAACAGCTGCTTTTTCTGCGCCTCGGTGGCGCTGCCAAGGACCAGATTGATGATGCCGAACTGGTTCTGCGGGATCTGTCCCAGCGCCGGGTCGGCGGCGGAAATGATCGCGAACACCTCGGCCAGAGTGACAAAGGAAACCTGTGGGCCACCGTATTCGCGCGGGATGGCGATACTGCCTAATCCGCTACGGGTGAACTGTTCGATTTCCGACCACGGCAATTTGCGCTGACGGTCGCGTTTGGCCGCCTGCACGCGGGCGACTTGCGCCAGCTCATGGGCGGCCTTGATGGCTTGTGCGTCGTTGCGCAACACCTGCGCGGGCAACAACAGTGGGGCGATGTCCAGATCCGACTGGACGTTTGCGTCTGCCAGACTGGACATCAGTGCCGCTCCTTGGCTGCACGCAATGCCCTGGCGATCTGCACTGGGGTGATTGTGTTCCGGACCATACTACCTACCTCACATCTCATGAAAAACGCCGCAAAGTGCGGCGAACGAAAGAATGTCCGGTGGTCCGGTTCATATACCCTAAGCGTGTATAAATATTAAATAAACTAACTTTTAGGAATATGTATAGAAGGGGTGATGGTCGGGTTGGTTAAGAATTTCGAGTGAGGGGGCTCAACCCCCGTCACCACCAAAGCGCATCAGGCCTTGCGCGATTCGGCCGCTTTGAGTTCCTGCCTCAGAGGGACTTTCAGATAAGGATTCACACAGCCGATCTTCAAGGTCCGTGGCGGCGCCCAGCGTGAGTTGTTACCGACCCGATCAAGGATGCAATACGTCACGTCCAGGCGCAGATCCTCGCCAGCCTCGACAATCACCGACGGCGGGACCCAGACCTGAATCGGCAAGCCGATATCCGCGGCAGTGACCGGTGCCAGATCCATGCGCACATCACCCCAGCGCAAGGTGATGGCGTCATCCTCGGCCATGTTCAGGTACGGCTCGATAGTCAGCGGCACACCGCGTTTGATCTGGTTCGGATTCACGCCCTGGCGGCGAATGACGTCGGGGATGGTCACGGGGGCCAGTTGCTGGTTTTCATCTGCGCTCAGCGTCGAGGGTTGCCCACCGGGGCAGTCCAGTTTGACCTGCACGCGCGTCGCTGCCGACAGCGCCGGGCCCTGACCGACCTGCATCACCCGGTAGTGAATGCGCGCGGTGCCGCTGGCGATGAAACTCTCCGGCACCCGCAGGCGGACCGCTGTGCCGACGTCATCGGCCGTCAGCACCCTGGAGGCGACATAGCATTTGTTCCAGAACAGCTCGATCAGGTCTCCGCTGTCCATATCGGGGTAGGGCGAGACCTCGACCAGAAAATGTGCGGCGGCGCTCAGATTGATGCCGGTTTTTTGCGCAGGCGCCAGGATCGGCGCTGCCAGTTCGGGGGTATGCGAAGTGCGGGTCATCGATTTCTCTCCTTGAAGCCTTGCAGCGAAGTCCGTTTCTGAAAGAACAAAAGACGTGAATAAACGGGCAATAAAACTTTGAACTTTTATTCAAGTTGAATACGGGTTGATTGAACTAAGTGGTGCCAGTTGTCGACTAGATAAGAGTGTGCGGGATGGGGTGTCAATAGACGATATTAGTTAATCCGTGAATTACGAACTAATCAGAAGTTTCCTACGCTGCAGTGGTCATGTGCCTAGGCGTTAAGGCGAAATGAGCCACGGAACTCAGGGCTTTTTGGCGATTTTTGCGTAAATTTATTCGAACGCTGTCATGACGGATAAAGTGGGGTTGAGGCGTGCACTATCTTTTGCAGAACATATATATGTGCCGCTTCGGATATGTTTTATCTGGGTAGGGTGCTGGATGCTGCGGGGTTTTAATAAAGGTAACTTCCATCCATGGAAGTTACCGGTGGCGCAATGAAAGTTCTCAGGCGTGATTCAAGAACTTGCTGAGAAACTGTTGAGTGCGTTGTTCTTTCGGGTTGGCAAACAACGCTTTGGCTTCACCTTGCTCGACGATCACGCCTTTATCGAAAAACACCACACGGTTGGCCACGTCGCGAGCAAAACCCATTTCGTGAGTAACGATGACCATGGTGCGTTTTTCTTCGGCGAGACCCCGAATGGTCGCCAGCACTTCGCCGACCAGTTCCGGGTCGAGCGCCGAAGTCGGCTCATCGAACAGGATCACTTCCGGCTCCATCGCCAGCGCCCGGGCAATCGCCACGCGCTGTTGCTGACCACCGGAGAGACGACGCGGATAAGCGTCTTCCTTACCGGCGAGTCCGACCTTGGTCAGCAACTTCTTGCCCAGAGCAACCGCCGCTTCGCGCGGCATCTTCTTGACCACGATCGGGCCTTCGATGACGTTCTCCAATGCGGTGCGATGGGGGAACAGGTTGAAGTTCTGGAACACGAAACCCACGTGCTGGCGCAGGTTGCGCACCAGACCTTGCTGCTGGTTCAGTGGGCGACTGGTATCGATTTCGATATCGCCGACCTTGATCCGGCCGCTGGTGGGTTGTTCAAGGAAATTCAGGCAACGCAGGAACGTTGTTTTCCCCGAACCGCTGGGGCCGATGATCGCGACCACCTCGCCTTCCTTGACCTCGAGATCGATGCCGTTGAGCACGACTTGACCCTTGAATTGCTTGGTCAGTTTTTCCACGACGATCATTAGGTCAGGACTCCTGGTCGTGCCGATTGACCCGCTCTTCCAACTTGTTCTGGAAGTGCGAAAGCACCGTGGCCAGAATCCAGTAGATCAGCGCGGCGGCAAGATACATGGTGAAGACTTCGAAAGTCCGGGCGGTAATCAACTGCGCTTGACGGAACAGCTCCGGCACCTGAATGGTGGCGGCCAGTGCCGTGTCCTTGACCAGCGAAATGAAGCTGTTGCCCAGCGGCGGCAACGCCGTGCGCATCGCTTGCGGCAGGATGGCCCGGCGCAGGGTTTGCGCGCGGGTCATGCCGATGCTCGCAGCGGCTTCCCACTGGCCGCGTTCGATCGAACCGATCGCGGCGCGGAGGATTTCACAGGCATAAGCGGCCATGTTCAGCGAGAAGCCGATCAGCGCCGCCGGCAGCGGATCCAGTTCGATTCCCAGCTGCGGGAAACCGTAATAGATCACGAACAGCTGCACCAGTAACGGCGTACCGCGAAAGAACGACACGTAGACGCGCGCCAGCCAGCTCACCGATTTGAAGCGCGACAAACGCATCAACGCCAGGCCGAAGCCCAGCAGCAAGCCGAAGAACATCCCGCCGAGGCTGAGGACTACCGTGAAGTACGCGCCCTTGAGCAGGAAGGGCGCGGAGTCCACCAACAGCTGTGTGGTTTCGGCGATTTGCTGGCTCAATTGCGGGAAGTCCAGTCCGAATCCGAATTGAAATCCAGCTTCCATTATTTCGTGACGTCAGCGTTGAAGTACTTCTCGGACAGCTTCTTCAACGTGCCGTCGGCGCGCAGCTCGTCGAGAGCTTTGTTCACCGCTGCCAGCAGTTCAGGCTCGCCTTTGCGCAGGGCAATACCGGCTTCCTGACGCGAGAACGCTTCACCGGCGGCGACGGTTTTCGGCGCCTTCTTGGCGTATTCGAGTGCAGCCAGACGGTCGATCAGGATGGCATCGGTACGGCCATTGTTCAGGTCGGCGAACTTAGTCGGATCATCGTCGTAGGTGCGCACGTCAGCGCCCGGCACGTTGGCGCGGACCCACTGTTCGTAATTGGTGCCCAGGCCTACGCCGACTTTCTTGCCGGACAGGTCGGCGGCGGTCTTGATGTTCAGCGCGGCTTCTTTGCTCTTCAGCACCAGCGCCTGAATCCCGGAAACGGTGTACGGCTCGGAGAAGTCATACTTCTTCTTGCGCTCGTCGGAGATGGTCACCTGGTTGACGACGAGGTCCAGACGCTTGGACTCCAGCGCCGCGAGGATACCGTCCCACTTGGTCGGCTGAACCTTGGCTTTGACACCAAGCTTTTGCGCCAGCGCTTCGGAGAGTTCGACTTCGAAACCGGACAGCTTGCCGTCGGCATCGACGAAGCTGAACGGTGGGTAAGTGCCTTCCAGGCCGACGTTGATAACGCCTTTGTCCTTGATCTGTTGCAGCTGCTCACCGGCCACGGCCTGGCCGATCAGACCGGCGCTCAGCGCCAGGCCCAGCGAACCCACCAGCAGATTGCGACGTAGTGCGGAAAAATTCATGACGAGCCCCTGTGCTTTCTTATGGAAGACGCTAAAGGAAAGTTGGCGAATGGGTGATTCGGACGACAGCGCTATCCTGCCTTAAAGCAGCTTATGCGTCTCTCGCGAAATTCGCCTGCGGCGAGACTATAAGATGTCTTCGTTAGACTTGAAAATACTTAATATTGAAAATTATATTCTTTATTGGAATATGCAGTGTCTGTGGAAAAAGAGCGCAGCCTGCGGCAGTTCCTACAGGTAATCCCGTGTAGGAGCTGCCGCAGGCTGCGATCTTTTGATCTTGCTTTTACAAAAAATCCCTATAGGCAAACAACGCCGGCGCGCCGCCGGTGTGCAAGAAAATGATCGGCCCCTCATCAAAACGCTGACGCCCGATCCCGTCCAGCAATCCCGCCATCGCCTTGCCGGTATAAACCGGATCCAGCAACAGCGCTTCCTGACTCGCCAGCAATTTCACCGCCGCCAACGTCCCGGCATTCGGCTCGCCATAACGCGGGCCGAAATATTCATCCCACAACTCGACCTTGAAACTGCTCGGCAGCTCGACGCCGAGCAGGTCCGCCGTACGTTCGGCAAGGCCCTGAACCTTCGGCCGCTGGTCTTCTTCACTGCGTGAAACGGTCACGCCAATCACCGGCAATTGCGGCAGCACTTCAGCCAGGGCCAAGGCCAGACCACTGTGAGTTCCGGCGCTGCCGGAGGCTAGAATCACAGCGGCGAAATCCAGACCGGTGTCCTTGATCTGCTCGGCCAGTTCCAGACCTGCTCGTACATAACCCAACGCACCGAGCGCATTGGAGCCACCGATCGGCACCAGATACGGCTTCTTGCCGTTGCTGCGCAGGCGGGTGGCGAGGGCGATCAGTTGTTCGTCCGCATTGTCGAGGTTGTCGACCAGTTCGACCTTGGTGTCGAACAGATCCAGCAGCAGGCGATTGCCGTTGCCGGTGTAGTTGCTGTCGTCAGTGCCCAGCGGATTTTCCAGCAGCGCCACACAACCCAGACCCAGTTTGGCGGCCAGTGCGGCGGTCTGGCGAACATGGTTCGACTGCAATGCACCGGCGGTGATCAGCGTGTCGGCACCTTGCGCCAGGGCATCGGCAGCAAGGTATTCGAGTTTGCGCAATTTGTTACCGCCCAAGGCCAGCGGCGTCAGGTCATCGCGTTTGATGTACACCTCGCGACCGAGCCAGGTGGACAGGCGTTCGAGTTTTTCCAGTGGTGTCGGGTGGCCGAGCAGGTCGAGACGGTTAAAGCGGTCCAGCTGTTGTTTGATCATGAGTCCGTACTGGCGGAGGAAGATGAAAGGACTATAGGCACGCGCTTTTACAGGGGCAACCGTCAATCGCTTATAGCCAAATCGACTGAGGCCAGCACTATCGGTTCTTAATTCGCCTTCGCGAGCATGCCGTAAAGTAGTCGCCGTTGACGCGGCCAGACAGTCCGGCCGCCCGTGAGGAGTCTTTACCGTGAGCGAGCGTTCCAGCCATTGGCAATTGCAGACCATCGTCAGCCAACTGCGCAGCGCGCGGGATCAGTGGCGGGCACAGAACGGCCGGGCGTCCGGCGAGCAGGGCGGTCGCGAGTTACCGTCGCGGGCAGCGATGGCGGAGATTCTTGAAGCGTTATGTGGCGCGCTGTTCCCGATGCGCCTGGGCCCGGTGGATTTGCGCGAAGAGAGTGAAGATTTCTACGTCGGCCACACCCTCGATGTCGCCCTGAATGCCTTGTTGGCGCAGACCCGCCTGGAGCTGCGCTACGTCGCCCGTCATAGCGCGCAGGCCGACACTGAAGTCGAAGCCCGGGCGATTCAGATCGTGCAGGATTTCGCCCTCGCATTGCCGGGCTTGCGCACACTGCTCGACACCGATGTGCTGGCGGCCTATCACGGTGATCCGGCGGCGCGCAGCGTTGATGAAGTGCTGCTGTGCTATCCGGGGATTCTCGCGGTGATTCACCATCGCCTCGCGCACCATCTGTATCGTGCCGGGTTGCCGTTGCTGGCGCGGATCAGTGCGGAAATCGCTCATTCGGCGACGGGTATCGATATCCATCCGGGTGCGCAGATCGGCCGCAGTTTCTTTATCGATCACGGCACAGGTGTGGTGATCGGTGAGACGGCGATCATTGGTGAGCGCGTGCGGATTTATCAGGCGGTGACCTTGGGCGCCAAGCGCTTCCCAGCGGATGAAGACGGGCAGTTGCAGAAAGGCCATCCGCGTCATCCGATAGTTGAAGATGACGTGGTGATTTATGCCGGGGCAACGATTCTCGGGCGGATCACCATTGGCAAGGGGTCGACCATTGGCGGCAATGTGTGGCTGACGCGCAGCGTGCCGGCGGGGTGCAATTTGACCCAGGCGAATTTGCAGCATGATGATGGGACGCAGAAGTAAGGCTTTAAAAGCTGACCATCACCCCAGCCCTCTCCCAGAGGGAGAGGGGGCCGACCGAGGTGTTTTGGGTTATCCATCGACCTGAAATTCCGAGTCGATTATGGATTCGGTACAGCAGGACCACGTCGGCGTATCTCCCAAATATCCCCCAATCTGTCCCCTCTCCCTCCGGGAGAGGGCTAGGGTGAGGGGATGTTGAACGAATACCCTCAAACCCACGTCATACCCATCCTTGAGCTAGCGTAGGAAAACTACCGCCTAGCCGTACGATTAGTCCTTACCACCCCATCCATGTTTAACTTGAACGTTCATTCAAGTTAAACCGGTGGTTCGCTGCCCGCTCACAACAGGAGGCTTGCCTTTGCTGAGTCCGATCATTTCAGCCACGTTTCAACCCCTCGAGGTGCACGTTTCATGAGTGCATCGTCTACCCCCGCCAGCGGTCTGGTGCGCATGAATCCGCCGGTGTTCTACTTCGCCGCGACGGTCATTCTGCTGTTTGGTCTCGTTGTCATCGCCATGCCGGAGCAGGCCGGCGCCTGGCTGCTGGAAGCGCAAAACTGGGCGGCCAACACGGTCGGCTGGTACTACATGCTCGCGATGACCCTGTATCTGGTCTTCGTGGTGGTCACCGCCTTATCCGGCTACGGCAAGATAAAACTCGGTGCCGACCACGACGAGCCCGAATTCAGTTACCTGTCCTGGGCCGGCATGCTGTTCGCCGCCGGGATCAGCATCACGCTGTTCTTCTTTTGCGTCTCTGAACCGCTGACTCATATGCTCCAGCCACCGCAAGGCGAGGCGGGCACCGCGGATGCGGCACGTCAGGCGATGCAGATTCTGTTTCTGCACTGGGGCCTGCATGGCTGGGGCGTGTTTGCCTTCGTCGGCATGGCGCTGGCCTATTTCGCTTACCGCCACAATCTGCCGCTGGCCTTGCGTTCGGCGCTGTACCCGTTGATCGGCAAACGCATCAATGGCCCGATCGGTTACGCGGTGGATGGCTTCGGCATCATCGCCACGGTGTTCGGTCTGGGCGCCGACATGGGCTTCGGTGTGCTGCACCTCAACTCCGGTCTCGACTACCTGTTCGGCATCGCGCACACCCAGTGGATTCAGGTCGGCCTGATCACGCTGATGATGGGCGCGGCGATCATCGTCGCCGTCTCGGGCGTCGATAAAGGCGTGCGGGTGATGTCCGACATCAACATGCTGCTGGCCTGTGCGCTGCTGCTGTTCGTGTTGTTCGCCGGGCCTACCCAGCATCTGCTCAATACCTTGATCCAGAACCTTGGCGACTACCTCGGCGCCTTGCCGATGAAGAGTTTCGACCTCTACGCCTACGACAAACCGAGCGACTGGCTCGGTGGCTGGACAGTGTTCTACTGGGCCTGGTGGATTGCATGGTCGCCATTTGTGGGCCTGTTCATCGCACGGATTTCCCGTGGCCGCACCATCCGTGAATTCGTCTTCGGCGTGCTGTTGATTCCGCTCGGTTTCACCTTGGCGTGGATGTCGATCTTCGGCAACAGCGCCCTTGATCAAGTGCTCAACCACGGCATGAGCGCGCTGGGCATGTCGGCCATCGAGAATCCGTCGATGAGCATTTACCTGCTGCTGGAAACCTACCCGTGGAGCAAAACCGTCATCGCTGTGACGGTGTTTATCAGCTTCGTGTTCTTCGTCACGTCTGCCGACTCCGGCACCGTGGTGCTCTCGACGTTGTCGGCCAAGGGCGGCAACCCTGACGAAGACGGGCCGAAATGGCTGCGGGTGTTCTGGGGCGCGATGACCGCGCTGATCACCAGTGCGTTGCTGTTCTCCGGCAGCATCGATGCGCTGAAATCGGCGGTGGTGCTGACTTCGTTGCCGTTCTCGCTGATCTTGCTGCTGATGATGTGGGGCCTGCACAAG
>Ga0247818_10001388_pt1 | contig 15313 bp, 13 predicted proteins | sample 13C_Glucose_Day1_FD_192424 | JGI IMG/M metagenome (GOLD analysis project Ga0247818, IMG submission 192424) | Soil microbial communities from agricultural site in Penn Yan, New York, United States - 13C_Glucose_Day1 | ecosystem: Environmental > Terrestrial > Soil > Agricultural land | place...
CTTCTACCCCTTCAACGACATCGAGACCATCTCGCCCCGCCCGATGCTGTTCATCGCCGGCGAAAACGCGCACTCACGCGAGTTCACCGAAGAGGCCTACCGCCTCGCCGGTGACCGCAAGGAACTGATGATCGTGCCCGGTGCCGGTCACGTCGACCTCTACGACCGGGTCGACATGATCCCCTTCGACAAGTTGACCGAGTTCTACACCCAGAACCTTACCTAACGGGTGGGCGGGCAGTGACCGGACCCGGTTGAGTGCTCGTACCCCCACAGAGGACCCACCGAGATGCCGGCGTGCACCGACTACGCACGCCGGCATGTCCCTATCACCATCAACCTCGACGCGTGACGGCAGGGACACCGAGACACATCCACAGGTGCACGGACAAAACCCTTCTCGCGACGACACGCCCGCACCGCACCGCGGTTGCCGAACCGGGGTGACGAAGTACGGACGGAAGGACACCGATGACTGGGAACGGTGCCGACAACAATGAACGAGCGGGAACGATCGCGATCGGACTGGCCATCGCGATCACCGCCCTCCTGACCTACCTGGAGGCACTGGCCTGTTGACTGCTCAGGTCGGCCCTCTCACGACCCGAGCCTTAGCAGGCTCTCGCCTACGCAAGGCACCGTAGGCCGCAAGTAGTCCGCTACACGGGGTGCAGCTAGCGGCTGGCTCCGAGTCAACTCGTTCGGCTGCGACGCCGACACCAGCATCGACGGAGACAGCGTCATCATCGGGGAGAACGTCATCGGTGAAAGAGGGAGATGTCGTCGGGGTCGCCCCCCGACATGCCCTAGCAGTGATTCTCAGAGGAGGACCACTCTACCGGGATGACTGCGCCGTGACTGCCTGACGTTGCTCTTGCAGTTGATGTCTCAAAACATCGATAAGGGAGCAGAGGAAGGTTAACCGCAGAAGGGTCATCCGCCGACCACTCGATGTCGAAGATGCCACCAGCGAGCGAAGCCCGCTGAGGATCATTCGGCCGGCACGGGAGTAGCACTCCCACACCGCCGTCGATGTCGCAATCCTGGGCGGAGGGTTGAGTGGTGAATCGGATGCGCAGAGCGTGCCCAGGCTCGACCGACCAAAGATTCGGGTGCAACGGAATACTGAACAGTTGCTGCTGTCCCGGCGTCAGGTACGTATCCTGAGACTGGGTGGCGTAGGGCCGAATGAGTGTCCCGTTGCTGTCGCGCCACGTGTGATCGGAATCTAGAGCACTCTGGCTGCCGAGAACGACACCGAAAGTGATCGGAATTTCAGTGCCGTCTGGCGCGACGTCCAAAAGAGTCGCTATCAGTGCGAGATTCGTGGTGTTGGTTCGGGCGAAGACCTCGACACTTGAGGGACCGGCTAAAGTCACGCCATTGGTGAATGGTGCTGTCGTAAAATTCAGAACTCCATCAGATTCGGTTGGTGGCGTCCAAGCAATCGTTTCGCGCCCCGGGGTGGTCGCGAGGCCGTTCGCCAAGGTGGCGGCTGGGCCAAGGTAGAACGGGTCATAATCGGAGTCCAATGGGTAGGACGCCGCGTTAATCCAGCGTTCGCTTCCCTGCTCGTACAGATGCATAGGCTGCTCCGTGCGGTCGATGCCAGTCGCCTCATCCTTGAGCCAAGTGTCGTACCATCTCAGCATGACGGCAGGGTCCAGACCTTCAGTGTGGTGCCAAGGGCCTACGATCAGCTGGTACTTTCCCGATGCCGAGTCAGAGAAAGCAGGACCGTTGGTTGACTCCACGCGGACAGCTGCATTCTGCATTGCCGCATACATTTCCAAGGCTCCACGTCGCCCGACATCACTCCAGCCCGTCCACAAAAGCGTCGGAATGTCGTTATCGACGATCTTTGTTGCATAGCCAATCGGCTGGCGTTCTTGCCAGAACTCGTTGTAGGCGGCCGGCCCACCCGTGCGCAAATCGTTTGCCACTACACCGAAAGCATCTCGGGCGGAAGGCTGGTTCCCTACGAACTCGCCCATTTGATCATAAAGGACCGAATCACCTGTCGGAATACCTCCTACGAGCGACATCTCGCGAATGTAGTCCCATCCAGTGCACGCCGGGATGATGGCCTTTAGAGGCGAGCCCTTACCAACCATGCCGGCTGTGGCAATCAGTGCCATGCCAGGGTAGGAACAGCCGTAGCCGCCCACCGCGCCATTAGAGCCGTCCAATTTTCGCGCCGCCCACTCGACGATCTCCACACCGTCGGCAGCATCGCGCCCGGAAAAGAGTCCAAAACTACCGCCCGAGTCTTGGGTACCTCGGATCGAAACACTGGCAAAGATGTATCCATGCTGTGTGAATAGTTTGCCGTGTTCGACCGCATACGGCTCGGTATCGGGAGCGTACGGCGTAATATTCACTATTACGGGAAAAGTTCCCGGAGCGCGTTCTCCGGTAGCCACATCTGCTGGATATTTGACGGTCGCGTCGAGGACGACACCGTCATCCATTCGCACCGGAATGTTGTCGGAAACGACCTGTCCGTACGTCGCAGGGCCCAGTTCCCAACCTTCTCCAGACGAAGGCGTCTTGAGGGGGCCCTCGGAGGATTCCGCAGTGCACCCTACGGCAACACTGGCGAGGACGACAACCACACTGAGACACAGTCTAATACGCCGCAGACTGGGGAATTTCACTCGGCGATCCTCTCGCGATTGATGTGTCGGTCGAGCCGATTCCGGCGACGGCGGTCGAGCGCATGTCGAGGAACGACTGAAGCGTGGAAAACCGGAAGGCCGAGGGGCATCAGCCGCATCTTGCCAATCGATTGGTGCCGACTTTACCGCCGCAAAGGCGCCCGCAGCAAGGCTCCGCGTTGACTCATCGGAAATCCCGCGTAGGTCCATTCGTTGCCTCACCTGATAATGCCCGCGTAGCGGCGTGTCGGTCGGGAGTTCGGGTGGTGGCGGTAGGGCCGGATGATGGGACTGTCGAGGGCCGAGCGCAAAGCTGTGCCGAAGACGATCGCGACCCGCTACACGCGGGCCGACAAGGTCGCCAGGGAATCATCCTCGACGAACTGTGTCGCACGACCGGCTGGAACCGTGACCACGCTCGCATAGGTACTACATACGGTGTTGATCCCTCGCGTCGTCACAGCACGCGCACCTCGGCCCGCAAAATACGGACCGAAGGTCATTGCGGCGCTGGTATTCTTCTGGGAATGCCCGCCGGCAAGCGCCTGGCACCGACACTGCCCGAGTTGGTACCACTGTTGCGTCGGTTCTCCGAACTCGCGATCGACGACGACACGGTAACGCTTGGGCGGTTGTCTGATAGTGGCTTCACCAGTCGCGGCGGCGCCGGAGAGGTTCCCGCAACAGCTCGCGCGACCCTCGGGCGAAGACATGGGTGGCCCGTTCACGAGAGCTACCGGAAGGGACTGACGCAGAGCCCGCGCCCTATGTCGAGCAGAAGGCTTGGCCGTGAACCATAAGCGCACACAGAGATTGTGGCCCGAGGAAGGCTTGAGACGTCCGGTCAAAGTTCGCTAGAAACGCCGAATCGGCGAGGGTCGCAATCAACGGTTGCGGGCCACGGATCCGGACCAGATGTTGGCGTTGGACTTCCAGGTCGATACCACGGTCGACGGCCGACAGGTGCGGTTCCTCCATATCGTCGACGAGTTCACCTCAGAGGCCCTTGCGACGCAGGCGTTTCGGTCCTGCAGCACGAATCAGTTGATCGAAGTGCTCAAGCGGGGTACGCCTCGGGTGATCGGAACTCGAGCGATCCCTGTGGTCGGTAACTGTTGTACTCGAGCCTCCAATCGTCAACAAGGGCCTGCTCCTCGGTCAGCGATGGAACACCTCGCAGGCGAGGAATTCGTTGGAATTGAGAATGGGGCCCAGTCATGTCTTCTATAACTTCATCGTGGTGGAGACTTTCCTCGCCGCCGACGTCGATGCACACGAGTTCTGGACAGTGCAGACTCAATCATCCGTGACATGAGTTCGCGCGCGGAATTGGGCAATTCTCGAAACTCGCCGGATGTACACGACGTGCGTCCCCGACGATGGACGCTCGGTCCGCATACACGGGAGTAGCCCCTCTGCACCGGGGTGCCCGACGACGATCATCGAACACCCCGGCACGCCACAGGACTCCAAGTCTTAGAGATCCAGCACCAACCGCGTATCGTGACAACGCGAGACACAGATCATCATGGTGTCGTTCGCTTCCTTCTCCTCGTTTGACAGGAGTGAGTCACGGTGGTCGACGCGCCCCGCCAGAACAACGGTTTCGCAGGTTCCGCACGTCCCCTCGCGGCACGTGAACGCTGGCGCCAATCCATCCGCCTCAAGAGCTTCCAGTACGGAACGCCCCGCAGGCACGATAACGGTGCGGTCACTGCGCTCAAGGCGAACCTCAAATTGGATGTCCAGGGCATTCTCGATGACTTTGGGACTGAACCGCTCCGAATGGGGCGCTGCCCTTCCCTGATGCGAGCATGCCGCCTCAAGGGCCGTCAACAGCGGCTCGGGGCCGCATGCGTACACCTCCGCACCCCGTGGCGTGTTCGACAGAACTCCGTGGAGATCGAGCAGTCCGAACTCGTCTTGTGGCTGGAGGACGACCCGGTCGCCGTATGCCGCCAATTCGTCCCTGTAGGCCATAGAGGCCCGAGTCCGACCCCCGTACAGCAACTTCCAGTCTGATCCGGTTCGCTCAACGCTGGCGATCATCGCTAAAATCGGGGTGATGCCGATCCCGCCGGCGACGAAGAGATAGCTTTCCGCGGGAACCAATTCAAAGTGATTCCGCGGTGCGCGGACTATCAGCTCGCGCCCCGGAACCGCAATATCGTGAAGCAGTTGCGATCCGCCGCGGCCATCCGCCACCCGCAGAATCGCAATGCGATACCTATCGCGATCGCGGGGGTCACCGCACAACGAATACTGCCTAGTCACAGAATCGCTGATAACGACGTCGATATGAGCGCCGGGCCCCCACGCCGGCAACCCGTCGGTACCTGGCGCCGGCGTAAGGGTGAGGGCTATGACGTCGTCCGCGACATCTAGACGCTCGTTCACCAGCACCGCCATATCGGACGTGCGGTCAGCACGGGCAGGCTTCACCGTGACACCTCCGCTGTCGCTCACCAGTTCACCATCGCTCTCATAACGTGACACGGACGTGCGCCGAGGCGTGCGTGAGCACGCCTCGGCCACGACTATCGCCCAATCGCCTCGAGGTATAGCCGCTTGAAATTGCGGTTGATGGTCTCGTAGACATCGTTGTAAGGACCAGGCTCGTATGCGGGAGACTTGAGACCACGCTGGATCAACTCACACAGGTCGTCATCCTGTTGACGGGTGACAATGCCGACTTCGCGCAGATGCGCGAGGTCGTAGTCGACGCCCTCGATTGCGTCTGCGTTCACAAGGCCGATGACGCGGGACTCGGTCGTCGTTGGGGTAAGTGGCTTGTAGGTCGTAATTTTGACAAAGTCGGGCAGGACGACCATCTCCAGCGAACCCGTGTGCCAAGACACGTACGAGGCTTGGGTCGGCGGGCTGTCGGGATCGCCGAGCATCTTCTTGACACCGAACTTGCCGTCGATCGTCAACGACTCGTCCAGGAGCGGGTAGTTATCGGTCCAGTCGAAGTCCCCGTCGGGGATCGTGTCCCCGAGCGGCCCGTCGCGCTCGACGCGAACTACCTTACTGACCTCAGGATGGTTCACAGCACAGTGATAGCACTCTAAGCCATTCTCCCACAGCACTTTCCAGTTGCAATTCAGAATCTTCTTCACGTCCCATGCCACCCGAGTGTGCTCGAGCCTGTACTGGCTCAGATCTGCTGCGGCGAGATGCTCCGCGACGGTGGTTTCCGGGTTTTCACTGAAATTGACGAACACCAGACCAGCCCAGACGTCCACTGCTGCCCTCTTTAGCGGATAGGCGGACTTGTCGAAGTCAGCATGCATGCGAGGCGCGGACATGAGCTTTCCGTCATGATCGAAGGACCACGCATGGTACTGACACACGATGGCACGCTTGCAGTTCCCTTCCTCCGCATCCACGAGGCGTGATCCCCGGTGACGACAGACATTGTGAAGGGCGTTCAGGTCACCGGAACGATTTTTGGTCACGATCACCGAGTAGTCGACGAAGTCGAACTTGATGAAGTCACCCGGGTTTGCAAGCTGCGATATGTGCCCGACATAGTGCCACCGCTTGAGGAAGAATGTGTCCAGTTCCCGCTGGAACCAGTCCGGGCTGACATAGGCATCACGCGGTAAACCAACGTTCGGCAGATCCTTGATTGCAATTTCTGAAGACGCGGTAATAGTCATCGTTCAGTCCTTTCGTGCACCAGTGTGCAGTATGTTCATGGTCCACACCCCAATCAGGGGCAGAGCCCTCTCCCGATCACGGTCAGGTGAGGGCGGGCGTCGCCAGTTCCCGCTCCGCGCTGCTCTGCGCATCCGGCAGAAGCGTTGCAGCACCGAAGTCCCACGAGATGGTGACGTCGTCGCCGCGGCGAAGCTGATCGCCGGTCACCGCAGGCTCTCGCACCGTGATCCGGCCGTGCCCCGGAACATCGATTTCCAAGCGGCGGGTGGCGCCGAGGTAGACAAGATCCGCCACCACGCCCGGCAGCGAGCATCCGTCGGAGGCATTCGTGCAGTTCGAAGCGCCGACTCGGCAGACCTCCGGTCGCAGGAGGAAGGACGCCGACACTCCGATCGGAGCATCCGTTCTTTCGACGCGAACTCGTGAGTCGCCGATGGCGACGACAGCCTCATTGCCGATGTCCTCAGCGGGTCCGGTGAAGATGTTCGACTCACCGAGGAAGTTCGCCACGAAACGGCTGGCCGGCCGACGGTACAGGGTTTCACCCGTGTCGCACTGCTCGATCCTGCCCTCGTTGAACACCGCGATACGATCCGACAGCGTCAGCGCCTCTTCCTGATCATGCGTGACGAGCATGATGGTGACGCCAAGCTCTCGGTGAATGCGGCGGATCTCCCCTTGGAGGGAGTCACGCAGCTTCTTGTCCAGTGCGCCGAGCGGTTCGTCCATGAGGAGAATCGGAGGGTCGAATACCACGGCCCTGGCTAGGGCGACTCGCTGCTGTTGACCGCCAGAGAGCTGCTTCGGGTAGCGATCACCGAACTCTCGGAGATGCACGAGATCGAGTGCCTGACCGACCTTCTCCTTGATCTGTGCCCGAGTCATCTTCCGCCGCTTGAGTGGGAAGGCGATGTTCTCCGATGCCGTCATATGCGGGAATAGAGCATAGTTCTGAAAAACCACGCCGATGTTGCGACGATGCGGCGGACGAGAGCTGATCGACTCTCCTCCGAGCAGGATCTCTCCCGCTGTCGCTGGAGTGAAACCGGCGATCATGCTGAGCGTCGTCGTCTTTCCGGACCCACTGGGGCCCAGCAGGGTGACAAACTCGCCCGGCTTAATGGACAGATCGACCGACTTGACCACGCCATTCTTGCCGTAGTTTTTGCTGAGGCCTACGAGGTCAAGGGCAACGCCCGCCCCGCTGTGCGTTTCAGACCGCATTCTTCTTACTCCTTGTGATACGTACGGCGATGACAGCAAGGAACAGCGCCACAGTCACGCCGCTCGCCAACGCTGATGCTGCAGCGATTGTCGGATCCGAGTCCCTTGCGACGCTCGAATACATCTGGACCGGAAGGGTGGTTTGAAGCGGCGAGGCGAGAAAGATCGACACGAGGGTTTCGTTGAAGGACCCCAGGAAGGCCAGCAAAGCGCCCGTCGCCACACCGGGCAGGATGATTCTGAGCGTCACCAGCATGAAAGTCGTCACCGGCGGTGCGCCGCACGAGGCCGCAGCCTGTTCGAGGCTTCGATCCAGACTCTGTAGTGAAGAGGTCACGCTGATCACCACGAACGGCAGCACGAGCACTACGTGAGCCAGAACGAAACCGAGGACAGTGCCGGAGATCCGCCACTGGAGGAACATCGAGTACATTCCGATGCCGGCGACGACAGCGGGAACAACGGTGGGAAGGAGAATGATCGACTGGATACCTGCGACCAGACGCCGCGACTTGGACCGATGGAGCCCCAGCGCAGCTATAGTGCCTAGGACTGTCGCCAGGACCATGACGATGGTGGCTGTTTGCAGGGAGTTCAAAAAGGCGTTGTACCACTTGGCGTTCTGGAAAAAGTTCTCGTACCACTGCAGTGACCATCCAGGAGGCGGGAACACAAAGCTTCCCGCGCTCGTGAAGCTCACGATCGTCACGACGACGATCGGCGCCACAATCCATACGAACACGATGGCTGCCCAGACGGCCAGCAGAAACCTGCTTGGAGCTATGCGCGACACGAATTAACTCTCCCTCGAGTCGGTGCCCAGGGACGTGATTGCCGGCCCGACGAACCGTCTTCCTGCGAGCAACAGAACCGCGGTGGCCACGATCATGACTGCAGCTATGGCACCGCCACGACCCCAGGACAACAGCGTGCTGATTTGTGTATAGAGGAACTGTGACAGAAGTACCTGGTTGGGCGATCCCAGTAGGTCCGGGGTGACGTAGAAGCCGAGCGAGATGACGAAGACCAAGAGGCTTCCCGCCAGAACCCCCGGAATCGAGAGCGGAAAATACACCTTCAAGAATGCGACGGCAGGACGAGCGCCCAGGGTGTGTGCGGCACGCACAAGACTCATGTCGATTCTGCTCATCGTCGCATACAGCGGCAGCACCATGAACGGAAGCATCGCCTGAATCATCGCGATGGTCGCGCCGGGTACCGATCCCGAGAGTTGCAGCTGTTCCAGCCCCAGAGAACGACCGAGCTGGTCCACCGGTCCATTGTCCTGCAACAGGATCACCCAGGCGAACGTCAATGCCACGGGCGACGAACAGAACTGCACCAGAACCACACCGAGGAGAACCGTTCGCCACATCGGCTTCGCGACGGTGATGAGGTAGGCGTAGGGGTAGGCGATCAGGAGGCATCCGATCGTGATCGCCACACCTGTGACCAAAGTTCGGACAAGAATGGTGACGTTCACTGATTCGCCGAGAAACCACGTGAAGTTGTCGAATCCGCCGACCTGGGGAGCCTGGAAATCCGTGAAGCCCCGCCGCAGCGCCTCGAACGTCGGCCAGGCGAAGAGCACCGTGATCATCGCCAACGCCGGTAGCGCCAGCCAGAGCCAGTCCGATGGCAGCCTCCTGCGGTGCTTGGGTCGCGACGACGATTCCCCTTCGCCGTTGGGTCGAGCGTCGCTGGAGTGGCGACCGTCGACGTCAGCTGTAAGTGTCATGGCGTCAGCCCGCCTGCCAGGTAAGCCATGCCTGGTCAACTCGGTCGTTATTCTCGCTCCACCACTTCATGTCTACGATGTGCGTGTCATCCAGATGGCCGGACTCTGTCGCAGAGAACTTCCTGCCGAGCTCGTCCAGTTCGACACTGGAGCCTTCGACGGTCGGTGCGTACGGAACTGCTTCCGCCAACTGCTCCTGTGGCGCGGGCGTCGCGATGTAGGAGAGGAACTTCTGTGCCGCCTCCTTGTTGGGAGCCCCCTTTGGGATGGTGAGCTGATCCGTTGCTCGCATCGCGGTGTTCCACACGGGCGCGTACGGTGCGCCGTCCTTCGCGGCGGTATGCGCCCGGCCGCTATATACCAACGCCATCGCAACCCCGCCCGAGTTGAGCTGCTCGGTCGACTGGGCAGTCGTCCCGTACCACGAGACGTCGTTCCGCAATGTGGCCAACTTCGCCATCGCGCGCTCGTAGTCGAGTGGGTAGAGATTCTCGGGCGCGACACCGTCTGCCATGAGAGCAAGCTCTAGCTGTCCTGGCACTGCATAATCCCACATCCCCCGCTTACCCGGGTACTTCGCGGTGTCGAAGAAGTCCGCAATCGAGGTGGGTGGATTGTTGCCGAATAGGTCCTCGTTGTAGACCATCACGAACGATTGCTGCAGCACCGGCAGCCCGCAGTCGCTGAAGATCAGATCCGGATCGATCTGTGACATGTCGACAACGGTCCGGTCAATCGGTTCGAGCAGTTCACCACATTTGGCGACAGCGACGTCGGTAGCCACCTGTACGACGTCCCAGGAAACGTTGCCCGACTGCACCATTGCCTGAAGCTTGGCGTAATCGGTCGGCGAGTCCTGAACCACCGTGATGCCGTTCTGCTCCGCGAACGGATCGGTCCAGTACTGCTCCTGAAGCGCCTGACCGTCGCCCCCCCACGACACAAATGTCATCGCATCTTCCGCTCCAGGCGACGCGCCACACGCGGTGAGTAGAGCAACGCTCCCGGCGAACGCTGCTGCAGAGATAGGCTTCTTCATGTTTCTTCTCCTGTCGACGCTGCGGGATGGCCCGCCGGTGGGGTGACCGTCGCGTCCGCGGTTACTGGGGGATGCTCACATCGCAGTGCAATTTGGTCGGACTCTCGCCTGTCCAGGTATGGCGGCTTTCATCCTCATCACTGATCGCGTTGCCAATCGATTGGTATCGACCATAGCTGTGATGTGTGTCGCACACAAGTCCGAGAGTGAGTGTTTACGTGGACGCAATTGAAGCTGAGCTAATGAAACAGTTCTGCAACAGATGCTCCCCCGCCCTCAGTCTCGCCGGCGCGTCACTTTCGTCCTTAGATATGTCCGCAACAACCGACACCTGGAGCCGAACGCCGCGCGAAATTTGCGCGCTGCCGCAGCTGCAGCCGCGTGTGACATCCCAAGATCCAAGGCTGTTGATTCGCTACGCAATCCGATGCTCAACCATCGACTGCAGCGTGGCCTTCAGGTATCGTTCCAAACGATTGGCAAGGGTTGGCCATCGTTTCCCGAATCCCCTCTGGAGCCCGCCCTGTCATCCTCGACTGCCATCTCGACGAAGGACAATCATGAACTCGATTACGGCCAACGCGCTCGTGTTCACTGCCCAAGGGAACCTCGAACTAGACGTCGTGGACATCCAGGCGCCGGGCCCGGGCGAGATCCGCGTGCGGCTGAAGGCCAGCGGCGTGTGTCACTCCGACCTGCACGTCGCCAACGGAGACTGGGGCTCAAAGGTTCCGACGGTTCTCGGCCATGAGGGGGCCGGAATTATTGAATCGGTCGGCCCCGGAGTATCCCCAGACCGAGTCGGGGAGCACGTCGCACTGTCCTGGTTCGCTCCCTGCCTCAAGTGCAAGTACTGCGTCAGCGGTCGGCAGTGGGCGTGCCGCGACACTACCGCCAACGACGCGGTTATGGCGGACGGGACCACCCGCATCCGCCGAGCAGGTGCCAGCATTCACGCCTTCCTCAACGTCGGCAGCTTTGCCGAGTACGCGGTGGTGCCGGAGTCCGGCGCCATTACGATCCCCGCCGAGCTTCCGTTCGAGATCGCCGCACTCATCGGGTGTGCTGCAACCACCGGAATCGGGGCGGTGCTCAATACAGGCAAAGTGCCGGCGGGGAGTTCCGCCGCGGTTGTCGGATGTGGAGGTGTCGGACTATCGGTGGTGATGGGCCTTGCACTTGCCGGCGCCAACCCGATCATTGCAGTCGACATGTCCGACGAGAAGTTGGCAGCAGCCAAGGCGGTCGGTGCAACGCACGTCATAAATGCCGCCGACGGAACGGTCGTGGAGCAGATTAGGGAGTTGACCGACGGCGGCGTCGAGTACGCCTTCGAGGCAGCGGGGCGGGTGGACACCGCCGAGCAGTGCGTGTCGATGACATGTGCCGCAGGAACCGCAGTTCTGGTGGGCATGCCATCGGGCGGTACGGCCCTGCCTTTGAACCTGCTCGACGTGACCCTCAACGGCAAGTCGGTCGTGGGATGCAGCTACGGCGGTTCCACCCCGTCGCTTACCTTCCCGATGCTGGCGGAACTGTACATGTCGGGTCGGCTTCCCCTGGACAAGCTGGTGGGACGTCGGATCGAGCTCGGCGACGTGCCGCATGCGTTCGAGGAGATGAAGGTCGGACGCGGCCTCCGCTCGGTCGTCTGCTACTGATCTGCAGAGCTCGAGTAACTACTTGACTCTGCCCGCCCACCGGCTCGGTGGGCGGGCAGAGTTTGTCTCTGACCTTAGTGAAGGTCAGCGGCCGGCGAGGAGCTCGGCAAGGTGGAGCACCTCGGTGGCGGGGTGGAGGTTGTCGATCTGGGTGCGGCAGGAGAATCCATCGGCAAGGACAACGGCCTGAGGGGGGAGGGTGCGCAGCGCCGGGAGGAGCTGCGTCTCGGCTACCGCTACGGACACCTCGTAGTGGTCACGTTCGGCACCGAAGTTTCCGGCCAGGCCACAGCAACCACCGACCGTCGTTACCTTGGCGCCGGCTCGCTCCAGAAGTGCACGGTCGGCGTCCCAGCCGATCACGGCATGGTGATGACAGTGGGGCTGCGCGGTGATCTCCAGGCCTGAGAGGTCTGGCGGGGTGTAATCGGCGTCCGCAGAGAGTAGTTCGGCCAAGGTACGCACTGCCGAGGACACCTGTGCCGCGTCCGAGGTGTCGACGAGCTCGACCAGATCAGATCTCAGCGCGGCGGTACAGGACGGTTCGATTCCCAGCACGGTGGCGCCACGCTGTACATAGGGATACAACACGTCAACCGTGCGCCGCAGCCGCCGCCGCGCTCCGTCGAGTTGGCCGGTCGAAGTCCACGTCAGTCCGCAGCACACCTCGCTTGCGGGCAGATGGACCGCGTATCCCGCGTCGTTCAGAAGGTCGATGGTGGCTGTTACCACCCGCGGATTGAAGCTCGAGCTGAAGGTGTCGACGAAGAGAACGACCTCTCGACCTGGCGTGTACTTTCCGACACCCGGTGGTCCAGTCTTCACCGCAGCCTTGAACGCGGCCCTGTCGGTGGACGCGGCCAACTGAGGGATGGAGCGTCGTGCGTCGATACCCGCGAACCACATCAGCGGCCGGTGCAGAGGCTCTACGCTGCTGAGGCCGTTGAACAGTGCTGGGAGGCGACGCGCGAGACGCAACCACAACGGCAGCCAGCCGAGCGAGTAGTGCGAACGCGGGCGCAGCCGCCCGGCATACCGAGCGTTGAGCACCTCGGCTTTGTACTTGGCCATGTCGACACCGGTCGGGCAGTCCGACTTGCACCCCTTACAGCCCAAACACAGGTCCAGCACATCGCCTACTTCCGGAGACTGCAAACCGTTCGGACCGAGCTTTCCCGACACCGCGTCTTGGAGCACCCGTGCCCGCCCGCGAGTGGAGTCCTTCTCGTTCCTCGTGGCCTGGAAGGATGGGCAGATGACGCTGTCAGGTGCCGGGTTCGCTGCGACACATCGTCCGACGCCCGTGCAGCGGTGCACGGCATCGAAGAGACCGGCCGAGTCGTCCGGATAGCTGAACGCCGCGGAGCGCGCCAGGGGCAGTGGCGTCGTGTAGCGGATATCGGCCTCCACCGGAACGGGATCGACAACGATTCCGGGATTGAGCAGGTTCTCGGGATCAAAGTGCGCCTTGACCTTCCGGAAGACGTCGATGGCTGCAGCCGAGTACATGTGCGCGAGCAGCTCGCCGCGCGCTCGACCGTCACCATGTTCACCCGACATTGATCCCCCGTATTTGGCCACGAGTGTCGCTGCATCGTCGAGGAAGTCCCGATAGCGCCGGCGACCCCCACTGTCGTCGAGGTCGAAGTCGATGCGTACGTGTACACACCCGTCCCCGAAGTGACCGTATGGGACACCCGTGAACCCGTGGCCGGTGAGCAACTCTTCGAAACGAGTCAGATAATCCGCGAGGTGCTGCGGAGGCACTGCCGCGTCTTCCCATCCTGCGTGGGCGGGGCGGCCTGTGGACGTACGTGCGACCAGACCAGACCCGTCTTCACGGATCTTCCACAGGGCAGCCATTTGCGCCGACGAGGTCACGACCCGATGGTCCAAGGCCCGGCTGGCGTCGGCCACAGCGTCGGCCACAGCGGCGAGGGCAGACTTCTCTTCGCCGACCACTTCGACGAACAGCCATCCGGCGCCCTCTGGAAGGTCGCGTACTGCAGCCGACCTGTCCGCGACTGCGTTCGTGATGCGACGGTCGAGGCCTTCGCAGGCAACCGGAGAAAATGGAAGGATCGCCGGGACCGCGGCGGCAGCGGCGATCATGTCGGGGAATCCAAGCACGACCATGACTTTGTGCGCAGCGTCGGCAACGAGACGGATATCGGCCTCCACTACCGTTGCCAGCGTTCCTTCGCTGCCCACCAACATTTTCGTGACGTCGAAGCCGTTCTCAGGAAGCAGGTTTTCAAGCGCGTAGCCCGAGACTTGCCGCCCGAACCGGCCGAACTCGGTGCGGATGGTGGCTAGCGAGTTCATCGTGGTGGTTTGCAATCCCCGCAGAACAGATGACCCGTCGCTGGATCCGTCTGCGAGGCTTCCGAGGCGGAGGTGCTCACCCGTACCGGTCACCACATGCAGGCCGTACACGTTGTCGCTGGTGCGTCCGTACCCCAGAGCCCGCGAACCGCATGCGTTGTTTCCGATCATTCCGCCGATCGTGCATCGAGAGTGGGAGGACGGATCTGGACCGAAACGCAGACCGTACGGGGCTGCGGCTCGCTGCAGCGTCGCGTGTGCGGCGCCCGCCTGTACTCGAGCCCGGTTGCTCTCGAAGTCCACGCCAAGCACGCCGTTGAGGTGTCTCCTGTGATCAACCACGAGTCCGGTGCCGATGGCGTTGCCTGCGATCGATGTGCCGGCGCCGCGGCTGGTAATCGGGATGCCGTGTGCGGTGGAGACCGACATGATGGCGTCGATTTCGTCGATGGCCCGCGGGAACACCACAGCGCTCGGTGGTACCCGGTAAACCGAGGCATCCGAGGAGTACAGCGATTTGGTCAGTGCACTGTCGTCGACCTCGACTCCCTGACGCCGTAGCGCCATCACTGCCTCGACAACCGCGGCGGGTGCGGGGTGCGTCACCGAGGAGATCATCTTGTCCGGTCCGCGTCCGCAGTCATCGGGAGAAGACACAGAGTCGCTCCACGGTGAGTGCGGAGGCGGTCGACTCGGGCCCCTCCTTGGTGTTTCCGGAGTTCCGGAGTCCTCCGTAGGGCATGTTGTCGGCGCGGAACGACGGTGCCTCGTTCACCAGAACCGCGCCGAAATCGAGTCTGTCGGTGGCCGCCAGGGCCTTGTCGAGGTTCTGGGTGAAGACCGCGGCCTGCAGGCCGTACTGGGAGTCGTTCGCCATGTCGATCGCTTGATCGAAACTCTCTACTCCGACGACACTGACCACCGGGGCGAACGCTTCCTTCTGAATGAGATCGCTGGACTGCGCAACGTTGTTCACCACGGTCGGGGGTACAACCCCGTCGGATCG
>Ga0247818_10001392_pt1 | contig 15287 bp, 7 predicted proteins | sample 13C_Glucose_Day1_FD_192424 | JGI IMG/M metagenome (GOLD analysis project Ga0247818, IMG submission 192424) | Soil microbial communities from agricultural site in Penn Yan, New York, United States - 13C_Glucose_Day1 | ecosystem: Environmental > Terrestrial > Soil > Agricultural land | place: USA...
AGGTTCTGCCTTGGCTTTTGTACTTTTCCAAGGAAGCTTTTATGCCGGACGCCTCGTCCCTCAACGCTGCATTCATGGTGGTTCAGAGCAATAGCCTGGACGAGCTGCGCAGCCTGGTGGTCAGCATTATGCGGCGCTATCCATTGGCGCCCTTGGAGAATGAAATCGCTCTGGTGCAGAGCAACGGTATTGCCCAATGGCTCAAATTGGCATTGGCTGAGGATCCCCAGGACGATGATCTCGGTGGTTGCGGAATTGCTGCAGCCATCGACGTGCAATTACCCGGCAGCTTTATGTGGCAGCTCTACCGCATGGTCCTGGGCCGAGATGAAATCCCTGCCAAATCCCTGCTCGACAAGGCACCCTTGACCTGGCGATTGATGCGTCTATTACCCCAGTTGATCGACCGTCCGCATTTCGAGCCGCTCCAGCGCTTTCTCACCCACGACACCGACTTGCGCAAGCGCTATCAATTGTCTGAACGCCTGGCGGATCTTTTCGACCAATATCAGGTGTATCGCGCGGATTGGCTTGAAGACTGGGCGCAAGGTTTCCATCAATTACGTAACGTCAGGGGCGAAATCAAACCCCTGCCGCCGACCAGTTGCTGGCAGGCCGAACTATGGCGAGCGCTATTGCAGGATGTTGGCGAGCAAGGCATGGCCCAGAGTCGTGCGGGTGTTCACCAGCGGTTTATCGAAAGAATAAACACCCTCGAGGTCGCCCCCGCAGGCCTGCCCTCACGTGTGATCGTTTTTGGTATTTCTTCATTGCCGGCTCAAGTGCTTGAGGCTCTGGCCGGACTCGCACGTTTCAGTCAGGTCCTGCTTTGTGTACACAACCCCTGCCGTCACCACTGGGCCGATATCGTCGCCGACAAAGATCTGCTGCGCCACCAATACAAGCGTCAGAGCCGCAAGACCGGCATGCCGTTCGTACTTGATCCTGACACCTTGCATCAACATGCTCATCCACTGCTCGCCGCCTGGGGCAAACAAGGTCGCGACTACATCAACCTGCTCGACAGCTACGATGATCCAAACAGTTATCGCGCGGCATTTCGTGACGGGCGCATCGACCTGTTCAGCGAAACGCTGCCGCAGAACTTGCTGAATCAGCTCCAGGACGACATCCTGGAGTTGCGACCACTTGATGAAACGCGTGAGCATTGGCCCGCTGTCGATCTGACGCAGGATGAGTCGATCCGCTTTCACATCGCCCACAGCGCTCAGCGTGAGGTCGAGATTCTTCATGATCAGTTGTTGGCCCGCTTCAGCGCCAACCCTGAATTGCGTCCCCGCGATGTGATCGTAATGGTGCCGGACATCGACAGCTATGCTCCGCACATCCGCGCGGTTTTTGGCCAGCTTGAGCGACACGATCCGCGCTTCATCCCCTTCACCCTGGCCGATCAGGGGCAGCGCGGTCGCGATCCCTTGCTGATTGCCGTCGAGCACCTGCTCAAGTTGCCGGACAGTCGATTTCCGGTGAGTGAAATCCTCGATTTGCTCGACGTTCCCGCCTTACGTGCCCGATTCGGTGTTGAGGAACGTGATTTGCCGACTCTGCATCGCTGGATTGAAGGCGCAGGCGTGCGCTGGGGCATGAATGCCGAGCAACGGGCAGGTCTGGGGCTTCCGGATGAACTCGAACAAAACAGCTGGCATTTTGGCTTGCGCCGGATGCTGCTCGGTTACGCTGTCGGCAGCTCCAATGCCTGTGCGGGCATCGAGCCCTATGATGAAATCGGTGGGCTGGATGCTGCGCTGATCGGGCCTTTGGTCGCGTTGCTCGATGCGCTGGAACTGGCGCATCAGGAGCTCACGCAACCGACGCAACCCAATGAGTGGGGCCAACGTCTCCAGGCGCTGATGCAATTGTTCTTCAAGGCCTGCAATGAACATGACGACTTCTTGCTGACCCAACTTGAGGAGCTCCGCGAGACCTGGCTGGAAACCTGCGAATCGGTAGGCCTGAGAGATGAACTGCCGCTGACAGTGGTACGTGAGGCCTGGCTTGCCGGTCTGGATCAGGGCCGCTTGTCCCAGCGTTTTCTCGCCGGTGCCGTGAATTTCTGCACCTTGATGCCGATGCGTGCGATTCCCTTCAAACTCGTCTGTTTGCTGGGAATGAATGATGGTGACTATCCACGCGCGCAGCCGCCTCTGGATTTCGATCTGATGGGTAGCGATTACCGTCCGGGAGATCGTTCCCGACGGGAGGATGATCGTTATCTATTGCTGGAAGCGTTACTGTCTGCGCGCAATCAGCTCTATATCAGTTGGGTCGGCCGCAGTATTCGGGACAACAGCGAGCGCCCGGCGTCGGTGCTGATCGGGCAGCTGCGCGACCATCTCGCCGGTGGCTGGCGATTGGCCGACGAAAGCGGGAATCTGCTGGACGCGTTAACCGAGGAGCACCCGTTGCAACCGTTCAGCGCGCGTTACTTCCATGAGGGCAATCAGCTATTCAGCTATGCCAGAGAATGGCAGGTCTTGCATCAACCCGCTCAGAGCCAAACTGCGGAGCAGTTGCTCGATCCCTATGTCCAGGAAGAACCCCTCACTCTGGTCCTGCTACAGGACTTCCTGCGCAACCCGGTTCGCCACTTCTTTACGCAGCGACTCAAGGTGTATTTCGAGGCCGCTGAAGCGCCATTGGCGGACGAGGAGCCTTTCGTACTCGATGCATTGCAACGCTATACCCTCAGCGACAGCTTGCTCGACGCGGCACTCCGGCAACCGGACAATATCGATCAGGCACTCGAGGCGCAGGCGCGTCGCCTGCAAAACAGTGGTCTGCTGCCCATGGCCGGTTTCGGTGAGTGCCTGCAGCGCGAGTTGATCGAGCCGCTGCCGGATTTGCTTCAGCGCTTTCAGCAGTTGCTCACGTTATGGCCAACACCGCTGAACAGCGCAATTCCCATCAGTCTCCAATTGCAGGGATTGCGCCTTGAAGGATGGCTCGCCAGCCTGCATCAGCGTGCCGATGGAGGACTGCTATCAGTCACGACCATTCCCAACAGCATCGGCTCGATCAAGAATCGAAAATGGCACCGGTTGACCAAACCGTGGGTCAATCATCTTGTCGCTTGTGCCAGCGGACTGTCGATGACCACTGCGTTGGTAGCCAGTGATGACACGCTGTTGCTCGAGCCCATGGAGCAGGGCCGGGCGTTGCGTTTCCTCGGTGATCTGCTGCTCGCCTGGCAGGCTGGAATGCGTCAGCCGCTGCCGATCGCAGTAAAAACGGCATTTGCCTGGCTGTCCCAGTCCGATCCGCTCAAGGCGCAAGCCGCGGCCCGCAAAGCCTATGAAGGGGATGGCCAGACCAGCGAAGGCGAACGTCGAGAGAGCCCGGCGCTGTCCCGGCAATTCGTCGATTTTGATTCGCTACTCAGCGATGAGACATTTTCGGGTTGGTGCGACGCCATATATCGCCCTCTATACGAAGCGCCCTGGCGCTCACTCGCAAGCGAAGGGGGGCGCTCATGAGTTCGAAGACTCCGCTTGCACTGGCCTTCCCGCTGCACGGCAGCCAATTGATCGAAGCCAGTGCCGGTACAGGCAAGACCTTCACCATCTCCGCCCTGTATCTGCGGCTGATCCTCGGCCATGGCGGCGACCTGAATGGCTTCGGTCGTGAGTTGTTGCCTCCGCAGATCCTCGTGGTGACCTTTACCGATGCGGCAACCAAGGAGCTGCGCGAGCGGATTCGTACACGACTGGCCGAGGCTGCCCGGTTTTTCCGTGATGAGATACCGGCGCCTGATGCCCTGATTGCTGATCTGCGCGAACAATATGCGCCGCAACAATGGTCCGGTTGCGCCAATCGTCTGGATATCGCCGCGCAATGGATGGACGAGGCCGCCGTTTCGACCATTCACAGTTGGTGTCAGCGCATGTTGCGTGAGCACGCCTTTGATAGCGGCAGCCTGTTTACTCAATCCCTCGAGACCGATCACAGCGATTTGCTCGGCGAGGTGCTGCGCGACTACTGGCGCCTGTTCTGCTACCCGATGCAGGGCGATGTCCTCAACTGGGTGCGCAACAACTGGGGCGGACCCGCGGCGCTGCTGCCTCGAGTGCGTGGCCTGTTTGCCAGCGAGCGCGACAGCGACGAAGGCAAGCCACCGGCAGAACTGATCGACGAGTGTCTGCAGGAGCGTCGTGCGGCCTTGCTTGAGCTGAAGATGCCCTGGCGCCAATGGGCCGATGAGCTGCTCGTCATTTGTCATGAAGGCGTTGCGAACAAAGCCGTCGACGGCCGCAAGATGCAGGCCCGTTACTTTGAACCCTGGTTTGAAAAGCTCAAGGCCTGGGCTGAAGACGAGTCGCTGGAGCAACTGGACATCGGCACCGGCTTCACCCGGCTGACGCCCGACGGTATGGCCGAAGCCTGGAAAGGCCAGGCGCCGAGCCATCCGGGACTCGATGCAATGGCCGGTCTCAAGTCGAGTCTCGATGCATTGCCGACCCCTGATGCCGCAGTCCTGCAACACGCGGCCAAATGGGTAGGCGCGCGTTTTGAGGAGGAGAAACGTCGTCGCGCCGAGATGGGGTTCGATGACATGTTGCTGCGTCTTGACGCGGCACTGCAGTCCGATGGCGCGGAGCGCCTTGCCACGCTGATCCGCGAGCAGTTTCCGGTCGCGCTGATCGACGAGTTCCAGGACACCGATCCGGTGCAGTACCGGATCTTCGAAAGTATTTATCGCATCGAAGACAACAGTCCGGACACTGGGCTGTTTCTGATCGGCGATCCCAAACAGGCAATCTACGCGTTCCGTGGCGCCGATATCTACACCTATCTGCGTGCACGTGAGGCTACAGCCGGCCGACTGCACACGCTGGGTACCAACTTTCGCTCCAGCCACGGCATGGTGAAAGCGGTCAACCATGTGTTTGAACGCGCCGAGTCCCGAGAGCTGGGGCGCGGCGCGTTTCTGTTTCGGCAGAAAACCGGCAAGAACCCGGTACCGTTTCAACCCGTCGAGTCTCAGGGTCGCAAAGAGTGGCTACAGATTGCCGGACAGGAAGTTGCGGCGCTGAACGTCTGGCACCTGCCTACCGACCAGCCGCTGTCGGGTGCCGTCTATCGCCAGCAACTGGCGGCGGCCTGTGCCAGTCAGATCACCGCGTTGCTCAACGGCGGGCAAACCGGCAACGCTGGATTTGTTCAGAGTGGCAAGGAGTTCAGAGGCCTGCGTCCTTCGGACATTGCGATTCTGGTTCGCGATGGCAAGGAGGCGCAGGCCGTTCGTGGTGAACTGGCTGCGCGAGGCGTACGCAGCGTCTACCTTTCGGACAAGGACTCGGTTTTCGCCGCCCAGGAAGCTCATGACTTGTTGTCGTGGCTCAAGGCCTGCGCCGAGCCGGACGTCGAGCGCTCACTGAAAGCCGCGCTGGCCTGCATCACCCTCAATCTGCCACTGGTCGAGCTGGAGCGGTTGAACCAGGACGAGTTGGTCTGGGAAGCCCGCGTCATGCAGTTCCGTGGTTATCGTGAATTGTGGCGCAAGCAAGGTGTGCTGCCGATGTTGCGCCGCCTGCTGCACGACTTCCAGCTGCCACAGATCCTCATGACACGCAGCGACGGCGAACGCGTGCTGACCAACCTGCTGCACTTGTCGGAATTGCTGCAACAGGCTGCTGCTGAACTCGATGGCGAGCAGGCACTGATCCGGCATCTGGCCGAACACCTGGCATTGTCCGGCCAGGCGGGTGAGGAACAGATTCTGCGTCTGGAAAGCGACGAGCAACTGGTCAAGGTCGTGACCATCCACAAGTCGAAAGGTCTTGAGTATCCACTGGTGTTCCTGCCGTTCATCTGCTCGGCAAAACCAGTGGACGGTAGCCGCTTGCCGCTCAATTACCACGACGCGTCAGGCAAGGCGCAGCTGAGTCTGAAACCGACTGCCGAGTTGATTGCCTTGGCCGATGACGAGCGTCTCGCCGAAGACCTGCGACTGCTCTACGTGGCATTGACCCGCGCGCAGCATGCCTGCTGGCTGGGCGTGACCGATCTCAAACGCGGTAGTAACAACAGTTCAGTGCTGCATCTTTCTGCACTTGGATACCTGCTGGGTGGTGGCGAGATGCTGGGCGAGTCCACCGGATTGAATCGCTGGCTGCAGGACTTGCAACAGGATTGCCCGGCCATTGCCATCGATGACATGCCTCAACCTACGGATGAGCATTATCAGCCCCCGCGCAATGAAGCGACGCTCAGCGCGACCTTGTTGCCCAAGCGCAAGGCCAGTGAAAACTGGTGGATTGCTTCCTATAGTGCCTTGCGCATCAGTGATGTATTGAGTGTCGGCACTGATGAAGCGCCGGACAGTCCGCAGGCGCAAAAACTGTTTGATGATGAGCGCCTTGATCCTGAGGCCCCGAGAGAAATCATCGCCGGTGGCGCCGATATCCATCGCTTCCCTCGCGGCCCCAATCCGGGGACATTCCTCCACGGTTTGCTGGAATGGGCGGGCGACGAAGGTTTCGCCGTTCAGCGCGATGCGCTGGAGGACGCGATTGCCCGGCGCTGCAACTTGCGTGGCTGGAAGGGCTGGATCACCACGTTGAGCGACTGGCTGGAGCATCTGCTGAAGACACCGTTGCCGGCAGGTGCCGGCCGATCACCGTTGGTACTGGAGCAACTGACACAGTACCGGGTCGAGATGGAGTTCTGGTTCGCCAGCCATCAGGTCGACGTGCTCAAACTCGATGAGCTGGTGCGCCAGCACACCCATAATGGCGTCGCGCGGGTGGCGGCCGAGCCGGTGCAGCTCAACGGGATGTTCAAGGGCTTCATCGACCTGACCTTTGAACACGATGGCCGTTACTACGTGGCCGACTACAAATCCAACTGGTTGGGTGCTGACGACATGGCTTATACCGAGCAGGCCATGGAACGCTCGATTCTCGACAGCCGCTATGACCTGCAATACGTGCTGTACCTTTTGGCACTGCATCGCCAACTCAAGGCGCGGCTGCCTGACTACGATTACGACCGGCATGTGGGGGGCGCGCTGTACCTGTTCCTGCGCGGTACGCGGGCGGACAGTCGCGGCGTGTATTTTGCCCGTCCGCCACGAGAGCTCATCGAAAGCCTGGATCGCTTGTTCCAGGGCAAGCCTGCAGCCAAAGCCGAGCCCGCATGGGAACAGGGAGTCCTGTTATGAACCGAACCTTCGCCGATCTGCTGCCGACACCGTTGGCCGACGACAGTCTGTCGACCTTGTCACCGCTGACCCGCGCCGACGATCTGCTGCTGTTGCTGACCCGCTGGGTCGAACGGGGCTGGCTGCGTTCACTGGACAAGGCGTTTGTCGCGTTCCTTCATGAGTTGTCGCCCGAGGCTGATCCGCTGGTGCTGCTCGCCGCCGCGTTGACCAGTCATCAGCTTGGTCACGGGCATGTGTGTCTGGATTTGTTCGAAACCCTCAATGCTCCGGATTTCGCCTTGTCGCTCCCACCCGAAGGGGATGTGCAAGGGGGGGCTTTGCTGCTGCCGTCGCAATTGCTCGAAGCCCTCGACGGCGTTCATTGGTGCAAGGTGCTGGCGGGCAGTCCACTGGTCGCGCTGGCGGCTGACACAAGTGCCGCAGCGCAGGAACGCCCCTTGGTGTTGTCCGGGAAGCGCCTGTATCTGCGCCGCTATTGGGCTTATGAACGACGGATCGACAGCGCCTTGCGTCTGCGTCTGGCGCAGGGCGAAGTGCCGCCGGCGGACTTGCCGCAGCGCTTGAATGAGCTGTTTGGGGCGAGAAAACAGGATGCGGTGGTCGACTGGCAGAAACTTGCTTGCGCCCTTGCCACGCGCGGCGCATTCAGCATCGTCACTGGCGGCCCGGGCACCGGCAAGACCACCACGGTGGTGCGCCTGCTGGCGTTGCTCCAGGCACCCGCCGTGGAGGCCGGTCAGCCGCTGCGGATTCGTCTGGCGGCACCCACCGGCAAAGCTGCTGCACGGTTGACCGAGTCCATCAGTCAGCAAGTGCAGTCGCTGAAAGTCACCGAAGCCGTGCGCGAGAAAATTCCCTGTGACGTGACCACCGTACACCGTCTGCTTGGCAGTCGGCCCGGTACCCGTCACTTCCGCCACCATGCGGGCAACCGCTTGCCGCTGGACGTGCTGGTGGTCGACGAAGCGTCGATGATCGACCTGGAAATGATGGCCAATCTGCTCGATGCCTTGCCGCCACATGCGCGTCTGGTGCTGCTCGGGGACAAGGATCAACTCGCCTCTGTGGAGGCCGGTGGGGTGCTCGGCGATCTGTGCCGCGATGCCGAGGCTGGCTGGTATAACCCGCAAACCCGACAATGGCTGGAGTCTGTCAGTGGTGAATCGCTGGAGGACAGCGGTTTGCACGAAGACAACGACGGCTCGCATCCACTGGCGCAGCAACTGGTGATGTTGCGCCACTCCCGACGATTCGGCGAGGGTAGCGGCATCGGGCAACTCGCGCGGCGTGTCAATCAACAGTTGCCTGAGGAAGCGCGGCAATTGCTGAGCGCTGGTCATTACGCCGACGTGTTCTCGCTGCCGCTCAATGGCGAACACAACCACAAGTTCGAGCGTCTGGTGCTCGATGGCCATGGCGACGGTCCGCAGGGCTATCGCCATTACCTGAGCGTGTTGCGAAATCAACGACCACCACAAGGCCGACCGCTGGAACACCCGGACTGGATTCAATGGGCGCGTGAAGTGCTGCAGGCATTCGATACGTTCCAGTTGCTGTGCGCGGTGCGCAAAGGCCCTTGGGGTGTAGAAGGCTTGAACCAGCGCATCACCGACGCCTTGCTCAAGGCGCGGCTGATCGACAGTGACCAGCAATGGTACGAAGGCCGGCCGGTATTGATGACCCGCAACGACTACGGCCTGGGTCTGATGAACGGTGACATCGGCATTGCGCTAAAGCTGCCCGAGCGTGAGGGCCCCGACGCGGGCAAACCGGTATTGCGCGTGGCGTTTCCGCGTAACGATGGGCAGGGCGGCGTACGTTTCGTGCTGCCGAGTCGGCTCAACGACGTGGAAACGGTGTACGCCATGACCGTGCACAAATCCCAGGGTTCGGAGTTCGCGCACACCGCGCTGATTCTGCCGGATGCCCTGAATCCGGTGCTGACCAAGGAGTTGATCTACACCGGGATCACTCGCGCGAAAAACTGGTTCACTCTGGTCGAAACTCGCGCAGGCGTGTTCGAAGAGGCCGTGCAGCGCAAGGTCAAGCGCCTCAGCGGACTGATGCTGGAACTGGAGGAGGGGGGCGAGGCTCGGGGATGAAAGATCTGGCGATTGGCGGCGGTTACTGACCAGCCGGTCAGAAGGCACTGTCTCGCTGGTGTTACTCCGCTGTGCTATCGTTGCGGCATCATTTCGGTACGATCCAAGAGAATCCCTGCATGAAGGTGGCAGTCTGGGCGACAGAGCGCGTGGTTCGCTGCAAGCACGTATTGCTTGTCGGTCTGTTCTGTTTGCTGACGGGCGTTGCCATGGCGCAGCCACAAATGCCCGCGGGCATGGCCGAACAACGCGCCCGGTCAGTGACGCAAGTCGTGCTGGGCATCCTCAGCTACGCACGCTGGCCGGTCGAGCCTGCGCAGTTGCGCCTGTGTATCGTCGGTCCCACCGAGTACACCGACGATCTGGTCAAAGGCACCACGCAAGCCACTGGTCGTCCGGTCGCTGTGCGCCGATTGCTGGCCGACAATCCGGCCATCGTCAGCGAATGCGATGCGGTGTACATCGGCAAACTCACCGCAGATGAACGCAGTCGGCTGTTCACTTCATTGATCGGCCATCCGGTGCTGAGCATCAGCGAAGGTGGCGATCAGTGCACGGTCGGCAGCCTGTTCTGCCTGCGCGTCGGCGATGAGCAGGTGTCCTTCGAAGTCAATCTCGACTCCGTCGCCCGCAGCGGCGTACGCATCCACCCGAGCGTGTTGCAGTTGTCGCGCCGCAAACCGGCGGCGCCATGAAACTGTTCGGTTCCAGAACACGCCCGACACTGGGCTCGGTCATCGGCCGTGGACATTTGACTGTCGCGCTGGTGGCCGTGACGATGGCCAGTGTGTCGCTGACCCTGTTGGGGGTTCTCGCGCTGCGGGTGTACGCCGATCACAACCTGCACCTGATTGCGCGCTCGATCAGCTACACCGTGGAAGCGGCGGTAGTGTTCAACGACAAGGCTGCCGCGACGGAAGCGCTGGCGTTGATCGCGTCCACCGAAGAAGTGGCGGACGCTCAGGTTTTCGATGCGCAGGGCACGTTGCTCGCACGTTGGCAGCGGCCCGAAAACGGCCTGTTTTCCGAGCTGGAAATGCAGGCGGCCCGGACCATTCTGGAAAAGCCGATCAGCCTGCCGATCGTCCATCAGGATCGTGAAATCGGACGCATCCTGCTGGTCGGTCACGGCGGCAGCCTGATGCGCTTTTTGCTCAGCGGTCTGGCGGGAATCATTCTCTGCACCGCGATCAGTGCCTGGGTCGCGCTGTATCTGGCGCGCCGACAGCTGCGCAGCATTACCGGCCCACTTCGCAGCCTCGCGGCGGTGGCCCACGCTGCCCGCAGCGAGCGAGCACTGGATCGCCGGGTACCGCCGGCGCAGATCGCCGAGCTCGACAACCTCGGCAACGACTTCAATGCCCTGCTCGACGAACTCGAATCGTGGCAAACCCACCTGCAAAGCGAGAACGAAACTCTTGCCCATCAGGCCAGCCACGACAGCCTCACCGGCCTGCCGAACCGGGCGTTTTTCGAGGGCCGGTTGATTCGCGCCTTGCGCAATGCCGGCAAGCTCAACGAACGGGTGGCGGTGCTGTTTCTCGACAGTGACCGCTTCAAAGGCATCAACGACAACTTTGGTCACGCCGCTGGCGATGCGGTACTGGTGGCGGTCGCCAATCGGATCCGCGCGCAGCTGCGTGAAGAGGATCTGGTGGCGCGGCTCGGCGGCGACGAGTTCGCCGTACTGCTCGCGCCGCTGCACAAGATCGAAGACGCCGAGCGCATTGCCGACAAGATTCTCGCCAGCATGGACGTGCCCATCGCGCTACCGGGCGATACCAGTGTGGTGACGTCGCTCAGTATCGGCATAGCCGTTTTTCCCGATCATGGTGTCACGCCAGGCGCCTTGCTCAATGCGGCAGACGCGGCGATGTATCAGGCCAAGCGCCTGTCGCGTGGTGCTCAATTCACTGCCGGGTCGGAGAGCCCGGTCGTCAATCTTCAAACCAGGAGCTGATTCCCGTGTTCACATTTCCCGCTCGATTGTTTTCCGCTTTGCTGATGATCGCCGTACTGGCGCTGACCGGCTGCCAGACCGCACCGCAAAAAGGTCTGACCCCGGCGCAGATCGCCGTCCTCAAACAACAAGGCTTCGAGGCGACCGACGAGGGCTGGGAGTTTGGCCTGTCCGGCAAAGTGCTGTTTGGCAGCGATATCGAAAGCCTGAACAACCAGAGCACCGAGATCGTCGAACGCATCGGCAAGGCGCTGCTCGGCGTCGGTATCGAGCGGGTGCGGGTCGACGGTCATACCGATGCCTCGGGCAAAGAAACCTACAACCAGCAACTGTCGCTGCGTCGGGCCAAAAGTGTGGCCAAAGTGTTGACCACCGTCGGTATGAAGGAAGAGAACATCCAGTTGCGCGGACTGGGCAGCAGCGAGCCGGTGGCGTCCAATGACACTACCGCCGGACGCAGCGAGAATCGCCGGGTGTCGATTGTGGTCAGCGCCGATTAATCGGCAAACCGCATCTCGCGGGTCTGCCCCATCAGCAGGCCCTGATTGCGCTCGGTCACTTCGCGGATCTAATCCCACAACAGTGGGCGGAAGGGCTGCGTAAGTTCGAGAGGTGTTCATGCCATCCCAGGCATGCCGACTGTAGCTTCTCCAACGTGTCCAATACCTCCCGTCAGATCACGTCCAAGATAGCTCATGTACGCGGCTGACTGACCTTGTACTCGTGGTTTGCATAGGGTAAGTGGGTGGAAGCCTAATCGATCAGCTATTCCGAGCTGAATGTCACCACCAATGCTTTCGCTGGCTTCATCATCTATTCGATCCTGGATCACGTAGCGTGGAACGCGGTTGACAGGTCTATCGGGAGCATCTTCCCCAGCAAAGGCGTTCGCAATCCTCTCGCGCATGGTAGCTCCCTCGTCCCCAAGGTAAACAAACTCACGAGATCTCATTCCTACATAGGCTGTCGAAGTCATTTGAAGGGTGGTGTCGATCATTTGGGGGTGAAAATGATAAGTCGATAGCACGTTGCTACGTGGGCAGAAACCAAATATGGCGGCCTCAAAAACTGCTCCTTGTCCGGCCCTAACCTTATATTCATCGAATGTCAGACGGAGAAAGCTCAATACGTGTTGAGCAATGTCAGCCATTGAGGGGACATACTGCGTGGGGGAAATCAGATTGTTCAGCATTGGCGCAAATCCCAAATATGAGTTTTGCCCCATCAATGTACTCCCTGCGAAACAATAGCCAATGGTGTGTTCGTGATAGACATTTGAGAAAAAACCGTCGGCCGCAGGTGACCTGCATAAAACTTGAAGGCCTATGATTTTAGCTGCGTCCTCTACGAGGACGGCTTGCCCAGAAGTTACCCGGCTATCTGCCGCAATCCAGAGTGAAGGATTGTTGGTAACCTCTTCGTTACACCAGATGGCTATTGCAGTCATCGTATTCTCGCTCTTGGTAGTCAGGCATCTCGGAAGCTAACTTCTTTGCGGCCTGTAGGCATTCAAGCTGTAAATAAAAGGTCTCTTGTCTCACCCATCAATAACGGGCGATTCAGCTCAGTCACCTCACGGATGTAATCCCACAACAGGGTGATCCGCTTTAACTTCCTGAGATCCTCCCGGCAGTACATCCAGAACTGTCGGGTGATGTCGATTTCTTCGGGCAGCACCGGCAGCAGACGCGGATCCTGCGCTGCGAGGAAGCACGGCAGAATCGCCAGTGAACGCCCTTGCTGCGCCGCGACGAACTGCGCGATCACGCTGGTGCTGCGCAGGTTTGCGCTGGCGCCGGGCAGCACGTTCGCCAGGTACAGCAGCTCCGAGCTGAACGCCAGGTCATCCACATAACTGATGAATTGATGCTTGCCCAAATCGGCCGGGCGGTGGATCGGTGGGTGGTGGTCGAGGTAGTCCTGGGTCGCGTACAGCTGCAAGCGGTAGTCGCAGAGTTTGCAGCACACGTACGGGCCGTGCTCCGGGCGTTCCAGCGCAATGACGATATCGGCTTCGCGTTTGGACAGGCTGATGAAGTGCGGCAGCGGCAGGATATCGACCGAGATCGCCGGGTAGGCGTCGACGAAGTGGCTCAGCTGCGGGGTGATGAAAAAGCTGCCGAAACCTTCGGTGCAGCCCATGCGCACATGCCCTGACAGCGCCACGCCAGAGCCTGAGACCTGCTCGCAAGCCATGTGCAACGTGCTTTCAATCGACTCGGCATAACCCAGCAGGCGCTGGCCTTCGGTGGTCAGCACAAAACCGCTGGTACGCGATTTTTCGAACAGCAATGTGCCCAACGCCGCTTCCAGCGAACTGATGCGCCGCGACACGGTGGTGTAGTCCACCGCCAGCCGTTTGGCCGCGGTGCTGGCCTTGCGCGTGCGGGCGACTTCGAGGAAAAACTTCAGGTCGTCCCAGTTCAGCGACCCCAGGGAGGTGATGTTTTTTTGCATGATGGACGGGCTTATATGTGCGTTCTTATTAGAAGTTTGCACATCTATACTCCAAAAACAGTCCGACAACCAATTCGTGACACACGCCTCATCTCAAGGCGAACCCCTTCGCCTTGGCTCCTACGATAAAAACAAGTTTCGGAGACCAGCATGAACGCATCGCTTACGCCCAACGAAACCACGGTCCAGAAGGTCAAGCTGCTGATCGACGGCGAGTGGGTCGAATCGCAGACCACCGAGTGGCACGACATCGTCAACCCGGCGACTCAGCAAGTGCTGGCCAAAGTCCCGTTCGCCACTGCCGCTGAAGTCGACGCCGCCATCAGTGCCGCCCACCGCGCGTTCCAGACCTGGAAACTGACCCCGATCGGCGCGCGGATGCGCATCATGCTCAAGCTGCAGGCACTGATTCGCGAGCATTCCAAACGCATTGCCGTGGTGCTGAGCGCCGAGCAAGGCAAGACCATTGCAGACGCTGAGGGCGATATTTTCCGTGGCCTGGAAGTGGTCGAACACGCCTGTTCCATTGGCACCCTGCAAATGGGCGAGTTCGCCGAAAACGTGGCGGGTGGCGTCGACACCTACACCCTGCGCCAGCCGATCGGCGTGTGCGCCGGCATCACCCCGTTCAATTTTCCGGCAATGATTCCGCTGTGGATGTTCCCGATGGCGATCGCTTGCGGCAACACGTTCGTATTGAAGCCTTCGGAGCAGGATCCGCTGTCGACCATGCTGCTGGTGGAACTGGCGATTGAGGCGGGCGTTCCGGCCGGTGTGCTCAACGTGGTTCATGGTGGCAAGGACGTGGTTGATGGCCTGTGCACTCACAAGGACATCAAAGCGGTGTCGTTCGTCGGTTCGACCGCGGTCGGTACGCATGTCTATGACCTGGCCGGCAAGCACGGCAAACGCGTGCAATCGATGATGGGCGCGAAGAACCATGCAGTGGTGCTGCCGGACGCCAATCGCGAACAAGCGCTGAATGCCTTGGTCGGCGCCGGTTTCGGTGCGGCCGGGCAACGTTGCATGGCCACTTCGGTGGTGGTGCTGGTCGGTGCGGCGAAACAATGGCTGCCGGATCTGAAAGCGTTGGCGCAGAAACTCAAGGTCAACGCCGGCAGCGAGGCGGGCACTGATGTTGGTCCGGTGATCTCGAAGAAAGCCAAGGCGCGGATTCTCGATCTGATCGAAAGCGGCATCAAGGAAGGCGCCAAGCTTGAGCTCGATGGTCGCGACATCAAGGTGCCGGGCTACGAGCAAGGCAACTTCGTCGGCCCGACCCTGTTCTCGGGCGTGACCACTGACATGCAGATCTACACCCAGGAAATCTTCGGCCCGGTGCTGGTGGTGCTGGAAGTCGACACCCTCGATCAGGCCATCGCGCTGGTCAACGCCAACCCGTTCGGCAACGGCACGGGCCTGTTCACCCAGAGCGGTGCAGCGGCGCGCAAATTTCAGACGGAAATCGACGTCGGCCAGGTCGGTATCAACATCCCGATTCCGGTGCCAGTGCCGTTCTTCAGCTTCACCGGTTCGCGTGGTTCGAAACTCGGCGACCTCGGCCCGTACGGCAAGCAAGTGGTGC
>Ga0247818_10001393_pt1 | contig 15276 bp, 14 predicted proteins | sample 13C_Glucose_Day1_FD_192424 | JGI IMG/M metagenome (GOLD analysis project Ga0247818, IMG submission 192424) | Soil microbial communities from agricultural site in Penn Yan, New York, United States - 13C_Glucose_Day1 | ecosystem: Environmental > Terrestrial > Soil > Agricultural land | place...
GCCGCAGGCGATCGACAACCTGATCAATCAGGTGGACGGCCAGTCGGCGGTGGTCGGTTTCGGCGAATCCCTGGCCAAAGCCCTCAATGTGCAGATCGACGGCCTGCGCAGTTTCCCGGCGCTGACCGGCGTTGGCGTCGAGAACCCGTCGACCCAGCACGCGCTGTGGGTCTGGCTGCACGGCGTCGACCGTGGTGAACTGCTTAACCGTTGCAACGCCCTCGAAGCCGCACTGGCCCCGGCCCTGCGTCTGGTCGAGATGCAGGAAGCCTTCCGCCACAAGGATGGCCACGACCTCACCGGCTACGAAGACGGCACCGAAAACCCGCACGACGAAGCCGCCATCGCCGCCGCCCTGCAAAGTGCAGGCACTGACGGCATGGTCGGTGGCAGCTTCGCCGCGATCCAGCAATGGCAGCATGACCTCAAGGGTTTCCACAAACTCTCGGCCGACGACAAAGACAACATCATGGGCCGTCGCCTCAGCGACAACGAAGAGATCGACGACGCCCCGGTCTCTGCGCACGTCAAACGCACCGCGCAGGAAAGCTTCGCCCCGGAAGCGTTCGTCGTACGCCGCTCGATGCCGTGGATTGAAGGAGATCGCGCTGGTTTGATGTTCCTCGCTTTCGGTTTCTCGCTGGATGCCTTCGAAGCGCAACTGCGGCGCATGAGCGGTCTGGAAGACGGCATCACCGATGGCTTGTATCGCATCAGCCGGCCGATCACTGGCGGCTACTACTGGTGCCCGCCGCTGAAGGACGGTCACCTCGATCTGCGCGCCTTGCGCATCGGCTGAAGGAATCGATATGCACGTGGTGCGCTGGGGCATGATCGGTTGCGGCAGCGTCGCTGAGCGCAAAAGCGGGCCGGCCTTCTACAAGACGCCCGGTTCGGCGTTGGTGGCGGTGATGGGCCGACGGCTTGAGGCGGTGACCGATTACGCCGCGCGCCACGGCATCGAGCGGGTCTACACCGACGTCGATGCGCTGATCAACGACCCTGAGGTCGACGCGGTGTACATCGCCACGCCGCCCGACAGCCATCACGCCTACAGCCTGAAAGTTGCCGCTGCCGGCAAGCATTGCTGCGTGGAAAAACCGATGGCGCTGAATGCCGGGCAAAGCCGCGAGATGCAGCAGGTGTTTGCCGAGGCCGGTTTGCACCTGTTCGTTTCCTACTACCGCCGTTCGTTGCCGCGCTTTGCGCAGGTGCGGCAATGGCTGGAGGAGGGGCGCATTGGTGAGGTTCGGCATCTGAGCTGGACGCTGACCAAAGCGCCGTCGCCGGCGGATCTCGACGGCCGCGACAATTGGCGCACCGATCCGGCGGTGGCCGGTGGCGGTTACTTTGCCGATCTGGCCAGTCATGGTTTTGACCTGTTCCAGTACCTGCTCGGCAACATTGTCGAGGTCGCCGGTTTCACCGCGCGTCAGGCCGGGTTGTATGCGGCGGAAGATGCGGTCAGCGCCAGCTGGCGGTTCGCCTCCGGGGCGCTGGGCATGGGTTGCTGGAGCTTTGTTGCGGATCGGCGTGAGGATCGGGTCGAGATCATCGGCAGCCTTGGGCGGATCAGTTTTTCGGTGTTCGATGAGCATCCGGTGCAGCTGCATGCCGATGAACACCTCAGCCTGGAAATCCCCCATCACGAGCACATCCAGTGGCATCACGTGCTGGGCATGAATGCGCATATTCGTGGTGACTCACAACACCCCGCCGTCGCCGAACAAGCGCTCAAGACCGACTGGGTCATGGACCAGATCCTCAAACGCCACTGACCTTACCGACCTACACAAACCCCCTGCTCGCGAAGGCGGCGTGTCAGTCACCATCATTGCTGAAAGAAACACCGCTTTCGCGAGCAGGCTCGCTCCCACATTGGGCAGTGCGTCGTCGCGTCTAAGGTTATGCCCAAACAATATTTCTCAACCTCGTCATAACAAATCTAAGATCACGTCATAACTCGTTATAACAAGTGATCCCGTGATGACCGATAACGTTCTTTCCCTCAGCAGCGTTCCTCTGCACACCCAATTACGCGACGTCCTCCGTGCGCGCATTCTCGACGGCGAATACCCGCAAGACAGCCAGATGCCCTCCGAAAGCGAACTCGGTGCGCTGTTCAAAGTCAGCCGCATCACCGTGCGGCAGGCGCTCGGCGATCTGCAAAAGGAAGGGCTGATCTTCAAGATCCACGGCAAAGGCACCTTCGTCGCCAAGCCGAAAACCTTTCAGAACGTCAGCAGCCTGCAAGGCCTCGCCGAGTCGATGACCGGGCGCGGTTACGAGGTGATCAACCGCCTGCGCAGCTTCAAATTCATCCCGGCCGACAAACGCGTCGCCGAGCGTTTGCAAGTTGCCGAGGGCGAGATCGTCGCGCAGATCAAACGCGTGCGGTTGATCAATCGCGAGCCGATTTCGCTGGAAATCACTTACCTGCCGAAAGCCGTCGGCGAGCGCCTGGAGAAGGCCGATCTGGTCACCCGCGACATCTTCCTGATCCTTGAAAACGATTGCGGCATCGCCCTCGGCCACGCCGATCTGGCCATCGACGCGGTGCTGGCTGACAGCGACCTGACCCAGGCGCTGAACGTCGAAGCCGGCTCGCCGATCATGCGTATCGAACGCCTGACCCACGACGCGCAAGGCCAGCCGCTGGACTTCGAACACCTTTATTACCGTGGCGATGCGTTCCAGTACCGCCTGCGGATCGACCGGCAAAAAGGGGAGCAGGCATGACCCGCAACGTGCTCGAACAGGAATACGACATCGTCGTCATCGGCGGCGGCACCGCCGGCCCGATGGCCGCGATCAAGGCCAAAGAAAAGAACCGTGATCTGCGCGTGTTGCTGGTCGACAAGGCCAACGTCAAACGCAGCGGCGCGATCAGTATGGGCATGGACGGCCTGAACAACGCGATCATTCCCGGCCACTCGACACCGGAGCAGTACACCAAGGAAATCACCATCGCCAACGACGGCATCGTCAATCAGGCCGCCGTTTACGCCTACGCCACCCATAGCTTCGAAACCATCGAACAGCTTGATCGCTGGGGCGTGAAATTCGAGAAGGACGAGACCGGCGATTACGCGGTGAAAAAAGTCCACCACATGGGTGCCTACGTGCTGCCGATGCCGGAAGGGCACGACATCAAAAAGGTCCTTTATCGGCAGTTGAAACGCGCCCGGGTGAGCATCACCAATCGCCTCGTTTGCACGCGGTTGCTGACTGACGCGGAGGGCACCGTCAACGGTGTGATGGGCTTCGATTGCCGCAGCGCTGACTTCCATGTGATCAAAGCCAAAGCGGTGATCCTCGCCTGTGGCGCGGCCGGGCGTCTCGGTCTGCCGTCGTCGGGTTACCTGATGGGCACTTACGAAAACCCGACCAACGCTGGCGACGGTTACGCGATGGCCTATCACGCCGGCGCCGAACTGGCCAACCTCGAGTGCTTCCAGATCAACCCGCTGATCAAGGATTACAACGGCCCGGCCTGCGCCTACGTTACCGGCCCGCTGGGCGGCTACACCGCGAACAACAAGGGCGAACGCTTCATCGAGTGCGACTACTGGAGCGGGCAGATGATGTGGGAATTCCACCAGGAACTGGAGAGCGGCAACGGCCCGGTGTTTCTCAAGCTCGATCACCTGGCTGAAGAAACCATCCAGAACATCGAGGAGATTCTGCACAGCAACGAACGCCCGAGTCGCGGCCAATTCCACGCCAATCGCGGCACTGATTACCGCACGCAGATGGTCGAAATGCACATCTCCGAAATCGGCTTTTGCAGCGGCCACTCGGCGTCTGGGGTGTGGGTCAACGAACGCGCCGAGACTTCGGTAAAAGGTTTGTACTCGGCGGGTGACATGGCTGCCGTGCCGCACAACTACATGCTCGGCGCTTTCACCTATGGCTGGTTTGCCGGGCACAACGCCGCCGATTTCGTCGCCGGCCGCGAGTTTTCCGCGCTGGATACCCAGCAGATCGAGAAAGAAAAAGCCCGGGTCTACGCACCACTGGATCGCGAACACGGTCTGCCGCCGGCGCAGGTCGAGTACAAGCTGCGGCGCTTCGTTAACGATTATCTGCAACCGCCGAAAGTCACCAAGAAGATGCAGATCGGCCTGCAACGCTTCAGCGACATCGAGCGCGATCTCGAGCAGATGAAGGCCAACAACGCCCACGAACTGATGCGCGCGATGGAAACCAGCGTGATCCGCGACTGCGCCGAAATGGCCGCGCGCGCCTCGTTGTTCCGCGCCGAAAGCCGCTGGGGCTTGTACCACTATCGCGTCGATCACCCGCAGCGCAACGACAGTGAATGGTTCTGCCATTGCCATTTGAAGAAGGGCGATGACGGCCAGATGACCAGTTTCAAGAAAGCCGTCGAGCCATACATCATCCCGCTCGATGCCGAGGAAATGCAGGCCTACGACCGTTTGCGGGTCGGTGCATTCGCCGCTTGATACATCAATAAATCAAAGAGTCCGAACCATGGCCTATCAAGCTCAGGAAATCTTCTTCCGCTCCAACGCCCCCGTCACCGTGGACGAGGACAAATGCATCGCGGAAAAGGGCTGCACCGTGTGCGTCGACGTTTGCCCGATGGACTTGCTGGCGATCAACCCGGCGACGCAGAAGGCTTACATGGCGTTCGACGAATGCTGGTACTGCATGCCGTGCGAGAAGGACTGCCCGACGGGTGCCGTCAAAGTCGATATCCCCTATCTCCTGCGTTGAAACCCGATCGAAATGTGGGAGCGAGCCTGCTCGCGAAAGCAATCGTTCATCCAACATTGATGGTGACTGGCACGCCGCCTTCGCGAGCAGGCTCGCTCCCACATTGGAACTGTGACAACCCAAAGCCATCCGGCAAACCCCGGACGCTGAATTGAAAAACACCCCTCGTTTCCCACCGCGCCCTGATCGCGGCGGAGACGAACTCAAATAAATGATTCGAGGGGAAATAATCATGTTGCGTGCAGCAATCGCCGGTCTGGTACTGGCTTCGTTCACCGTGTCGGCCTCAGCCGAAACCATCCGCATCGCCATCGGCACCCAGGACACCACCATCAACTGCGCCGCCGGCGGCTTGTTGATTCGTGAGCTCGGTCTGCTCGACAAATACCTGCCACACGACGGCGCCTACAAAGACGCCAAGTACGACGTGCAGTGGAAGAACTTCACCAGCGGCGCACCGCTGACCAACGAGATGGTCGCCGGCAAACTCGACTTCGGCGCGATGGCCGATTTCCCCGGCGCGTTCAACGGCGTCGCGTTTGAAACCGCCGGCAAGCACAGCCTGTTTATCAGCGTGTTGTCGGGCAGCATCAAGGGCAGCGGCAACGGCATCGTGGTGCCGAGCGCATCCGGCGTGCAGGCGCTCAGCGAACTCAAAGGCAAGACGATTTCCGTGCCGTTCGCTTCGACTGCGCACGGCATGCTGCTGCGTGCCGTGGCGGCGCAGGGCTGGGATCCGCTCAAGGATGTCAACATCATCGCTCAGCCGCCAGAAGTCGCCGGCTCGGCGTTGCAGGCCGGCAAGATCGACGCCCACGCTGATTTCGTGCCGTTCGCCGAACTGTTCCCGAGCCGAGGTTTCGCGCGCAAGATTTATGACGGCGCCCAGGCCAATGCGCCGACCTTTCACGGTGCGCTGGTGGATCAGGCTTATGCGAAGAAGTATCCGGAGATTGTTGTCGCTTACCTGCGAGCGAGCATCGAGGCCAATCAACTGCTCGCTGCCGAGCCTGAGAAGTACAGCGAGCTGATCGCCAAAGTCACCGGCGTCGATGCCGAAGTGAATTACCTGTTCCACGGCCCGCTCGGCGTGCAGACCCGCGACCTGAGCTGGAAGCCTGAATATCGCCAGGCGGTCGGCACGGCCATCGATACGTTGAAGCTGCTGAAGAAGGCTGATCGCGGGCTCGATCTGAATACGTTTATTGACGATCAGTACATCCGTGCGGCGTTCAAGGCGTCGAACCTGGATTACACGGCGCAGTTGACCAATTACGCGCAGACGCCGTTGAAGGCTACCGGTAAAGCGGTCACTGACTTCAGCCACGTTGCCGAAATCTGGGTGCGCGGTGAGAGCAAGGTGCGCCAGTACGCGTCTGCGGAAGAGGCGTTTACCGCGCTGGCTGCGTTGAAGCAGGAAGGCAAAAACGTCCGTGCGGTGTATGCGCAGGCCAGTGACAGCGGGATCAAGTTGCTCGCGGAGCAGGCGTGGTTTGCCAGTGATGCGAAGGGACGGTTGAGTGCGTTTTTGCTTAAGGGGCAGGCTCAGCAATATGCCTCGGCGCAGGGTGGCAAGGTTTTCGACTTCACCGATGCCACTGCCCAAGCCGTCGCTGTGCGATAAAAACAGATCAAAAGCCCCTCACCCTAGCCCTCTCCCAGAGGGAGAGGGGACTGACCGAGGTGTTTGGGCGAGGTACACCGACCTGAAATACCGAGCTGAACTCAGGTTTGAAAGGCCCGGAGATCGGCTCCCTTTCCCCCTCGCCCCCCTTGGGGGGAGAGGGCTGGGGTGAGGGGGGTAAATCTCAGCCACACCACAGATCCAGAACTGGAAACCCCGATGAAAACACCCATCCGCTGGACATCAAGAGCCACATCCTTGCTGCTCTGCCTGCTGTTCTGGCAACTCGCCGCCAGCCACCACTGGAACCTCGGCCTGGTCACCTTCGCCAACGTCCCAACACCTATCGCGGTGATCGAAGCCGCGCTGGGTCTGGGCGACTCCGGCAAGCTCCTGCAACACCTCACCGCCAGCCTCAGCCGTGTCTTCGCCGGTTACCTCGCCGCATTGCTGATCGGCATCGCCCTCGGTTTAGCCATCGGCCGTTCAAAATGGGCCGAAGACCTGCTGCTGCCCCCACTGGAAGTCCTGCGCCCAATCCCCGCCGTGGCATGGATTCCACTGGCGATCCTGATGTTCCCGTCCTCGGAACTGTCGATGGTCTTCATCACCTTCACCGGCGCGCTGTTCCCGATCCTGCTCAACACTGTGCACGGTGTCGAAGGTGTCGATCCACGGCTGATCGCCTCAGCGAAAAGCCTCGGAGCAGGGCGCCGGGCCATCCTGCTGGAAGTGATTTTGCCGGGCGCCGCACCCAGCATCATCACCGGCCTGGCGATCGGCATGGGCACGTCTTGGTTCTGCCTGGTCACGGCGGAAATGATCTCCGGCCAGTTCGGCATCGGTTACTACACCTGGGAGTCCTACACGATCCAGAACTACGCCGACATCGTCGTCGGCATGTTGCTGATCGGCGTGCTGGGCATGGGCAGCAGTCTGCTGATCAAACGCCTCGGCGGGTTGTTCACGCCGTGGCATCGACCGCGAGGAAAAGCCTGATGAGCGTGATGCAAACCCCGGAAGGGCGGATCGACATCCGCCAATTGTCCATCGTCCTCGGCGCAGGGCGTGAAGCGTTCGAAGCCGTGCGCGAACTCGATTGCCAGATCGAACCGGGCCAGTTCGTCTGCATTCTCGGCCCGTCCGGTTGCGGCAAATCGACCCTGCTCGGCGCTTTGGCCGGGCATCTGAGTGCTCACGCCGGCAGCCTTGAAGTCGATGGCGCGGCGGTATCCGGGCCGTCACCGCAGCGCGGCATGGTGTTCCAGCACCACACGCTGTTTCCGTGGCGCACGGTGCGCGACAACGTGGCTTTTGGCCTGAAGATGCGCGGCATCAGCAAGGCTGAACGGCATCGCGCCGCCGACGAAATCCTCAAACTGGTCGGCCTCGAAGGTTTCGCCGAACGCTGGCCCGATCAGCTGTCCGGCGGCATGCAGCAACGCGTCGAAATCGCCCGTGTTCTGGTCAATCGCCCGCGCCTGTTGCTGATGGACGAACCGTTCGGCGCGCTGGATGCGCTCACCCGTTTGAACATGCAGGAACTGCTGCTGGACATCTGGACGCGCATCCGCACCACGGTGGTGTTCGTCACCCATGACATCGACGAGGCGCTGTTTCTCGCCGACCGCTTGCTGGTGATGAGCGCGCGTCCGGGGCGAATCATCGAAGACTTGCGCCTGGATTTCATCCGGCCACGCACCAGTGAACTGGTCACCAGTCCTGAATTCTCGCGCCTCAAACGTCACTGTCTCGACCTGCTGCGCCACGACGATAACCGACCGCTGCCGCGCCTCAATCCGCTCGGCCTGCCTCCTGAAAACCCTTTGCCGCGATTTGCCCTATGACCTCTATTTTTGCTGTGACCGATAACCAAGACATTCTCGATCTGCAACCGCGCCTGACTGCTGAAGATGCTGGCGTGCGGCGTATTGCGCTGATCGATCTGGCCGATCTCGAAGAGCCGGATGGCTTGCTCTGGCTGGTCGATCGCCTCGGCCAGGATCCCGCTGAAGACGTCCGCGCTGAAGCCGCGCGTTTGCTGGAGGCCTGGGAGGATGAAGACGTTGTGCAGGCCTTGTGCGAGGCGCTGACCGACTCGTCGCCCGCCGTGCAATCCGCTGCGGCGCAGAGCTTGAGTCTGCTCAAGACTGAAGCGGCGGGGCGGGTGATTCTGCCGTGGACCGATCACGCTGACGTCAGCGTGCGCATCGCTGCGTTTCGTGCCTTGCGTGAACTGCGTTTCGCTGACGCGGCTCCTTCAGCCGTCGCGGCATTGAACGATGCCGACGCCAATGTCCGTCGCGAAGCCGTCGGCGTGCTCGGCTGGCTCAAGCAGCTCGACGCGCTGCCTGCTTTGGCGCGATTGGCCAGCGACGATCCGGACACCGAGGTCCGCCGCGCCGCCACTGGTGCCCTCGGTTTGGCCTCCAGCGCCGAAGTCCTCCCGGCCCTGCGCCAGGCCTTGCAGGACAACGCTTGGCAAGTGCGCGAAGAAGCCGCAACGACACTGGGCAAAGTCGGCCACCGCGATGCCGGCCCGGCGCTGGTCGAAGCCCTGAGCGATGACTACTGGCAAGTACGCCTACGCGCCACCCGTAGCCTCGGTCGTTTGCAATTTGCCCCGGCACTGGACGCGCTGATTGAAACCCTCAGTCATCGCATCAGCAACCTGCGCAAGGAAGCCGCGCTGGCCTTGGGTGAACTGAATGATCGTGGTGCCGTGGCGGCGCTGCAGGCCGCGCAGGACGACGGCGACCCGGAAGTGCGCAAAGCCGTGCGCATCGCGTTGAGTCAGTTGCAATGAATCCGCTATCGGTGGGGAATTCGCAAAGCGAAGGCACCTTGCGCTTGAGCTGGCCGGACGGCCGCGAACAACAACTCAACCACGCCGAATTGCGCCGCCAGTGCCCGTGCTCGCAATGCCGCGCGTTTCGCCTGAAAGGTCTGACGCCTATGGTTGATGATCGCGTACGGCTGATCGAACTCAACCCCCAGGGCTACGGCGTGCAACTGGTGTTCAGCGACGGCCACCAGCGCGGTATTTACCCCTGGGCCTATCTGGCAAACCTCAACTCTTAAGCCGAAAAATATCCAAATGTGGGAGCGAGCCTGCTCGCGAATGAGGTGGTTCATTCAGCATTGATGGCGACTGATACACCGCCTTCGCGAGCAGGCTCGCTCCCACAGGGGGAGGTGTGTAATTCCCGGGTTATTGGGCGGCCGTCATCGAAGGCCGGCAGCCATGAAAAATATCCAGCCGCGGCTGATACACCGACGTCCTCACATCAAATAGCCCTAGCACCGAGTGGAACAGGTTGTCATGGCTCAGATCCGCCTGCCCGGTCTTGCCTTGCAGGCAGCCGCGATCAATCCCCTCACTGGCGAGCGTGCCATTGCCGAACCACATCACCATCGGCACGTGCGTCTGCGCTTCCGGCGCCAATGCATACGGCGCCGCGTGCAGGTACAAACCGTTCTCGCCCAGCGATTCACCGTGGTCGGAGACGTACACCATCGAGGTGTCCAGCGAATCCTGATTGCGCTTGAGCAGTTCAATCACCTTGGCGAGGAAATGGTCGGTGTAGAGGATGGTGTTGTCGTACACATTCACCAGTTCATCGCGGCTGCAACTGCCCAACTGGTTGGTGTGGCAGATCGGTTTGAAGCGCTCCATGTCTTTCGGGTAGCGCTCGTAGTACTCGGGGCCGTGGCTGCCGTCGGCGTGCAGGACGATGATCGCGTGGCCCTTGAGGCTGTCGATGTAGCTTTGCAGATCGGCCAGCAGCGCCTCGTCGAGGCAGTTGTTGCCATCGCAGAACGGCCCCGGTTGATTCTTCGAAATGTCGCGATGCGGTACGCGCAGGCAGGTGCCTTTGCAGTCGCTGTTGTTGTCCAGCCACAGCACTTGCACGCCGGCGCGCTGGAGAATGTCGAGCAGGCCTTGGTAGGTTTTGCCTTTCTTGTCGCTGTAATCCTCACGCGCAAACATTGAGAACATGCACGGCACCGACACCGCTGTCGACGTGCCGCAGGAATGCACCTGAGTGAAATTGAGGATGTCCAGTTTGCTCAGTTCCGGATTGGTCTCGCGTTCATATCCGTTCAGTGAGAAGTGATCGGCGCGCGCGGTTTCACCGACCACAAACACCATCAGCGATTTCTTCTCGCGGCTGGCAGCCTTGGCGCTCATCACCGCGTCTTCACCAATGGCCTGCACCACGAAGTGCTTTTTGATGCCCAGGCGTTGCTTGGTGTATTTGCTGATCGCGTAGATGTAGTTGGTCGGGTTGATGAAGTGGGTGAGCTTGTCTTCCTCGCGAAAGATCGGCGCGTAGGTCGAATAGAACGCGCCCACCGATGCGGCGATCACCAGCACACAGGCAATGATCACCAGAATCTTGTTGAGCAAGCCGCGAAAGAACGGCCGATAACTCACCGGCCAACGCCAGATCAGCGCTGCTGGCAGTACGCCGAGCAACAGCAGGTAAGCCAGCAGCTTGACGTTGAACAGCGCAGTGGCTTCGGTGGGGTTGGTTTCGAAGACGTTCTGGATCATCACCGTGTCGATGGCGATGCCGTATTCGTTCATGAAATACGCGGCGCAGGCCGAGAGCAGGGCGACTAAGGTGAGCGCAGGCTTCAGCGTCCAGCGAAACGACACTAGGGTCAGCAGCAGGCTGATCGCGGCCCACAGAAACAGCCCGAATGAGGCGAAAAACGCCACTTTGTGCGCGCCTTGCAGGGTGATCAGCGTGCCCAGCGCCTTCCAGGTCGCCAGGTTGTACAACGCCACCAGCACCAGGGAAAACAGCAGCACCAGCCGGGTAGGAGTGATGGACGGTAAACGCAGTCCGTTGCCCAAAGCCATGTCAAACATTCCTCTACATGAATGAAAACCACGCGGTTGCGCGGGTAACTGTAGAAGAACGTTAGTAAAAAATTCGTAAACATCCTGTAACAACTACCTGCTGGCTCACCCCAATCAAAACTGTGGGAGCGAGCCTGCTCGCGAAGGCGGTGTGTCAGTCAAAATTGATGTTGGCTGTTCCTCCGCCTTCGCGAGCAGGCTCGCTCCCACAGGTGGTCAGCGTTTTTCAGAAAGATTTGCTGACGCTGGCGGCGACGGTTGCCGTGCACACATCCTTGAAACCCCAATTGCTCAGACATTGGGTTTGTGAGAGATCGGTGTCGATGTAGCTCAGGCCCAGTACCACCCCGGCGAGGTTGTGGGTGAGTTTGACCTCCCATTCGCGGTACGACTCTTCGGCGCTGCCGGACGCCGAGTACAAATGCGCATCCTTGAAATCCATGTTGCCGTAGCGCAGCTTCAAGCCCGAGTCGTAAGGCAACTCGGTTTCATAGCCGATGTAGCTGTACAGCGAACTCTGCTTGCTATCGATCCCCGGCGCATCGCTGGAGTAATACGCCGCCAGCTTCACCCCATAAACCCCGAGAATCCCGTAGACCTCGCTCTGATTGAACTGGCTTTCCTTGGGGTAGGCGTACTTGATGTAGCCCAGATCGAGGCTGACCTCCTCGGTCGCCTGCCACAGCCAGCCGCCGTAGTAATCGACTTCCTGGCGGGTTTTCAGGCCGTCGCCGAAATCGACGTTGGAACTCCAGGCGCCGAGGTACAGACCGCTGCTGTGCGCGAGGGTCAGACCGGCCTGTACGGCGGGTCATTCTGGGTTTGCGAGATGCCCCGGGTGCGGTAGTCGCTGGCGAGGGTCAGGTCTACCTCCAGCGCAAAGTCATCGTTCAAGGGGATCGCTTGGCTGCTCAACGGCAGCAGACAGAAAAAACTCAGGGCGAACAGGGGCAAGGCTTTCATGTGAAGTCCCGATGTTGTGATTATTTTTGGGCAGAAAGAGAACTGCGGGGGCATTCGATTTCGCCCCCCGCACAGACCCTGTGGGAGCGAGCCTGCTCGCGAATGCGGTGGTTCATTCAGCATTGATGGCGACTGATACGCCGCCTTCGCGAGCAGGCTCGCTCCCACAGGGGGGAACAGTGTTGTTATTTTGTGGCGGTGTAGACCTGACGGCCGCCGAACCAGGTTTGCAGAACCTGGGTGTCATGCAGGGCTTTGTTGTCGACGCTGAACACGTCGCGATCGAGCACGATAAAGTCAGCCTGCTTACCCGGCGTCAGCGAGCCGATCTGCTTCTCCAGGCCAATCGTCCGTGCGGCGTTGATGGTGTAGGCGTAGAACATCGTGTCGCGGTCCAGACGCTCCTCGGCATTGAGCACGCCCATCGGGCCGACGCGGGTGATCGCCTGCGCCATGGCATTGAACGGGTTCGGCGTCGATACCGGCCAGTCACTGGCGCCGGCAATCGTCGCGCCCTGTTTCAACAGCGAATGCGCCGGGTACTGATAGCGAAAGGCGAGGGCGCTGACGTAGGGCTTGATCATGTCGGTGGTGTAGTCGTCGGCGCTGGCCCACAGCAGTTGCATCGAGGCGATGACGTTGAGCGGTTTGAAACGGGCGAACTCCTTCGGGTTGACCATTTGCAGGTGAGTGATCGAGTGGGTCACGCCGCTCTGGCGATCCTTGCGTGCCTGAGCGATGCCGTTCAGCGCTTCACGCACCGCGCGGTCGCCGATCGCATGAATGTGCACCAGCCAGCCGCGCTGGTCGATGGCGCTGACCAGTTCGCCGAAATGCTGCGGATCGATCAGCAGTTCGCCCTGTTTGTGCGAGTTGCTGTACGGATCGATCATCGCCGCGCTCTGTGCCGGGAATTCGATCACGCCGTCGGCGAAGATCTTGATCCCGGGCAGGGTCAGGTTGGGGATGCCCTGAAATTGCTGGCGCACCTTGTCCAGCGTATCGAGGTCGGCGGGCACGCTTTTCGGGTTGGCCACCAGCAGCGCCGCGACGTGCACGCTCATGTCACCGCTTTCCGACAGCGCTTTATAAGCCGGCAGCACGCCGACGGTTTTCTCGGTCGGTTTGAGCGCGAACACTGCTTCGCCCGGTGCAGCGTTAGCGGCGGGGTCCATCCACGCGGTGATGCCGAGGCTGTTGTTGTAGCGCACCGCTGATTTTGCGGCCTTCAACATGTCGGCGGGGCTTGGCACCGGCATTTTCGAGGCGACCCGATCCCAACCGGCGTCGACGACAAAGCCGTTGGGTTCGCCGCTGGCCAGTTTGCCTATGGTGTCTTTTTCCGCATCGGGCAGGGTTTTCAGCAGGGCCGCGTCAATGCCGGCGCGCTTGAGCATGACGTTGTTGGCCCACGCCGTGTGGTGGTCGCTGCCGATAAACACCACTGGCACATCGGCCCATTCGCCGCTGTTGAAGGTGTTGCCCAAGGCCTCGGCTTGCGCCCAATAAACCGAACTCATGCCGGCAATGCTCAGCACATCGCCGTGTTTGGCCTTGCCGTCTGCACGCCAGGCACGCAGACGTTTTTGCAGTTCGTCGAGGCCGACGACTTCGTCTTCCATGTTCGCCGAGACCATTTCCAGTCCGCCGAAAATCGCGTGGGAATGGCTGTCGATCAGGCCGGGCATCAACGCCTTGCCCTTGAGGTCGATGACTTGGGTGCCGGGTTCGATCAAGGCTTTGATCTGCGCGTCGGTGCCGACTTTCAGCACTTTGCCGTTTTCTACGGCGAGGGCTTGCACCTTGGGTTGCGCACGGTCGGCGGTGAAAATCTTGCCGTTGAGCAGGATCAGATCAGGTGCGGCCATGGCTTCCATCGAGGCAAAACTTACAGCGGCTGCCAACAGACTCGGGATGAATCTTTTCATTGAAGATTTCCTTGTTATTGCGTCTGATGGCGAGATTAGTGGCTGGCAACGGCGGACAGAACGCCTCCCTCACGAAAAACGTTTTTGCCTGAATGGAAAAAGCATGGACAAGTTGGGTGCATTGAAAATGTTCGTCGTCACCGCGCAGCTCGGCAGATTCAGCCGCGCCGCCGAGCAGTTGGGCAAGACCCCGTCGGCGCTGACCAAAGCGGTCAATCACCTGGAGTCGGAGCTGGGTGCACGGCTGTTCGAGCGCAGCACGCGGCGGATTTTGCTCACCGAAATCGGCCGTGTGTACCTGGAAACCGCGCGGCTGGTGTTGCAGCGGCTGGATGAAGCCAGCGAGGAAATCGAGCAGTTGCAGCACGGCTTGCGCGGCAGCCTGAAAATCACCGCACCGCTGGCGTATGGCCGGGCGTTTCTCGATCAGGTGTGTGACGGCTTTTTGCAGCAATACCCGCAGATCAGCCTGCAAGTGGACCTGTGCGATGCCTTCGTCAATCTGCTGGAAAGTGGCTACGACCTGGCGTTGCGCGAGGGCCACGATGATTTGCCGGGGTTGATTGCGCGGGTGGTTGGCAGCAATCGTCTGGCCTTGTGCGGCAGCCCCGAGTATCTGGCGCGCAAGGGCTTGCCGGTGAATCCGCAAACCCTTGAACAGCATGAATGGCTGCTTTATCAGCACCCGTTGCTCAGCCGCGAGTTCTGGTGGGCCGAGCGCGACGGGCAGCGCCTGAGCCTGGCGCAACCGGCGACGCCGCGATTGCGCAGTGATAATTACGATTTGTTGCTGGCCAGTGCCCTGGCCGGGCGTGGTTTGCTGCACACGCCGCTGTGGAGCGCTGCGCCGTACATTGCCGACGGGCGACTGGTGCGGGTCATGGCTGACTACGAGATCGATCCGGATACCTTCGGCCCGCACATTCTGGCGGTGTATCCGAGTCATCGGCGGGCGACGGCGAAAGTGGTGGCGTTTATCGATTACATCTCAGGCTTTCTCGCCGCACGTGGCTTGAGCTGACTGGCGGCGCTTGTCAGGAAAATCCTACAGGAGTACAAATGTACTCCATGACGAACCTGACTCCCCGCCGTACCGCCATCCTGACCTTTATCCGCGATCGAATCGCCGAACACGGTCAGCCCCCAAGCCT
>Ga0247818_10001394_pt1 | contig 15270 bp, 12 predicted proteins | sample 13C_Glucose_Day1_FD_192424 | JGI IMG/M metagenome (GOLD analysis project Ga0247818, IMG submission 192424) | Soil microbial communities from agricultural site in Penn Yan, New York, United States - 13C_Glucose_Day1 | ecosystem: Environmental > Terrestrial > Soil > Agricultural land | place...
TTCGTCGGGTGGGCCGAGCGTGGCGACGGCCGGGCCACCGGCCACGGCAACTCGGTCCCGCGGTTCCACCTGACGTGGGGCACCGGCCCCGAGGTGGTGCGGATCTTCGCCGAGCCGGTGGAGCGTGCCGAGGCGGACGGGCTCGTACGCCTCGCGTTCCGCCACCGGGTCGACGGGCTGGTCGTCGAGGACGGCGCGGTCGTGGGCGTGCGCGGCACCGTGCTCGCCGACGACGACAGCGCACGCGGCGTGAGGTCGAGCCGCGACGCCACGGGCGAGTTCGAGCACCGCGCGCCGGCCGTCGTCGTCACCTCGGGCGGCATCGGCCACAACCATGAGCTGATGCGGCGCCACTGGCCCACCGAGCGCGTCGGCGCCGCGCCCGAGCACCTCATCTCCGGCGTGCCGGCCCACGTCGACGGCCGGATGCAGGGCATCGCCGAGGACGCCGGCGCGACGATGGTCAACAGGGACCGGATGTGGGCCTACGTCGAGGGCATCCACAACTGGGACCCGGTGTGGCCCGACCACGCCATCCGGATCCTGCCCGGCCCGTCGTCGATGTGGTTCGACGCCACCGGCAGGCGGCTCGAGGGCATGTCCGGCGTGCCCGGCGCGGACTCGATCGGTGCGATGAAGCAGATCCTCGCCGCCGGCCACGACTACTCGTGGTTCGTCCTCACCCAGTCGATCATCGAGAAGGAGTTCGCGCTCTCCGGCTCGGAGCAGAACCCCGACATCACCGGCAAGGACCTGAAGTTCCTCGCCCGGAGCCGCCTCGCGAAGGGTGCCCCCGGCCCGGTCGAGGCGTTCAAGGAGCACGGCGTCGACTTCGTCGTGGCCGACGACCTGACCACGCTGGTCGAAGGGATGAACGAGCTCGCCCGCGGACCGGAGCTCGACGTCGACGACCTCGAGCGACAGATCGTCGCCCGCGACCGCGAGATGGACAACGCGTTCTCCAAGGATGTCCAGGTCATGGCGATCCACAACGCCCGCCGTAGCCGCACCGACAAGCTGATCCGCGTCGCCAAGCCGCACAAGGTCCTCGACCCGGCCCACGGCCCGCTGATCGCCGTCCGCCTCAACATCCTCTCGCGCAAGACGCTCGGCGGGCTCGAGACCGACCTCGACGGCCAGTGCGTGGCCGCGGACGGCACCCGGGTCCCCGGCCTGTACGCCGCGGGCGAGGTCGCCGGGTTCGGCGGCGGCGGCGTGCACGGCTACAACGCGCTCGAGGGGACCTTCCTCGGCGGCTGCATCTTCTCCGGCCGCGCCGTCGGGCGGGCGCTCGCGCGCTGAGGCGCGGTGCTCATCGACGCAGCACGGCCAGCACGGTCGTCTCGTCGGAGTCACCGACGCTGCCGCTCAGGTGTGGGCCGTCGCCCAGCGGGGCACCGACGACGCGGGCGACCGCGATCACGACGTCGCCGGCGGCGACGACCGTGACCGCGCCCTCGTCGGACACCCGGTCGATGCTCCCGACCCGAGGGGCGGAGTCGTCGCTGCCGCTGCCGCGGACCTGCATGCGGGGAGGTACGTCGACGCGTCGACCGTCCTGCTCGATGAACATCTGGGCCTGACGCCCCCCTGTCGAGATCACGTCGGCCAGGGTGGCGGCCCAGACCGCATCGCCACACCCGTCGTACACCCAGCGCCGGCCGAGCACCGAGTGGTCCGTGGTGCCGACGAGGTGCGCCTCCGCCCCGTCGAGGGGAGCGGCGCGGTAGGTGAGCGGCGTCTGGAGGACGGTGCCGTCGTCGGTCCGCCACAGGATCGTCTCGACACCCACCTCGCCGTCGGGGTCGTCGAAGCGGTACTCCGCGACCTTGGCCGCGACGTGCCGCCCCTCGGCCCACGACCGGCTCGGGAGCCACGCCTCGACGAGCTCCTGCTTGGTGGGCGACAGCGTGGCCGTGTGGTGGACGATTCCCATGTCGGGAGCCTAGGGCGAACGGAGCCCACGATGACGACAGACCAACCCACCACCGCCTCCTTGGAGGACCAGCAGGTGCCAGTGAGGCTCGTCCACGCCGCGGCGAGCTCGGTCCGCGTCGCTAGGTGCTCTCCTCACCCCACCGTCCGAGCGCGACGATCGCCTCGCGCAGGGCGAGCCCGCGATCGGTCAGCGCGTACGCCCGGGTGTTGTGCTTCAGCGGCAGACGGGACAGCACCCCGGCCGCCTCGAGCTCACGCAGGCGCGTGGCGAGGATGTTCGTCGGCACGCCGAGGTCGCGCTGCAGGTCGCCGTACCGCTGCGGCCCGTCGAGCAGCCGTTCCACGACGAGCAGGGCCCACCGTGCTCCCACGACGTCCAGGGCCGCGGCCAGGTCGCTCACGCGGTCGGATCGGCGTCCGGCTTCATCCAGAACGGCGAGTAGTGGTAGCCGTCGGGATCGTCGAACTGGCGCTGGTACATGAAGGGGTAGTCGTCGGTGTCACCGATCCGGCCGCCGGCGGAACCGGCGCGCTCGACGAGCTCGTCGACCGCCTCGCGGCTCCCGAGGTCGAACGAGACCGTGACCTTCGAGGGGTTGTCGACTCCGCCGACCAGCTCCTCGGCGCCGCCGACGCTGGCGTACATGGCGCGGCTGCCGAGCATGACGTACTGCTCGGGCGCGATGGCGAAGCACGACACGTTGTCGTCGGACATCTCGGTGTTGAGCGTCCACCCGAGGGCGCTGTAGAAGGCGGTCGCGCGCTCGACGCTCTCGACGGGGCAGGTGATGAAGAGGCTCATGGACCGACACTTGCAAAATGCAAGTGCGGCGTCAAGCCCCCTCGGGGCTACCGGCGGTCTCCCTCGCCGAGGCCGACCGTCTCGACCAGCGCCGCGAGGTGCCGCTCGAACAGGTCGGCGGGGTCGGCGAAGGTCGCCGTGCCGTACTGCCCGAACACCTCCCACGTCACGCACCCGAACAGCGCGGCCCAGGCGAACAGCCCGCGCGCGATGAGCTCGTCGGGCGCGGTGATCCCCATCTGGCGGCGGATCCTGGCCAGGTCGCGGGAGAGCCGCCGCGGGGACACGGCGCCCTCGTCGACCGTGACCGCACCCGCCTGCCAGGCGTCCTCCCACACCTCCACCAGGCGTACGACGACCCGGGTGCCCGGTCCGGTCGTCCGCTCGGCCGGCGCCTCGTAGCCGGGCACGGGGCTGCCGAAGAGCAGGGCGTACGTCGCCGGCTCCGCGAGACCCCACGCGCGCACCGCCCGGCCGATGGCACGCATCCGACTCGCGTGGTCGGAGCGATCGACCCCGGCGAGGGAGGCGTCGACGGCGTCCCCCAGCTCGTCGTAGCCGTCGACCACGAGCAGGGTCAGCAGCTCGTCGCGGCTGGCGACGTAGCGGTAGACCGCCGACGAGACCAGGCCGAGGTCCCGGGCGACGGCCCGGAGCGACAGCGCGGCCGCACCGTCGGTCGCGAGGTGCTCACGCCCGATGCGGACGATGTCGCGCATCGTCTGCTCGCGAGCCCGACTGCGCGGCGTGGAGGGGATGTCGTCCATGACGTCGATCATGCCACGCTCGAGAGCATGCGTCATGGATGTGAGCACTGCTCTTGCTTTCCTCGCGGCAGGCGTGCACACTGATGGAACGAGAGCAGTGCTCTCCCTTTCATCCAGGAGGAACCCATGTCCCAGGTCCACGTCGTCACCGGAGCCGGACCCGTCGGCTCGACCGTCGCCCACCAGCTCGCCGACGCGGGCCGACAGGTGCGCCTGCTCACCCGGTCGGGTAGCGGCCCGGCGCACCCGTTCATCGACCGCCGACGCGTCGACGTCTCCCGGCCCGACGCCCTCGCCGAGGCGTTCGACGGCGCCGCCGCCGTGCACCACTGCATCCACGGGTCGTCGTACGACGCCCGGGTCTGGCGCGCCGAGCTGCCGAAGGCCGAGCGAGCCGTCCTCGACGCCGCCGGCCGGGTCGGCGCCGTCGTCGTGTTCCCCGAGAGCCTGTACTCCTACGGCCCCGTCACGCGGCCGATCACCGAGGACCTCCCCCGCACCGCGACCACCGGCAAGCTCGGCGTCCGCACGGAGCTGCTCGCCCAGCGCGAGGCGTCCCCGACGCCGACGGTGAGCGTCGCGGCGTCCGACTTCTACGGGCCGCTGGTGCGCAACGCACACGCCGGCGAGCGGATGGTCCCCACGGTCCTCGCCGGGAGGACCATGCGCGTGCTCGGCAGCCTCGACCAGCCGCACTCCTTCACGTACGTGCCGGACCTGGCGGCCGCGATGGTCACCGCCGCCGGTCGCGAGGACCTCTGGAACACCTTGCTGCACGCCCCCACCGCCGCACCCGTCACCCAGCGCCGGCTCGTCGAGCTCACCGCCACCGCGGCCGGCGTCCCCGTCCCGCGGGTGTCGGCGATCCCGCCGTGGGTCCTCCGTGCGTCGGGCGTGGTGTCGCGGGAGATGCGCGAGCTGGCCGAGACGTCCTACATGTTCACCGATCCCTTCGTCCTCGACTCCTCCGCCAGCGAGGAACGGCTCGGCCTGTCCCCCACTCCGATGGACGTCGGGCTGGCGGCGACGGTCGCCTGGTGGCGCCGGCAGGAGCACGCCGTCGCCTGACCGTCGTACGGACGGGTAACCCACGTCGCGGCGAGGGCTGGATAGCGTGCGGCCATGTTCTCCAAGGTGCTCGTCGCCAACCGTGGCGAGATCGCAGTCCGGGCGTTCCGCGCCGCGCGTGAGATCGGCGTGCGCACGGTGGCCGTGTTCCCCCACGAGGACCGCGGGTCCGAGCACCGGATGAAGGCCGAGGAGGCCTACCAGATCGGCGAGGTCGGTCACCCGGTTCGCGCCTACCTCGATCCCGCGGCGATCGTGCAGGTGGCCGTCGACTGCGGGGCGGACGCGATCTACCCCGGCTACGGCTTCCTGTCGGAGAACCCGGCGCTCGCCGAGGCCTGCGCCGCAGCGGGCATCACCTTCATCGGCCCCAGCGCCGAGGTGCTCACCCTCACCGGCAACAAGGCGCGCGCGATCGCGGCGGCCAAGGCTGCCGGCGTACCGGTGCTGGAGTCCGTGCCACCGTCGACCGACGTCAAGGAGCTCCTCACGGCCGCCGAGCAGATCGAGGCTCCGCTCTTCGTCAAGGCCGTCGCCGGAGGTGGCGGCCGTGGCATGCGCCGCGTCGACGACCGTGCGGACCTGCGCGAGGCGATCGAGACCTGCATGCGCGAGGCCGAGGGCGCGTTCGGCGACCCGACCGTCTTCATCGAGCAGGCCGTGGTCGACCCGCGCCACATCGAGGTGCAGATCCTGTCGGACGGAACCGGCTCCGACGGCGGCGTGATCCACCTCTACGAGCGCGACTGCTCGGTGCAGCGGCGCCACCAGAAGGTGGTGGAGATCGCCCCGGCGCCGAACCTCGACCCCGAGCTCCGCGACCGCATCTGCGCCGACGCCGTGCGCTTCGCCCGCGAGATCGACTACAAGAACGCCGGCACGGTCGAGTTCCTCCTCGACCCCGCCGGGAAGTACGTCTTCATCGAGATGAACCCACGCATCCAGGTCGAGCACACGGTGACCGAGGAGGTCACGGGCGTCGACCTCGTGCAGTCGCAGATGCGCATCGCCGCCGGCGCCACGCTGGCCGACCTCGAGCTGACCCAGGACTCGGTCCGGCCGCGCGGCTTCGCGTTGCAGTGCCGCATCACCACCGAGGACCCTGCCAACGGCTTCCGGCCCGACACCGGCAAGATCACGATGTACCGCTCCCCCGGCGGCCCCGGCGTACGCCTCGACGGCGGCACCACCTACACCGGCGCCGAGATCAGCCCGCACTTCGACTCGATGCTGGCCAAGCTCACCTGTCGCGGTCGCACCTTCGAGGCGGCCGTGCAGAAGGCCCGTCGCGCGCTGCTGGAGTTCCGCATCCGCGGTGTCTCGACCAACGTCGGCTTCCTCCAGGCCGTCCTCGCCGACCCCGACTTCGCGGCCGGCGGGGTCACCACCTCGTTCATCGAGGACCACCCGCAGCTGCTCCAGGCGCAGGTCGGCGGCGACCGCGCCACCCGCCTGCTGGAGTTCCTCGCCGACGTCACCGTCAACCAGCCCCACGGCGCCGCGCCCGTCACCGTCACCCCGGTCAGCAAGCTCCCGCAGCTCGACCGCTCGCAGCCGGTGCCGGACGGCACCCGCCAGCTGCTGCGCGAGATCGGGCCCGAGGAGTTCGCCCGCCGCCTGCGGGCGCAGACGACCGTGGCGGTCACCGAGACGACGTTCCGCGACGCGCACCAGTCGCTGCTCGCCACCCGGGTCCGCACCCGAGACCTGCTCGCGGTGGCCGACCACGTCGCCCGCACCACCCCGCAGCTGTGGTCGGTCGAGTGCTGGGGCGGGGCGACGTACGACGTCGCGCTGCGCTTCCTCAACGAGGACCCGTGGGAGCGGCTCGCCTCCCTGCGCGAGGCGATCCCCAACATCGGCCTGCAGATGCTGCTGCGGGGCCGCAACACCGTGGGCTACACCCCCTACCCGACCGAGGTCACCGAGGCCTTCGTCCGGGAGGCCGCCGAGACCGGCATCGACGTCTTCCGGATCTTCGACGCCCTCAACGACGTCTCCCAGATGCGCCCGGCCATCGACGCCGTCCGCGCCACCGGGACCTCGGTCGCGGAGGTGGCGCTCTGCTACACCGGCGACCTCTCCTCGCCGGACGAGAAGCTCTACACCCTCGACTACTACCTCCGCCTCGCCGACCAGATCGTCGAGGCCGGCGCCCACGTGCTGGCGATCAAGGACATGGCCGGCCTGCTCCGCGCGCCCGCCGCCCGCACCCTCGTGACGGCGCTGCGCGAGCGGTTCGACCTGCCCGTCCACCTGCACACGCACGACACCCCCGGCGGCCAGCTAGCCACCCTGCTCGCGGCGATCGACGCCGGTGTCGACGCGGTCGACGCCGCCTCGGCATCGATGGCCGGTGGCACCTCGCAACCGGCGCTCTCCGCGCTGGTGTCGGCCACCGACCACTCCGACCGCGAGACCGGGCTGTCGCTGGCCGCGGTCAACGCGATCGAGCCCTACTGGGAGGCCGTGCGCCGCGTCTACGCGCCCTTCGAGTCCGGACTGCCCGCCCCGACCGGTCGCGTCTACCGCCACGAGATCCCGGGTGGCCAGCTCTCCAACCTGCGCCAGCAGGCCATCGCGCTCGGCCTCGGCGAGAAGTTCGAGCAGGTCGAGGACATGTACGCCGCCGCCAACGACATCCTCGGCAACGTCGTCAAGGTGACCCCCTCGTCCAAGGTCGTCGGCGACCTCGCGCTCGCGCTGGTCGCGGCCGGCGCCGACCCGGCGGAGTTCGAGGCCGACCCGGCGTCGTACGACGTGCCGGACTCGGTGATCGGCTTCCTCAACGGCGAGCTGGGCGACCCGCCCGGCGGGTGGCCCGAGCCGTTCCGCAGCAAGGCGCTGGCCGGCCGCACCTGGAAGCAGCCGGTCGAGACCCTCACCGACGAGCAGCAGGCCGGCCTCGACTCGCCCGCTGCGGCCGACCGGCGGGCGACCCTCAACGAGCTGCTCTTCCCCGGCCCGACGGCGGCCTTCCACGAGTCGCGCCGGACGTACGGCGACCTGGCGGGCGTCTCGACCATCGACTACCTCTACGGCCTTCGTCGCGGCGAGGAGCACCGGGTGCGGGTGCGCGAGGGCCGGGAGATGCTCTTCGGCCTCGAGGCGATCAGCGAAGCCGACGAGCGCGGCTTCCGCAACGTCCTGGCGACCGTCGACGGCCAGCTCCGTCCGGTCCAGGTGCGCGACCGCAGCGTCTCCGCCGAGGTCGCGTCCGCCGAGAAGGCCGACCCGACCGACCGCGGGCACGTCGCGGCGCCGTACGACGGTGCGGTGACGGTCGGCGTCGCCGAGGGCGACAGCGTCGAGGCGGGCCAGACCGTCGCCACGATCGAGGCGATGAAGATGGAGGCCGCGATCACAGCGCCGGTCGCCGGCACGGTCAGCCGGCTCGCGGTCCCCTCGACCCAGGCCGTCGAGGGCGGCGACCTGGTGCTGGTGATCAGCCCTGGTTGAGCACGACCACGTCGGGGTCGGGCTCGGCGATCTCCGTGACCTCGGGGTCGTCGCCCGTCACCTGACGGAACACCTCCGTCGCCACGGCGCGCATGCCGTTGACCTTCGGGTGGAACGGCGCCGCGATCCCGGCGCGGAAGCGCGGGCCGTTGACCCAGGCGCGGCCCTTGGCGCACACGTCGTGGCCCTCTGACACCGTCGCCATGTCGACGTACGACGCCCCCGCTGCCCGCGCGCCGCGGCGGAGCGAGGCGTTGAGCAGGTCGGCGACCTCCGCCACCGGGCCCAGCACGTCGGCCGGGACGCCGACGGCGCGGCAGGTGCCCTCGGTCGGGAGGATGTCGGGGTAGCCGACGACGACGACGTCCGCGTCGGGTGCGCGCTGGGAGATCCGCCGGACGGCGGTCCGCACCCGGCCCGCGACCTTGCCGGTGTCGGCGCGCAGCTCTGCCACCGGGCAGGCGGCCGCAGGCCCCCGCTGGCACTGGATCAGCGAGTCGTAGATGCCGAAGTCGTTGCCGCCGATGCCGAGGGTGACCAGGTCGGTCCTCCGGGACACGGCGTCGAGCTGCGGCGCCGTCGTGTTGCCGTCGAACATCACCATCGGCGCGTAGAGGTCGCGGGTGGTGGCGGCCGAGCAGGTCACGTCGGTGTAGCTGGCGACGTCGAGCCAGTCGGCCAGGAAGGCGGGGTAGTTGTCCGTCGAGCGCGCGCACCCCTGCGGGTCGGTCCGCATGGTGCCGATGAACGGGCCCGCCGAGAACGAGTCACCCATGGCGACGTAGTCGATGCCGGTGGTCACCTCGGTGTCGGGGACCGGGGCGGGCCGGTCGCGATCCCCGTCGCCGGCCGCCCCGCTCGAGTCGCAGGCGGACAGGGAGAGGGCGAGGGCGGCGAGCGCCGCCACCATCCGGAAACGTCGGGTCACAGGCGCGCAGGGCCCTTCTGTCGCGGGATCACGCTGAAGGTGAACCAGTCGGAGTAGAGGCCGAGGTAGGAGCGGGCGTCGTCGCCGCTCAGCGTCGCCCGGCCGCCGGTGAAGACGAACGCCATGTCGGTGACGCGTCCGCCCCACTCGCCGTTGCCGTCGCGGGTGACGACCTCGATGCCGGTGAGGTCGCCCAGGCCCGGCCAGTGCTTCTCGACCTGGGTGTCGTCGATCGTGGTGGTCCAGGTCGAGTACGTCGGGTTGGCGACGCCGTCGTAGGGGTCTGCCTGTGCGACCAGGTAGGGCACGGACCCGGCCGAGGACCAGCCGCCGTTGCTCGCGGAGAACTGCGTGAACGCCGGTCGCCCGTCGTGGAAGAGACCCTGCCCGGCCGTGGCCCGGATGGCGGCGGTGGCGGCCTCGTGCTCGACGTCGGCACCGCCGTAGACCTGGCACTGCGTCGTGTCGCAGAGGTCGTAGTGGGACGCGTTGGGGTGGGAGCGCTCGAACGCCGCGTAGGTGCGCGCTGCGACCGACTGGGCGCTGACCGCGGCGGGGGTCCACAGGGCGGGGACCTCCTGCGGCACGACGCCACGCAGGTAGGCCTCCATCCCGACGCGGTTCACCGTCTCGCGCTTCCCACCCAGGCGCGGCGCCACGGACTGCAGGGTGCCGCGGTAGTCGCGGCGGGCGCCGGGCAGGACGAGCGTCAGGCGACCGTCGGCAGCGCTGAACTCCGCCTCGCCGCCGACCTTCTTCCAGGTGCGCCACGCGCCGCCCCTGGTCCACTGGACGGCGGTGTCGCGGCCCTTGGCGATCAGACGCCACTTGCGCGCCGTGTTGCTGGGCAGTCGCCAGGAGCGCGAGCGGCCCACCCGGTTGACCTTGAGGCCGCGCTCGGCGGCGACCTGGACGTCACGGCCCGTGTCGGCGGTGATGAGGACGCGGACCTTGCCGCGGACCGCTCCCCACGTCGTGCCGGGGTAGTAGAACTCGTTGATCTGCTGCCAGGTCAGGCCCTGCTGGGCGGCACCGAGCGCGCCGTACTGCGACATGCCGTGGCCGTGGCCGAAGCCGTGTCCGGTGATCGTGATGGCGCTGCTGCCCGCGACCGGCCAGGTCTCGACCGCGCGGCGCGGCTCGGCGGGCGACGCCGCGGACGCCGGGAGGGCAGGCAGCAGCAGCGCACTCGCGGCGAGCGCGATCGGCAGCAGGCGGGAACGCATGATCATGTGGTCTCTCCCCCGAGAACGGACGACGAACCTCCGAGGTTACAGGCGGTCCGGGAGCCCCGGGCCGGGACGGTCGGATCGGAGGGCTGTCCCACCCGCCTGTGACACTGGTCGGGTGCCCGAGGGAGACAGCGTGTGGAAGCTCGCCCGCCGGCTGGACCGCCAGCTCGCCGGCCACGTGCTCGAGCGCTCCGAGTTCCGCACGCCCGCCCTGGCCACGCGCGACGTGTCGGGCCGCGAGGTCCTGGGGCACGACACCCACGGCAAGCACCTGCTGACCCGCCTGTCCGCCACCTCGGGATCCCCACCGGCCACGCTTCACAGCCACCTGCGCATGGACGGCTCGTGGTCGACCCTCGCGCCGGGCAAGCGGCTGCCCGCCGCGCTGCATCCCCACGTGCGACTCGTCTGGTCCCTCGACGACGGGCGCACCGTCCACGGCATCCGGCTGCACGACCTCGCGCTCGTGCCGACCGACCGCGAGGCCGACCTCGTCGGCCACCTCGGGCCCGACCCGCTGCGCGACGACTGGGACGCCGACGAGGCCGTCCGCCGCCTGGCGGCCGACCCCACTGTGCCGCTGGTGACCGCGCTGCTCGACCAGCGGTCGATGGCCGGCCTCGGCAACCTCTGGGCCAACGAGATCGCGTTCCTCACCGGCGTGAGCCCCTGGACTCCGGTCGGCCAGCTCGACGTGGCCCGCCTCGTCGAGCGCGCTGCCACGATGCTGCGCCACTCGGCGACCGTGCCCGGCGCCTACCAGGTGACGACCGGGTCGCCGGTCCGGGGCGATGACCACTGGGTCACCGGGCGGCAGCGGCAGGGGTGCCGCCGGTGCGGCGGACCGGTCAGCGTGCAGGCCGAGGTGCCGGGTGACGCGGCCAACCGTCGTACGTGGTGGTGCTCGGCGTGCCAGCCCGGCCCGGGTCCGGAGGCGAGGGTGGGGAGCGTCCCGGCGATCAGACGTGGTGCAGGCGGCGGGCGGCCTCGGCGACGGACCCGCTCATCGACGGGTAGACGGTGAAGGCCTGCGCCAGCTGGTCGGCGGTCAGCGACTCGGCGACCGCCACAGACACCGGGTGGATGAGCTCGGAGGCACGCGGCCCGACGACCACTCCCCCGACCACGATGCCGGTGCCCGGGCGGCAGAAGAGCTTCACGAAGCCGTCGCGGACGCCCTGCATCTTGGCGCGCGCGTTGCCGGCCAGCGGCAGGGTGACGACCTCGGCGGCGATCTCACCGGCGTCGACGGCCTGCTGCGACCAGCCGACGGTGGCGATCTCCGGCGAGGTGAAGACGTTCGAGGAGACCTTCTTGAGGTCGAGCGGCGCTACCGCGTCGCCGAGGAAGTGCCACATCGCGATCCGGCCCTGCATCGCCGCCACCGAGGCCAGCATCAGCACGCCCGTGCAGTCGCCGGCCGCGTAGATCCCGCGGGCCGAGGTGCGCGAGACGCGGTCGACGGTGATGAAGCCGCCGTCGTCCACCGCGACGCCCGCCTCCTCGAGGCCGAGGTCGGCGGTGTTGGGCACGGAGCCGAGCGCGAGGATGCAGTGGCTGCCCGCCACCGTGCGGCCGTCGGTGAGGGTCACCGTCACCTCGTCGCCCTCACGGGTGACCGACTGCATGCGCGAGCGGCTGAGCACCTTCATCCCGCGGCGCGTGGCGACGTCCTCCAGGACGGCGGACGCGTCGGCGTCCTCGCCGGGCAGCACCCGGTCGCGGCTGCTGACGAGGGTCACGTCGATACCGAGGGCGAGGTAGGCGCTGGCGAACTCCGCCCCCGTGACGCCCGAGCCGACCACGATCAGCTTCTCCGGCACCTCGGTGAGGTCGTAGACCTGCTCCCAGGTGAGGATCCGCTCGCCGTCGGGCTGGGCGCTGGGGAGCGTGCGGGGCGCCGCGCCCGTCGCGACGATGATCGCGTCGGCCTGCAGGGTCTCCTCGCCGTCCGCGGTGGTGACGGCGACGGTCAGGTCAGGCCCGAGGCGGCCGCGACCCGTGACGACGCGTACGCCGTCGCGGTCGAGTCGTGCCGCGATGTCGCTCGACTGGTCCGCTGCCAGCTGCTTCACGCGGGCGTTGACCCGCGCCAGGTCGACGCTGATGGTCGTCGCCGCGTCCCCCTGGTGGTCGTGGAAGTTGACGCCCAGCTCCTGCGCCGTCCCCATGTCGGTCATCAGCTCGGCGGTCGCGATCAGCGTCTTGCTCGGCACGCAGTCGGTGAGCACGGCGGAGCCACCGACGCCGTCGGTGTCGACGATGGTGACCTCGGCGCCCAGCTGTGCGGCCACGTGCGCGGCCTCGTAGCCGCCGGGTCCGCCACCGACGATGACGATGTGATCAGGCATGTGGGACCGGCCCTCAGAGGTTGATCATGTGACCGGCGATGCCGTGGACGGCCTCCTTGACCGCCTCACCGAGCGTCGGGTGGGCGAAGACGTTGCGGGCCACCTCGTCGGCGGTGAGGTCCCACTTCTGGGCCAGCGTCATCACCGGCAGCAGCTCGGTGACGTCGGGGCCGATCATGTGGGTGCCGATGATCTCGTTGTGCTCGGCGTCGGCGACGACCTTGACGAACCCGACGGCCTCACCGAGGCCCATCGCCTTGCCGTTGGCGGTGAAGGGGAACGTCGCGGTCTTGACGTCGTAGCCCTTCTCCTTGGCCTGGGCCTCGCTGTAGCCGAACGACCCGATCTGCGGCATGCAGTAGGTGGCGCGGGGCACGAAGTCGTACTCGACCGGCATCGTCTCGGCGCCGTTGATCGTCTCGGCGGCCACGATGCCCATCGCCTCGGCGACGTGGGCGAGCATCATCTTCCCGGTGCAGTCGCCGATGGCGTAGACGTTGTCGACGTTGGTGCGGCAGTAGTCGTCGATCTCGATCGCACCGCGCTCGGAGACCGCGACGCCGATGTCCTCGAGGCCGAAGCCCTTCACCCGCGGGGCGAAGCCGAAGGCGGCGAGGAACTTGTCGGCCTCGAGCACCTGCTCGTCGCCCCCAGCGGCGGGGGCGACGGTGACCTTGACGCCCGAGCCGGTGTCCTCGACGTTCTTGACCGCGGTCGAGGTGAGCACCTTCACGCCGAGCTTCTTGTAGTGCTTGAGCAGCTCCTTGGAGATGTCGGCGTCCTCGGTGGGCACCATCCGGTCGAGGAACTCCACGATCGTGACGTCGACCCCGAAGTTGGCCATCACGTAGGCGAACTCGACGCCGATCGCGCCGGAGCCGCCGATGACGATCGAGCCGGGCAGCTGGTCGGTGAGGATCTGCTCCTCGTAGGTCACCACGTTGTCGCTCAGCTCGACGCCGGGCACCAGGCGCACGGTGGCGCCGGTGGCGAGGATCAGGTTGTCGAAGGTGTAGCCGGTGGTCTGGCCGTCCTTGTCCTTGACGTCGATCCCGGTCGCGCTGGTGAGGGTGCCCCACCCGTCGATCTCGGTGACCTTGTTCTTCTTCATCAGGAAGTGGACGCCCTTGACGATGCCGGCGCTCACGTCGCGGCTGCGCTTGTGGGTGGGGCCGAACGACATGGTGACGTCGCCCTCGATGCCGAACTTCGCCTTCTCGTGCTGGAGCGTGTGCGCCAGCTCGGCGTTCTTGAGCAGCGCCTTCGATGGGATGCAGCCGACGTTGAGGCAGACCCCTCCCCAGTACTTCTCCTCCACCACGGCGACCTTCTGGCCGAGCTGGGAGGCACGGATCGCGGCGACGTAGCCACCGGGGCCGGCGCCGAGGACGAGGGTGTCGAAGTGGGTGTCGGTCACGCCTCCACCCTAGTTGTCCGCCGCGCGGGGGGAACACCCGAGGTCACGGCTCGATATCGTGTGCCCCGTGACGCTCTACGCCGCCTACGGGACGAACCTCGATCCCGCCCGCATGAGCGAGCGCTGCCCCCACTCGATCCTCCACTCCACCGGCTGGCTCACCGGCTGGCGCCTGACCTTCGGCGGCGAGGAGCACGGCTGGGACGGGGCGCTCTCGACGATCGTGCAGGACCCGTTCGAGCAGGTCTTCGTCGCGGTCTACGACGTCACTCCGGAGGACGAGCGCTCCCTCGACGGCTGGGAGGCTGCCGACACGGGGCTCTACCGCAAGACCAAGGTGCGGGTGCAGACGCTCACCGGCGAGCTCGTCGTGTGGGCCTACGTCCTCGACGCCTACGAGGGCGGGCTGCCCTCGGCGTCCTACCTCGGGGTGCTCGCCGACGCGGCCGACGCTGCCGGCGCGCCGGAGGACTACGTCGCGGCGCTGCGCCGTCGGGCCTGTCGGTCCACCGGGCTCTGATCACCGGCCGCCGGTCGGTCTAGAGTTCCCGGCGTGACCCACGCAGCCGCCGTCCCCACGCCCTACGAGAGCGCCGCCGAGGCCGCCGCCCGGCTCGCCGAGCTGACCGGCGTCGAGCGCCACGACATCGCGTTGGTGCTGGGTTCGGGCTGGCTCCCGGCCGTCGACGCGCTCGGCGAGGCGACCGCCGAGATCGACACCACGGATCTCCCCGGCTTCAGCGCGGCCGCCGTCGCCGGACACAGCGGCAAGATCCGCTCGATCCGCCAGTCCGGCCCGGACGGCGACAAGAACCTGCTGGTCTTCCTGTCACGCACCCACTTCTACGAGGGCAAGGGCGTCGCCGCGGTGGTGCACCCGGTGCGTACGGCGGCCGCGGCCGGCTGCTCGGCCATCGTCCTCACCAACGGGTGCGGCGGGCTCAAGGAGGGGTGGCAGCCCGGCCAGCCGGTGCTGATCTCCGACCACATCAACCTCACGGGCACGAGCCCGATCGTCGGCGCGAACTTCGTGGACCTGACCGACCTCTACAGCCCGCGCCTGCGGGCGATGTGCAAGGAGGTCGACGGCTCCCTCGACGAGGGTGTCTACGTGCAGTTCCCCGGCCCCCACTACGAGACCCCCGCCGAGGTCCGGATGGCCGGCATCCTGGGCGGCCACCTCGTCGGCATGAGCACCACGCTCGAGGCCATCGCCGCCCGGGAGGCCGGCATGGAGGTCCTCGGGATCAGCCTGGTCACCAACCTCGCCGCCGGCCTGAGCGGCGAGCCGCTCCACCACGACGAGGT
>Ga0247818_10001396_pt1 | contig 15260 bp, 16 predicted proteins | sample 13C_Glucose_Day1_FD_192424 | JGI IMG/M metagenome (GOLD analysis project Ga0247818, IMG submission 192424) | Soil microbial communities from agricultural site in Penn Yan, New York, United States - 13C_Glucose_Day1 | ecosystem: Environmental > Terrestrial > Soil > Agricultural land | place...
GGGCGACGACGCGGCGGTGCTGGCCTGCTCGGGCCAGGTGGTGGCCACGACCGACTCGATGGTGCGCGGGCGCGACTGGCTCGACGAGTGGTCGAGCGCCGCCGACGTGGGCGCCAAGCTGCTGACACAGAACCTCGCCGACGTCGCCGCGATGGGTGGGACGCCGACCTCCGTGCTGGTGACCCTGGTCGCCGACCCCGTCACGCCCGCAGGCTGGGCCCGCGAGTTCGCCCGCAGCGTGGGCGAGAGGGCAGCGCGCGCCGGGGTCGCCGTCGCGGGCGGCGACCTGTCGTCCGCGCCGCCAGGGGTGCTGATGGTCTCGATCACGGCTCTGGGCGAGCTCGCGGGCCGATCGCCGGTCCTGCGCAGCGGCGCCGGGCCCGGGAACGTGGTGGCGGTCTGTGGGACGCTCGGTCGTTCCGGCGCCGGACTGGCCCTGCTCCAGCGGGGCGACGCCGCGCAGACCCCGCCGGACGGCATACGGCAGGCGTGCCTCGACCACCACCGCCGGCCCACGACCCCCGTGGCGGCAGGTCCCCTGGCAGCCGAGGCGGGTGCCACCGCCATGATCGACATCTCCGACGGCCTGCTGCGCGATGCCGACCGGATCGCGCGCGCCAGCGGCGTCAGGCTCGCGCTGTCGTCAGCGGCCCTGCACCCCCACGTGGACGCGCTCGTGCCGGTGGTGGGGGAGGAGGCCGCGCTGGAGTGCGTGCTGGCGGGAGGCGAGGAGCACAGCCTGCTGGCGACCTTCCCGCGCGACGCCGTGCCAGCGGGCTGGGCGGTCCTGGGCGAGGTGGTCCGCGGCTCCGGCGTCACCCTCGACGGCGAGCCGCAGCAGCCGCGTGGGTGGGACCACTTCAGGCAGGACTGAGAAAGGCGAAAGGCCGGCCTCCCCGAGGGGAAGCCGGCCTTTTCTGTATGCCGGGAGGCTGGGTCAGCGCTTGACCTTGCCGGCCTTGAGGCACGAGGTGCAGACGTTGAGACGCTTCGGGGTCACGCCCGCGTCGCCCACCAGAGCCTTCACGCGCTGGATGTTGGGGTTCCAGCGACGCTTGGTGCGGCGGTGCGAGTGCGAGATGTTGTGACCGAAGCCCGGTCCCTTGCCGCAGACGTCGCAGTTGGCAGCCACGGGTGATCTCCTGATTTCGATGCGAACAAACTCGGTGAGTTCTCCCGGGCAGCCTCGAATGGAGGAGAGGCCCTAGGGGAACCGGTCAAGAGTAGCCGAGACCGGGGCCCGCGGCCAAAACGGCGCCAATGCCCCCGGAGCCGACGGTGACAGGCACTAGCCTGCCACCGTGCTGGAACGCCTGACCGCTGCCGATGCCCGCCGCTGGGCGGTCGTCGCCCGAGCGGCGTTCGCGGCCCGACGCGCCGAGATCGACGCGCTCAACGTCTTCCCTGTCCCCGACGGCGACACCGGCACCAACCTCTACCTCACCTTCGACGCTGCCCTCGACGCCGTGCGCACCCAGCACGAGCGCCTGGGGATCCTCGGCGCGGCGACCCTCGAGCAGGAGTGCACCTCGCTCGGAGAGGCCATGCTGCTGACGGCCCGCGGCAACTCGGGCGTCATCCTCAGCCAGCTGGTGCGCGGCTTCGCCGAGGCCGTCGCCGAGAGCCGGGCGGAGACCGCCGACGGACCGCTCGTGGCCGAGGCCCTCGCCCGCGCCAGCGAGCGGGCCTGGAAGGCCGTGACCCACCCGGTCGAGGGCACCATCCTGTCGGTGGCGCGCGCCGCGGCCGCGGCGGCCCAGGGCCTGACCGGGCTGGGCGAGGTCACCGAGGCCGCCTTGCGCGGCGCCTCGGAGGCCCTGACGCTGACCCCGACGCAGCTGCCCGCCCTCGAGGCCGCCGGGGTGGTCGATGCCGGTGGCGCCGGCTACGTCCTGCTCCTGGAGTCGCTGGCCCGGGTGGCCCACGAGGACAGCTCCACCACGCCGCTGGCCGCGGCCCCGTTCTCCGACGACACCTCGCTGCGCCGCCGCCTCGACTGGGCGGCGGCGGGCGCGGGGGTGCACCCGACGGACGGCGAGGGCGCGCTGTCCCGAGGTGAGGTGCTCGCCGTCCAGGGGGGTCCGGCCTACGAGGTCATGTACCTCCTCGCCGACACCGACGAGGAGCGGATCGAGACCCTCAAGACCACCCTCGACGCCCTCGGCGACTCCCTGCTGGTCGTCGGTGGCCCGGAGCTGTGGAACGTCCACGTGCACGTCGACGACGCGGGCGCGGCCCTCGAGGCAGGCGTGCACGCCGGGCGCCCCTACCGCATCAAGGTCACCCACTTCGACGACCAGTCACACAGGCCCCCGGCCAGCGACGTCGCCGTTGTGGCCTGCGCCGCCGGCCCCGGCCTGGCAGCGGTGTTCACCGATGCCGGAGCCGAGGTGGTCGCCAGCGGTCCGGGACGCCGTGCCTCGGCGGGTCAGCTCCTGCATGCCGCCCGCGACGCCCACGCGCTGTCGGTGATCCTCCTCCCCAACGACAAGGACACCCTGCTCGCGGCCGAGGCTGCAGCGGCGGCCGGAGAGCAGGACGGCATCGACATCCACGTCGTGCGCTCGCGGACCGCCGTGCAGGGGCTCGCGGCGCTGGCCGTCTTCGACCCCGCGCTCCCGGCCCCCAAGAACCTCGCAGCCATGATCAGCTCCGCCTCCGCCACCCGGCACGGCGCGGTCACCGTCGCCAGCAAGGACGCCCTGACGACGGCGGGGCCGTGCCGGCGCGGCGACGTGCTGGGGGTGGTCGGCGGCGACATCGTCATGGTGGGCGGCGAGCTGCTCGAGGTCGCCGAGGAGGTGATGCGCCGCCTCCTCTCCAGCGGTGGCGAGCTGGTCACCATCGTCGCCGGGGAGGACGCCCCCCGCGGCCTGGCCGACGACCTGGCCCGCTGGGTCGAGGTCGAGCACCGCGACGCGGAGGTCTCGCTCATCGACGGCGGACAGCCGCACTACCCGCTGCTGCTGGGAGTCGAGTAGGCGTGGCCGACGAGTCGACCAAGCTCTCCGCCCTCATCGGGGCGCGCTCGGCGGGCCCCCTCGCCAAGGCCCGCGACCTGCACACCGTCGGAGACCTGCTGGAGTTCTGGCCGAGGCGCTACCTCGAGCACACCTCCGACCTGTCCTCGCTGCACAACGGCATGTACGTCGTGGCGGTCGCGGAGGTGAAGACGGCGAGCACCCGCCGAATGCAGAAGCGCCGCGGGGAGATGCTCAACGTCACGATCACCGACGGGAAGAACGACGTCGACCTTGCGTTCTTCAAGGCCTGGGGCCACAAGGAGGCCCTGGTGCCCGGCGTCACCGCCGTCTTCGCCGGCGAGGTCGGGATGTACCGCGGCCGCTGGCAGCTGACCCACCCCGCCTACCAGGTCCTCGAGGGGGGCATCGGCAACGGCGCCGCCGACCGCGGGCCCATCCCGGTCTACCTCCAGGTGAAGGGGATGCAGAACTGGTCCGTCGCGGAGTGCGTGCGGATCGTCTTCGACCACCTCGAGACCGTCCCCGAGCCACTTCCCGACAGGCTGCGCTCACGGCACGGACTGCCGGGGCGGCTCGAGGCGCTGCGCGGCATCCACGTCCCGCGGGAGTTCGCCGAGGTGCAGCGCGCGCGACACCGGCTGCGCTACGAGGAGGCGTTCGTCTTCCAGACCCTGCTGGCCCAGCGGCGGGCGCAGCAGGCTGCGGAGCGCACCCGGGCCCGGACCCCGCGCGAGGGTGGTCTGCTCGCGGCCTTCGACGCCCGGCTCCCCTTCGAGCTGACCGCCGGACAGCGCGAGGTGGGCGAGGTGCTCGCGCGGGAGATGGCCCGCGACACCCCCATGCACCGGCTGCTGCAGGGAGAGGTCGGCTCGGGCAAGACCGTCATCGCGCTGCGCGCCATGCTCGCCGCCGTCGATGCCGGGGGGCAGGCCGCCCTGCTCGCGCCCACGGAGGTCCTGGCGGCCCAGCACCACCGGTCCATCACGACCATGCTCGGCGACCTGGCCGAGGGGGGCATGCTCGGGGGCAGCGACATCGGCACCCGGGTGGCCCTGCTCACCGGCAGCCAGTCGACGGCGGCCCGTCGGCAGAACCTCCTCCACGCGGCCAGCGGCGACGCCGGCATCGTCATCGGGACCCATGCCCTCATCCAGGAGCATGTGCAGTTCCAGGACCTCGCCCTGGTGGTCGTCGACGAGCAGCACCGCTTCGGCGTCGAGCAGCGAGACGCCCTGCGCGGCAAGGGAGTCCAGCCGCCGCACGTCCTGGTCATGACGGCCACGCCGATCCCGCGCACGGTGACGATGACGGTCTTCGGCGACATGGAGACCTCGACCCTGAGTGAGCTGCCGCGCGGCCGCTCGCCGATCGCCACCCACGTCGTTCCGGCCGACCGTCCTGCGTGGGTGCAGCGCACGTGGGAGCGGATCGCTGAGGAGGTGCGGACGGGCCGCCAGGCCTACGTCGTGTGCCCCCGCATCGGCGACGGCAGCGGCTCGGCGGGCAGTGCGGCGGCCTCGCCCGACGACGAGGAGATCGCGGCGACCGAGCCGGCCGAGGGGGAGGAGGCCGCTGCGCGCGAGATGGCCAGCGTGTATGCCGTCGAGGCCACGCTGCGGGACAACCCTGCCCTGGCCGGGTTGTCCATCGCGGTGCTCCACGGCCGGATGGCGCCGGAGGACAAGGACGCGGTGATGGCCGCGTTCACGCGTGGCGAGACCGACGTGCTCGTCTCGACGACCGTCATCGAGGTGGGCGTCGACGTGCCCAACGCGACGGTCATGGTGGTCGTCGACGCCGACCGGTTCGGCGTCTCGCAGCTGCACCAGCTGCGCGGTCGCGTCGGGCGGGGGAAGCATCCCGGCCTCTGCCTGCTCATGACCGGCACGGAGGCGGAGACGGCGCGAGAGCGGCTCGACGCCGTCGCGGGGACCACCGACGGGTTCGAGCTCGCGCGCCTCGACCTCGAGCTGCGCGGCACTGGCGACGTGCTGAGCGGCCGGCAGAGTGGTGGCGGCAGGTCAGGTCGGGGGATGGGCCGCGGCAGCTTCCGTTTCCTGTCCCTGCTGCGCGACGAGGAGATCATCCTGCAGGCCCGAGAGGACGCGTCCTCTCTCGTCGCCGCCGACCCGGGCCTCGCCGACCACCCGGAGCTCCGGGCCGCCGTGAACGAGCGGGTCGACGCCGAGCAGGCCGCCTTCCTGGAGCGGGGGTGAGCAGGCGGTGACCCGGATCATCAGCGGCAAGGTCGGCGGGCTGCGTCTGCAGACCCCGCCCGGCAGCGGGACCCGTCCCACCAGCGACCGGGTCCGCGAGGCGCTGTTCTCCCGGCTCGAACACCTCGACGTGCTCGATGGGGCCACCGTGCTCGACCTCTACGCCGGCTCCGGCGCTCTCGGGCTCGAGGCGGCCAGCCGCCGCGCCTCGTCAGTCCTGCTGGTGGAGTCCGACCGCGCAGCCGCGGCGGTGGCGCGCAGGAACGCCGCGCTGACCGGCATACCGGGCATCACCGTGCGGGCGGCGACCGTGGAGCGGACCCTGGCCGGCGCGCCCCCCGCGCCGTTCGACCTGGTCTTCCTCGACCCGCCCTACGACATCGGCGAGGAGGTCCTCGAGGGGGTGCTCAGCGCGCTGGTCCAGCAGGGCTGGCTCTCGGCGGACGCCCTGGTCGTCGTCGAGCGGTCGTCGCGCTCGCCCGAGCCGCGGTGGCCGGCGGGTCTGGAACCGGAGGGGGAGCGGCGCTACGGCGAGACGAAGATCTGGTTCGCCGGTGTGCCGGAGCCCGACGGCGTGGCCTGAGCCACCGGGCCACAGCCCTTCAAGCGAGTCGAGGTGCGCACGCCGGGAAGGCCCGGCGTGCACACCTCGACTGCGGTGGAGACAGTCCCTCAGGCGGAGGGAGCGATGCTGAACTGCACGGCGCCGGCCTGGTCGACCGACGCGTCGAGCACCTGGTCCCCGAGCGCGACCGCGGCCGTCTCCTCGAGGTAGACCTTGGCGCCGTCCTTGTCGACGACCTGGTCGCCCGGCTGGGCGGCGTCGACGGTGGTGACGGCCAGGGCGCCGGCCTGGGCGCCCTCGGCGGGCTCTGCGGAGAAGCGCAGACCTGCGTCGTGCGAGCCACCGTTCTGCTCGACGATGGCCTTGACGATGTTGCTGGCGTTGTCGGTAAGGGTGAGCACGGGCTCTCTTTCCGATAGGCGACAGGAAGCCTCCACGGTCTCGAATCGGCTGTCCCGACACAAATCCCCGTCCATCCTGTCCGCCCAGCGGACAGTGTCGTCCGGGCGAGCGGAACGCGGCCCGATGGCCTGCGGCGACAGCATCGCCAGAAGTGCGACTGTCCGAGGGCTGGCCCAAGATGTGCCCATGACGCAGATCGAGATCCCCAAGCCCACCTCCGGCGACGTCGTCGAGCTGATCCTCGAGGACCACCGCCTCTTCGAGGCCCTCCTGCGTGACCTGCGCGACGCCACGGCCGACCGCGAGGCCGCCCGGGAGACCCTCTCCCACGTCCTCATCGCGCACGGCGAGGCCGAGGAGACCGAGGTCTACCCCAAGCTGAAGAAGAAGGACGCGATCAGCGAGCACGAGGCGGAGCACGGCGAGGAGGAGCACGCCGAGGGCAACGAGGCGCTGCTCGCGCTGCTCGAGTGCAAGGGGACCGACACCCAGAAGTTCGACGACGCGGTGGAGAAGCTGGCGGAGGCTCTCAACCACCACATCGGCGAGGAGGAGCAGACCATCCTCAACCCCGCCCGCACCGAGGTCTCCGAGCAGGTGCGCCAGAACCTCGGCGAGGCCTGGGCGGCCATGCGCAACCGGCTCATCGACGAGGGCTGCGGCTCGGTCGACAACGTGCGGAAGATCGTCGAGCAGGCCCACAAGGAGGGCCTGCTCCCGGCCGACGACGAGGACAGCGAGAGCTGACGGGCGGGGGCGCACGCGCTGTGCGCTGCTAGGTTGCCGCCTGTGACCAGACGGTGTGTGTGCCCCGGCTCCTACGACCCGGTGACACTCGGCCACGCCGATGTCATCGAGCGCGCCGCCGCGCTGTACGACGAGGTCGTCGTCGCGGTCCTGCACAACCCCGCCAAGGCGGGGCTGTTCACGCCGGAGGAGCGGCAGAAGCTGCTCGAGGACAGCGTCGGGCACCTTCCCAACGTGCGGGTGGAGCTGTTCGCCAACCGGCTGCTCGTCGATGTGTGCCGTGACGCCGACGCCGAGGCCATCGTCAAGGGCCTGCGCGGGGGCACCGACTTCGCCTATGAGCTGCCGATGGCCCTGATGAACCGCCACCTCACGGGCATCGAGACGGTCTTCCTTCCCGGTGACCCCCGCTTCGAGCACATCTCGAGCTCGCTCATCAAGGAGGTCGCCCGCCTCGGCGGCGACATCTCCGGGCTGGTCGGCGACGGCGTGCGCGACGCGCTGCTGGCGCGCCTGCAGACAGAGAGCTGACGCTGGCCCGCGTGCCCCGGCCGGAGGGCTTCCGGCCGGACATCGAGGGACTTCGGGCGGTCGCCGTCCTGCTGGTGATGGTCTACCACGCAGGCCTGCCGATCTTCACGCACGGCTACCTCGGGGTCGACGTCTTCTTCGTCATCTCCGGCTACCTCATCACCAGCCTGCTCCTGCGCGAGCTCGCCGCCGACGGCAGGATCTCGTGGCCGCGGTTCCTCGCCCGCCGGGCGCGGCGCCTGCTGCCCGCCGCCATGCTCGTCCTCGTGGCCATCTCCCTGGCCACCTGGCTGCTCGTCCCGGGTCGGCGCGGGCGGGAGATCGGCGGCGACGTCATCGGGGCCGCGCTGTACGTCGTCAACTGGGTGCTGGCCGGACGGTCGGTGGACTACCTGGCCAAGGACACGCTTCCGTCGCCGGTGCAGCACTACTGGTCGCTGGCGGTCGAGGAGCAGTTCTACGTCGTCTGGCCGCTGTGCCTGGTCCTCCTCGTGCTCGCCCTCAGGCGGTGGGCCCCGCGCATGCTCGCCCGGGGCCCGGGCCACAGCCCCAGCCTGCGCGCCATCGGCGTGCTGCTGGCCGCCCTGACGGTGCCGTCCCTGGCCTACTCGGTCTGGCACACCATCACGGTGCCGGCGCACGCCTACTTCGCCACCACGACGCGCATCTGGGAACTCGGCATCGGCGCCGCCCTGGCGCTCTGGGCGGTCGACCAGCACCCCCACCGGGTGCGCTTCGCAGCCCCCCTCGGCTGGGCCGGGCTCGCGCTCATCGTCGGCGCGGCGGTCCTCCTGCCGGAGCGGGCAGGCTGGCCGGGGGCTTGGGCGCTGCTGCCCACCCTGGGCACGGCCGCGGTCATCCTGTCCGGCTGGGGCGAGGAGCCGCGCGGCCCGGGCCTGCTGCTGGGACTCGCGCCGCTGGTCTGGGTCGGGGCGCTGTCGTACTCGCTCTACCTGTGGCACTGGCCGTTCGCGGTCTTCTCCCAGGAGATCTGGGACTCCGACTCCGCCAAGGCCTGGGCGGTCCTGGCGAGCATCGTGCCCGCCTACCTCGGCTACCGGTTCGTGGAGCGGCCGGTCCACCACACCCCTGCGCTGGCGCGCAGCACCAGCCGCTCGCTGGCCCTCGGGGCCGCGCTCTCGCTGGCCGGGGTGCTGGCCGGCATACCGCTGGTCACCGCGCCTGCGGTCTTCCACACCACCCCGGCCAGCGGGGCACTGCCCCCGCTGGAGCAGCTCGGGGCGAGCGTCCTCGGTGACGCCCCCAGCGCCGACCCGGCCGACTACGCCGTCGACGACTGGCGCTGGCTCACCCCCGACCCCGAGCGGGCGGGGGAGGACCGGCCATCGGCCGACGTCGACCGCTGCCAGGTCGACGAGCGCAGCTCCGAGCCCGTGCGGTGCGAGTTCGGGGTGCGCGACGGCGCGGTCACGATCGCCCTCGTGGGGGACTCCAAGGCGCTGCAGTGGCTCCCGGCGCTGGAGCGGGTCGCCCCGGGCAAGGACTGGCGCATCGTCACCTACGGGAAGTCCTCGTGCGCCTTCGCCGAGGGCACGACCGAGCTGTCGAAGGCCCACTACGCCTCGTGCGACCGCTGGAACGAGGCTGTTGCCCGGCAGCTGGCGGCCGACCCACCCGACCTCGTGGTGACCTCCACCCAGGCCGATGCCGCCCTGCGCGGAGACCGCGTCTCCGAGTCAGCGCTCATCGACTACCTCACCCGCCGCTGGAAGGGCCTGCAGCGGGCGGGGGTGCCCGTGGCCGTCATCGGCGACAACCCCGGGTCGCCCTCGGATCTCGACAGCTGCATGGCCCGCAACCCCACCCTGCTCACCCGGTGCGCTTTCGACCGCGGCGAGGCCATGGCCAACACCGGCCTCGACGCGCAGCGCGCGGCAGCCCTGCGGGCACCCGGCGTCGAGGTCATCGACCTCACCCCGTGGATCTGTCCCGTGGAGCGCTGCCCGGTGGCCATCGGCAACGTCGTGATCCACCGCGCCGGTGACCACATCACCGCCACCTACGCCAGGACCCTGGGCCCGCAGATCGCCCGCCAGCTCGAGGCCGTCATGAAGCGCGAGACGCGCTGAGCCGCGCGATGGGAAGCTCCGGCGCCCACGCGGCATACGGGCTGGCCACCGCCCACCAGGGCGCATTTGGGAAGGTGGCAGGGGCTCCGGTAACCTGAGCGGTCGGTCTACGTCCCTGCTGTGACGACGGCCGAGTCCCTCGACAGAACTGGAGCCATGAACCGTCTCAACGCCCGATCGCCGCTGGTGTTCGACACCAAGAGCCTCGGTCGGCGACCCGGTTCCATGGAGGAGGTCCAGCGCACCGTCGAGGCGCCCGCACTTCTGGGCACGGACGTCATCGCAGTCCAGGAGGGCCAGCCGATCGAGCTGGACCTCCGGCTCGAGTCCGTCGTCGAGGGTGTGCTGGTGACCGGCTCGGCCCGAGCTACCGCGACCGGCGCCTGCGTGCGGTGCCTGGACCCCGTCAGCCACGAGGTTGACGTCCGGTTCCAGGAGCTGTTCGCCTACGCCGACCGCGCGGCCCACCACCGCGAGGTGGGGGACACCAGTGACGAGGCCGAGGAGCACCAGCTCGTCGACGACCTGTTCGACCTCGAGCCAGTGCTCCGGGACGCGGTGGTGCCCTCGCTGCCGTTCCAGCCGGTATGCCGGGAGGACTGTCCGGGGCTGTGTTCCGAATGCGGTGCACACCTGGCGGAAGACCCCGACCACCACCACGAAGTGATCGACCCCCGATGGGCTGCGCTCCAGGCGCTGACCACCGACACCCCGAGCAACACCGAAGAGAAGAGGATCTGACGTGGCTGTCCCGAAGCGGAAGACGTCGCGCTCCAACACCCGTTCGCGTCGTGCGAACTGGAAGACGACGGCGACCACGCTCACCACGTGCCCCCAGTGCAAGGCTCCGACCCAGCCGCACATCGCCTGCCCGTCCTGCGGCACCTACAAGGGCCGTCACTACGGCGCTGCCGAGCGCACCGAGCACCAGGGCTGAGCAGCCTTCCGCGCGTGAGCACGCCCTCTTCTGACGGCGCCCGCGCAGTGCAGCGGCCCGTCGACGAGTTCGCCGACCTCCTCCACGAGGTGGTCGGTGCGCCCGTCGACGAGTCGCTGCTTCTGCGTGCGCTGACCCACCGCAGCTACGCCTACGAGAACGGCGGCCTGCCCAACAACGAGCGCCTCGAGTTCCTCGGGGACTCGGTCCTGGGGCTGGTCGTCACGGACACGCTGTATGCCGCGCACCCCGAGCTGCCCGAGGGGCAGCTCGCCAAGCTGCGCGCCGCCGTGGTCAACATGCGCGCCCTGGCCGACGTGGCCCGCACGCTCGGCCTCGGCGACCACCTGCTGCTGGGCCGCGGCGAGGAGAGCACCGGCGGCCGTGACAAGGCCTCGATCCTGGCCGACACGATGGAGGCCGTCATCGGCACGGTCTACCTCTCGTGCGGGCTCGAGCACGCCGCCACGCTGGTCCACCACCTGCTGGACCCGCTGATGGCCAGGAGCGCGAGCCTCGGTGCCGGCCTCGACTGGAAGACCAGCCTTCAGGAGCTGGCCGCCGCCGACGCCCTCGGCATGCCCGAGTACCGGGTGACGGAGGAGGGGCCGGACCACGAGAAGACGTTCACCGCGTCGGCCGTCGTGGGGACCTTCGTGCTCGGCGAGGGTGTCGGGCGCTCCAAGAAGGAGGCCGAGCAGCGGGCCGCCGAGGAGGCCTGGAAGCACCTGAGCGACCGGGCCGCCAACGCCAGCAAGAGCACCGGGGCCACAGGGACCTCGCTGGCCTCAGGAGACACCGTGGCCACCGCGCCCGCCACCGCCTCGCCCGCGGCTGCTGCGGCGACGCCGGTCGAGCCGACCTGACCCACCCGGCACAGACCCATGCCCGAGCTCCCCGAGGTGGAGGTCGTCCGCCGCGGCCTCGACGCCCACGTGGTCGGCCGCACCATCGAGCGCGCCGAGTTCTACGGCGCCCGCGTCGCCCGACGACACCTGCCCGGCGCCCACCACCTCGCTGAGCAGCTCGCCGACAACCTCGTCGCGCAGGCGCGGCGTCGCGGCAAGTACCTCTGGATGGTCCTGAGCACGCCGGACGGCTCGCAGCACGGGCTGATCACCCACCTCGGGATGAGCGGCCAGCTCCTCGTGGAGGACGCCGGCGCCCCGGACGAGAAGCACCTGCACGCGCGCTTCTCCTTCGCCGACGCCGGGCCCGAGCTGCGGTTCGTCGACCAGCGCACCTTCGGGGGGATGGCCCTGTCGGACCTCGACGACCACGGCGTCCCCGAGGCCATCGAGCACATCGCGCCAGACCCGCTCGAGACGGCCTTCGACCAGCGGGCCGTCGTCGCGGCGATGAAGAAGCGTCACAGCGCGGTCAAGCGGGCCCTGCTCGACCAGGACCTCGTCTCGGGCATCGGCAACATCTACGCCGACGAGGCGCTGTGGCGCGCCGGCGTGCACGGCGAGCGGCTCTGCTCGGCGCTCAGCAGGCCAGCGCTGGGTCGCATCCTCGACCACGCCCGCGACGTCATGCTCGAGGCGCTCGGGCAGGGCGGCACCAGCTTCGACGCGCTCTACGTCAACGTCAACGGCGCCTCGGGCTACTTCGACCGCTCGCTCAACGCCTACGGCCAAGAGGGTCGGCCCTGCCAGCGGTGCGGAACCCTCATCCGTCGCGAGTCCTTCATGAACCGGTCGTCGTACTCCTGTCCCCGCTGTCAGCCACGACCTCGCACGCTCGGCCGCTGACTCTCCTCGGTTGTCTCTCGCCGGCTGTCTCTCGCCGGCCCGACACCCGGCGCAAGGGCAGATGGACCCTGGCCCCCCGGCATACCGCCTCTTGCCTCCCCATGCCCCGCCTAAGGACAATGCCGGTGAGGCAGGTGAGGCGAATGGACAGCAGCGAGCCCGCACGGGCGGTCATCTGGGTGCACGGCAGGGTCCACGGCGTCGGGTTCCGGTGGTGGGCCCGAGCGAGGGCGCTCGAGCTGGGACTGGTCGGCCACGCGCGCAACGCCGACGGCGGCCGCGTCGAGATCATGGCCCAGGGGCCCAAGGAGCGCGTCGAGGAGCTGGTGGCCCTGCTGGAGGAGAAACCCTCCACGCGGTTGCGGCCTGGCGAGGTGACCGACTGCGTGACGACCTGGGGCCCTCCGCGCGACGGCCTCGAGGGGTTCGTCGAGAAGTAGGCAGGAGGCCGCGGCAGCCGCCCGTCATTGACCGATCAGCAGCCCTGCTGCCACTCTGAGAGATGCCCCGACCGGGCACCGCCCAGGGCGAACCCGTCGCGCCCGGGACCAAGGAGTCGACATGGCCAAGGCCCTGCTGGGGTACCGCACGGCACCTGACCAGCGCCTGATGCTCGAAACCATCGAGCTGCGGCGCAGGGTCCGAGATCTCGAAGGGCTGGTCGCCCGTCTGCAGAGCGACAACGACCGCCTGCGAGAAGATCTGAGACAGCCGGACGCTGTTGCAGCGTCCGTGCCTACGATTGCCGGGTGACCTCACCCGCCCCAGAGACACCAGCCGAGCTGCTGCGCCTGCGGGCGAGCATCGACAACATCGACGCTGCCCTGGTGCACCTGCTGGCCGAGCGCTTCAAGTGCACCCAGCAGGTCGGTGAGCTCAAGGCGAGCCGCGGGCTGCCGCCGGCCGATCCGGCGCGCGAGGAGAAGCAGATCGCCCGGCTGCGCGCCCTGGCCCACGACGCGGGCCTCGACCCGCAGTTCGCCGAGAAGTTCCTGAACTTCATCATCGAAGAGGTCATCCACCACCACGAGGCGCTCGCCGGCCGGGACCAGACCATCTCCTGAGCTTTCCTTTCGCCGGTTCGGGGTATCGCCGAGCGGTATGGCGCGCGGCAATACCCCGAACCGACGGGACGGCTCCGGGGTGCCAGTCACACCCGTCACACGCGTCCCAGCCAGCGGTGTGGCGTGCTGCAGGTCCCGGGGACGACGCGTGCCCGCGGGTACAGTGAGCCGCGATCCGCCGACCGCCGCACCCGTCCGCAGCACCGAGGAGCCAGCCGCTCGTGTACGTCAAGAGCCTGACCATGAAGGGCTTCAAGTCCTTCGCCTCGGCGACCACCATGCGACTCGAGCCGGGCATCACGTGCATCGTCGGCCCCAACGGGTCGGGCAAGTCCAACGTCGTCGACGCCCTCGCCTGGGTCATGGGCGAGCAGGGGGCCAAGAGCCTGCGCGGCGGCAAGATGGAGGACGTCATCTTCGCCGGCACCGCCGGCCGCGCCCCACTCGGGCGAGCCGAGGTCGCCCTCACCATCGACAACAGCGACGGCGCCCTGCCGATCGACTACACCGAGGTCACCATCGCGCGGACCATGTTCCGCAACGGCGGCTCCGAGTACGCCATCAACGGCACGCCCTGCCGGCTGCTCGACGTCCAGGAGCTGCTCTCCGACTCCGGCATCGGGCGCGAGATGCACGTGATCGTCGGCCAGGGCCAGCTCGACACCGTGCTGCGGGCCACCCCCGAGGAGCGCCGCGGCTTCATCGAGGAGGCCGCCGGGGTCCTCAAGCACCGCAAGCGCAAGGAACGGGCCCTGCGCAAGCTCGAGGCCATGGAGGCGAACCTCACCCGCGTCAACGACCTGACCGGCGAGATCCGCCGCCAGCTCGGCCCCCTGGGCCGCCAGGCCGAGGCAGCGCGCAAGGCCGCCGTCATCCAGGCCGACGCCCGCGACGCCCGCCTCCGGCTGCTCGCCGACGACCTCGTGCAGCTCACCGCGACCCTCGAGCAGGAGGTCGCCGACGAGACCGCGCTCATCGCCCGGCGCACCGAGGTCGAGGAGGGCCTGGCAGCCGTCCGCGAGCGCCTGAGCCGCCTCGAGCGCGAGTCCGAGGAGGCCGCTCCCCGCGCCACGAAAGCCCAGGAGCGCTGGTTCGCCCTGCAGTCCCTGCGGGACAAGCTGACCTCGACCCAGTCGCTGGCCGCCGAGCGCGTGCGCCTGCTGAGCCAGGACACCCAGGAGGAGACGACGACCGGGCGCGACCCGGAGGAGCTCAAGGCGCAGGCCGCCGAGGCGCGCCGCGCCGAGGAGGCCCTGCTCGCCGAGGTGCAGCGCGCCAAGGAGGAGCTGCAGGCCGCCATCGAGCGCCGTGGCGCTGCGGAGAAGGCCCTCGCAGAGGAGCAGCAGCGGCTCCAGCGCCTGGCCCGGGCCGCCGCCGACCGGCGCGAGGGTCTCGCCAAGCTCTCCGGCCAGGCCGGCGCCCGCCGCAGCCGCATCGAGGCGGGGGAGGCCGAGATCGGCCGGCTCCGCGGCATCGTCGAGCAGTCCCAGGCCAGGGCCGCGACCGCCGAGAAGGAGTTCGCCGCCCTCGAGGCCTCGGTCGCCGTCGACGAGGAGGGCGAGGAGGGCCTCGACTCCGCCTACGAGGCAGCCGAGGCCGCCTTCCAGACCATCGAGGCCGAGGTCGAGAGGCTGCGCGAGGAGGAGCGGGGCGCCGAGCGCGACCGCACCAACGCCGCCGCCCGCCTCGAGGCCCTCGAGCTCAGCCTGAGCCGCAAGGACGGTGCGGCAACACTGCTCGCCGCCGGAGACGCGCAGCACGGCATCGTCGGCTCGGTCGCCTCGCTGCTGCAGGTCACCGGCGGCCACGAGGCCGCCATCGCCGCGGCGCTGGGCTGGGCCGGCGACGCCCTCGCCGTCGAGTCCGTCGACCACGCCGCCCGCGCCCTGACGACCCTGCGCGACGACGACGCCGGCCGGGCCGCCTTCCTCGTGGGGCAGACCGCCGCAGCGGTCGACCCCGCCCAGTGG
>Ga0247818_10001397_pt1 | contig 15241 bp, 5 predicted proteins | sample 13C_Glucose_Day1_FD_192424 | JGI IMG/M metagenome (GOLD analysis project Ga0247818, IMG submission 192424) | Soil microbial communities from agricultural site in Penn Yan, New York, United States - 13C_Glucose_Day1 | ecosystem: Environmental > Terrestrial > Soil > Agricultural land | place: USA...
GATATCGGAGTCTTTCGGATCAGTGTTCATCTGGCACCTCTCATGGGGCCTGAAATACAGGCTCTGATGTTTTGAGGGCCAGGGCGATGACCGCGTTCGATCCAGAAGACAACCGGTCATTCGACTGCAAGACTCGATCAATCGGCCTACAGGTCACTGCTACGAAGTCCGAGCGACAGAAACAAAAAACCCAGCACCAGGCCGGGTTTCTGCTGTTGAGCCCTGTGACTCAATGATTTTTATTCTTGTATTTGTTCTTATGTTTATGACCCCCACCGGAATGGGAGTGGTCATTATCGGTGCCCAGGTTGTTGCCGACGGCACCACCCACTGCGCCACCCACGCCAGCGCCGATGGCCGACCCGGTCGAGCCACCGAGGCTGTTACCGATCACCGAACCACCCGCCGAGCCCAAACCGCCGCCAACCGCCGCTTCTGTGCGACTGCCCTTGGGCGCCGCGACCGCGCTGCCCGCCGCCCCGCCCACGCCAGCGCCAATGGCTGCACCGGTGCTGCCGCCCATTTGCCCACCGACGACGTTACCCAACACCCCGCCAAGACCGCCGCCTACCGCCGCATCACCATCACCTGCAGCCAGCGCAACCGGGGCAATCAACAAGCCAAAAACAAACGCAGGCAACGACAAACGTCGAACATTCAGACTCGTAGAATTATTGCCTTGGGCTTTCGGGTTCATGGCACGCCTCACGATCTTCCAGGGTATGGAGTATTTGAGGCGTTAAAGCGCGAAACGTTCATAAACGAAAAAGCCCGGCATCAAGCCGGGCTTCTCGAGAGTCGATCAGGATCAGTGACCTTTTTTACCGTGGGCCAGGTTGCTGCCCACGCCGCCGCCCAACGCACCGCCCAGACCTGCACCGATGGTCGAACCGGTTTTGCCGCCCAGGCTATTGCCGATCACCGAACCACCCGCGGCGCCAACACCACCACCGATCGCTGCGCTGGTGCGATGACCTTTTTTGGCGGCCGCTGCACTGCCTGCCGCGCCAGCCACGCCAGCACCAATCGCAGCACCGGTGCTGCCGCCCATGCTCTGACCCACGACGTTACCCAGTGCGCCGCCCAAACCACCGCCGATTGCGGCGGTGCCGTCGCCAGCCATTGCACCTTGAGTAACCAAAAGCCCCAGAATCACAGCAGGCAGTGTTAAACGCATCACGAAAACCTCAAAAATAGAGCTAAACAAAGAAGGGGCGAGATTGAATGCTTTCGTGCAGACGATGTCCAGCACGCCGGTTCAACATCGCGTTTTGCGAGCGTTGGACAGCGTTTTGGGGAAAGGTTTTATTGCGGACAAAAAAAAGCCCGCTGGGGAAACGGGCCAGGTGTTGCTTTCTAACGGATGAGCTGAGACTACGAGGGTGTCTGTGAAAACTTTGTGAAAAATCTCTGGCAGATGATTGCTGGTTACAAATCTTTCCGGCAAGAAAAACCCCGCTCATTGGCGGGGTCTGCTTTCGGGTCAATTACTTCCTGACAGGGGCAGGAACCTTGGGTAGGAATTTGCCCTTCTGGACTCGGCAAGCTCGGGTTTTGATTCTGTCGACCTCCGTCTGGTCTTCACCAAAGCTGGCTACATACTCGGTCTGCCCACACTGTACATAGTTGTTGATCGGAAACTCTGCACCGTCGTCCTCGATATACGGATCAGCCATCTCTTCACCCCTCTCCAAACGGAATCGATACCGGCAAGTCCGGATTTGCCTGAAAAATACCGACCACCAAGGGTTTCAGACTAGCCGGTCACAACCAGACCTGTCATCCAGCTCATTGCGTGCCCGACGAATGACTTACTCCCTGTTTCATCCAAGCTTGACCGCCGTCCCGGTCACAAACACCACCACCATTCCACCCTTGCCGGCTGGCATGCTGATCTCAAAATCCAGCCCCACCACCGCATCCGCATGAAGGGCGCGCGCCCGCTCCTTGATTTCGTCGGTGGCCTGCATCCGCGCTTCCTGCAACGCGCGCTCCAACGTCTGGGAACGCCCGCCAAAGATATCCCGCATCCCGGCGAAGACGTCGCGGACAACGTTGATCCCCTGCACAGACTCGGCGCTGACAATGTCCAGGTAAGCCGTGATTTGTCGGCCTTCAATGGTTTGGGTCGTGGTGGTGATCATGGAGCTTCCTTTGGTCGATTTCTGGGGTTTCACGCAAGGCGTTTAACAGGACACGCCACTGCAGAAGCCATTGATAACGCTTTCTTACAGGCTTCGGTAAATGGAGTTACAGAAGTTTGATCAACACTGTAGTGACAGTCGCTACAGTCCCAATCAGGCCTGTGGCAACGGCCACCGGATACCAAAAAGTCTCGCGGGTCATCTTTCCAGCCTCAGCGTTCAACTTGCGCTGCTCGGCCATGAGCTTGACGATCTCCACATGAATCTTTTCCAGCTCCGCCTGTTCCATGGTGAGGTCCTGCATGACGAGTGTGTATCCACCCCGGTAGAGGCACGTGCCCGTCACGTCGCCGTTTGATCCATTTTGTACCAGAAAGCGAAAAAACGACCACCCCTACCGAATTGGCGTCCTGCAAAAATATTACGGCCCAAAACGCACAAAACCCCTGGCTTCTTTCGAAACCAGGGGTTTTGTTTACATCGAATTTGGCGGTGAACGAGTCCGCCAAATCAATATCCAGCTACAGCCACGACAATCCTATAAGCCATCAGCCCCCCTTACCAAGTCCAGCGTACTCCGAGGCTAACCTGCTGCTGACTCACATCGCTGCCACCCAGGTTCGCGCCTATCACCGAAGCCGTGCCAAATACCCTCAGATCCTGAGTGACCTGGGCCTCCAGCCCCACATCCAGGGTTGCGTTCAATCCCAAGTCATGTCCGGAGAAGTCCTGCCGTGTCCCGCCCGGCAGTGTCACTTCCAGGTTTGTTGAGTTTTCCCCCAGGGTGTCCTGCAACCCTACGGTCAGCCAAGGCTTCAGGGTCGCGCCGCCATCCGTCACGACGGTCTTTTCGAGGCGCACCGCAGTCCTCACTAACCCCAGTACATCGTCCTTTATATTCAGTTGCTTGCCGCTTGAGTCGGTCTTGTCATCCCAGCGCATGTGGATGGCACTCGCCTGGAACTGCGGCTCTACTACCCACCCGTTGCTCAGGGGAAACCTGTGCCCTACTTGTCCACTGAGACTCAAGATGTCGCCGTGCACCTGCTCGCTGAAGCCATCGGACGAACGGACCTGCGCATCGGGCAGCAGAGCCGTCAGGCTCAGGTCGGCATAGGTGCCGCTCTGCCAATCCAGGCTTCCATAGGCGCCAAACGCCAGTGCGTCCATGTCCACGTCGGATCTGCCCACACTCACCGGACCGGTCGAACTCTCGCCTGTGGTCGAGTAATTGCCCCGCTGCTGGCCGATGAACAGACCGCCACGCATGCGGGAAGCCTGTTCGTCCACGAACAGGTGGTCGTAGCCGGCATAGAGCCCCGTGCTGTTGCCATCGAACTCGAACCCCGGATTCGATTCCATCGACAAGTGACTGCCGATGGCGGCCAGCCATAACCCTTCGCAGGTGCCGAACCACTCCAGACCAATGCGCGTGCGCTCTTCCTCGCTGCGGTTGCAGTAGGGGTTATCCCCACGGCCGCCGGCCATGCGGTCAAACAGCAGTCGGTTGTTATCCAGAGTCATGCTATAGCCGATATCCGGCACCACCGTATAGCCGGGAATCTCCGGCAACAGCAATTTGTCGGCCGAACTCAAATACCAGTCCGAGTCATTCTCGCCCTGAGCGAAATTCCAGGCCAGGACACTACCGTTCAAACGCACGGTCTTGTCCGACACAAAGCCTCCGGCGGTCGACGGATTGTCATTGGGGCTGCTGATGACTCGGATCGTTGTCCCCGGCTTGGCCTCAGTGCCATCGTTGGCGAAATTGACACGCGTCGAACCGACCACATCACCGCCTATGTCCAACCCACCAGACGTACCGGCGGAGGCCGCGACCTGCACGTCGAGGGTGCCGTTACCGCCGTAGTCGCCGCTGATCGCCAGACGGTGCGATCCGACATCAATCAGGCCGTCGTTATGAACGCTTCCTCCAATGCTTGCACCGGAGCGGGCGAGCAGTCGCGAAGTGCTGTCGAGGGTCAGTAGACCAGCGTTCAGGTCGAGTGGACTGGCCAGCGCGAAAACGCTGCCGTCGAGTAATTCGACCCGCTCCCAATTGTTCAGCGCCGGAGCACCGGTACCGAGGTCCAGACCGCTGAAACTGAGGTGATCATCGCCTTCCCCCCCACCCAGACTGCGCAGACCGCTCAAATCACCGCCGATGAAGCTGACCGAGTCATTACCGGTACCGAAGTCCAGCATGCCGCGCACGGTGCCTCTCGAGGTGAAGCTGTCATCTGCGGCGGTACCCGCATAGCTGCCCTGCACGTCGAGCGTGGCACCGGCGGCGACCGTCGTGTTTTGCGCCTTGACGCTGCCGTTGGCGCCCACGTTCAAGGTGCCGGCGAGCACATTGACCGTGGTGAATTCCGACCCCAACGGGCCGTTGATGTTGAGCACGCCGACATTGGTCTTGCTCAGGGTCTCGAAGCCCTGCACGGCGCCCAGGTCGGCGCTCGCCGCGATGTCGGCATTGAAGACGTCGTTGCCTGCTCCTGCTGCCACCGTGCCCAGGATTTTAGTGCCATCGTGGATGGTCAGCGTGTCGTCGCCATCACCCAGTGCAAAGATCCCGCCCCCGGTGTCGAGTGTGCCGGCGACATCCAGCACGTCGTTGCCCGCACCCAGGTCGCCACTGGCCAGCAGCGTGCCGCCCGCACCGATCGACACCGTATTGGTGCCGGCGTTGCCGGTGATCGTCGCCGCCGTACCGCCGACCGCCTGCAACCTGCCGTCGACATTCAGCGTGGTGTTGTCACCCAGCGCGACGGTCGGCGTATTCAACGTGCCATCCACGTCCAGGGTGCCGGCATTGAGCGCGGTACCACCGGAGAAGGTACTGGTGCCGACCAGGGTCGCGACGCCTATGTTGTCCTTGGTGAGGAATTCGAAGTTGGTCGTGTGGAGGCCGTCGAGTGTCATCGCCGCGACATTGTTCAACACGACGGTGTCGCCTGCGCCGTTCGCGCCACCGTCGATGACGTTGTTCAGCACCGCGCCATCGTTGAGGGTCAACGTATCGTCGCCGCCACACAGATCGATGGCGCCGCTACCACTGACGGTGCCCGACACGCTCATCGTGTCGTTGCCGGCGCCGCAGCCGTAGCTGCCGTCCACATTCAACGTCGCACCGCTGCTCACCACAGTGGCGAGCGTGCTGCCAGCGGTCGCCACCACGCTGGCGTTGGGGCCGACATTCAGGGTACCGCCCAGCACGTTGACTTCCTGAAGATCGGTCGCGCCCGGCCCGTTGATGTTGAGCACGCCGGCCCCGGTCTTGGTCACACCCTCGAAGTTCAGCAATTCGCCCAGGTTGGTGGTCAGGTTGATGTCGTAGACGCGGGTATCCTGCCCGGCGCCGCCGTCGATCGTGCCCAGCACCACAGTGGCGTCGTGCACCACAAAGTTGTCGTCGCCATCACCCAGTGCAAAGATCCCGCCCCCGGTGTCGAGTGTGCCGGCGACATCCAGCACGTCGTTGCCCGCGCCCAGGTCGCCAATGGCCAGCAGCGTGCCGCCCACGCCGATCGACACCGTATTGGTGCCGGCGTTGCCGGTGATCGTCGCCGCCGTGCCGCCGACCGCCTGCAACCTGCCGTCGACATTCAGCGTGGTGTTATCACCCAGCGCGACGCTCGGCGTATTCAACGTGCCATCCACGTCCAGGGTGCCGGCATTGAGCGCGGTACCACCGGAGAAGGTACTGGTGCCGGCCAGGGTCGCGACGCCAACGTTGTCCTTGGTGAGGAATTCGAAGTTGGTCGTATTGCTGCTATCGAACGTCATCGCCGCTGCATTGTTCAATACGACGGTGTCGCCTGCGCCGTTTGCGCCGCCGTCGATGACGTTGTTCAGCACCGCGCCATCATTGAGGGTCAGCGTATCGTCGCCGGCAGCCAGGTCGATGGTGCCACTGCCGCTGACCGTACCGGACAGGTTGAAGCTGTCGTTGCCCGCGCTGCCCGTGTAGACGCCATCGACATTCAACGTCGTGCCGCTCGCCACCGTCGTGGTGACCACGCCGTTGATCGCACCGCCGGCACCGATGTCCAGCGTGCCACCCGCCACATTGACGGCAGTGAAGCTCGAGCTCGCCGGCCCATCGACGTGGAGTGTGCCGATGTTGCTCTTGGTCAGGGTCTCGAAATTGATCGCGCCGCCCAGCGTGGCGTTGCCTGCAATGTCCGCCAGGAAGGTATCGGTACCCACCCCACCGTCTACGGCATTCGCCAGGCCCGAAAGATCGGCGCCGTCCTGGACAGTGAAGGTGTCGTCGCCGTCGAGCAGATCAACGGGGCCCGTGCCTGTCAGCCTGCCGGCTACGGTCATTGTGTCGTTACCGCTCGTGCCGGTGAAGCTGCCGTCCACGTTCAACGTCGCGCCGTTGGCGACCGTGGTGTCCTGTGCCGATACCGTGGCGCTTGGCCCGATGTTCAGCGTGCCGCCGAGTACATCGACTTGCAGCAGGTTGGTCGCGGCGGGGCCGTTGATGTTGAGGGTGCCGACACCGGTCTTGGTCACACCTTCGAAGTTGACCAGCGTGCCCAGGTCGGCGGTCAGGTTGATGTCGTAGATGCGGGTGTCCAGGCCGGCGCCACCGTCGATGGTGCCGATGATATTGGTGCCGTCGTGCACGGTGAAGGTATCGTCGCCATCGCCCAGAGTGAAGATTGCGCCCTGCGTGTCAACCGTGCCGAGTACATCGAGCACATCGTTGCCGGCGCCCAGGTCGCCGCTGGCGAGCAACGTTCCGCCCGCCCCCACAGTGACGGTGTTAATGCCCGCACTGCCGGTGATCGTCGCGGCCGTGCCGCCCGTGTCTTGCAGCGAACCATCGACATTGAGCGTCGTGTTGTCGGCAAGCGCCACTGTCGGCGTACTCAGCACACCGTCCACATCCAGCGTGCCGCTATTGATGGTGGTGCCGCCAATGAAGCTCTGTGTGCCGGTCAGTGTCGCCGTGCCGGTGTTGTCCTTCTGAAGGAGTTCGAAGTTGATCGTGTTGCCGGCGTTGAAGCTCAGCGCGTTGGCGTTGTTCAGCACGACAGTGTCGCCTGCGCCATGTGCGCCGCCGTCGATGACGTTGTTCAGCGCCGCACCGTCGTTGAGGGTCAGCGTGTCGTCGCCGGCAGCCAGGTCGATGGTGCCACTGCCGCTGACCGTGCCGGACACGTCGACGCTGTCGTTACCCGCGCTGCCTGTGTAGACGCCATCGACATTCAAGGTCGCGCCGCTTGCCACCGTCGTGGTGACCACGCCGTTGATCGCGCCGGCGGCACCGACATCCAGTGTGCCGCCGAGGACATTGACCGTGGTGAACGACGAAGACGCCGGGCCATCGACATTGAGCGTGCCGATGTTGGTCTTGGTCAGCGTCTCGAAGTTGACTACACCACCCAGGATCGCACTGCCGGCGATGTCGGCCAACACCGTATCCGTTCCGTTTCCGCCACTCAGCGCATTGACCAGACCCGACAGATTCGCGCCGTCGTTCAGGATCAGCGTGTCGTCGCCGTCACACAGGTCGATGGTGCCGCTGCCCGTCACCGTGCCGCCCACGGTCATCGTGTCGTTGCCGGTGCCGCAGCCATAGCTGCCGTCCACATTGAGGGTGGCGCCACTCGTAACGAGCGTATTGAGCGGACTCCCGTCGGCGGGCCCCTCCACGATGCCATCCGGCCCGATGTTCAACGTGCCCTCCAGCACGTTGATGTTCTGGATGGTGGACGGGAACAACACGTCAACGGTATCGCCATTGATGTTCAGGATGCCGGTGCCGGTCTTGGTCAGGACCTCAAACTGAACCAGTGCGCCGAGATCGGCAGTCAGGTTGATATCGGCGATGGCGGTGTCGGTGCCATCGCTGCCGTAGACGACGCCATCCACCACCGCCCCGTCGTGCAGGGTGAACAGATCGTCGCCGGCGCCCAGCGAAAGCACGCCGCTGAAGCCGCTGCCATTCGTGTCGAGTTCACCGAACACGTCCAGCACGTCGTTGCCGCCCGCCAAGTCGCCTGCCGCAAACAGTAAGCCGCCGGCCCCGACCGTTACCGTGTTGACGTCATCATCACCGCCGAGAAACACTTCGGCGCCATTGAAGCCTCGCACCACGCCGTCAACGTTGAGTGCCGTGCCGCCAAACAGAACCAAAGTCGACGTCTCCAGCGTGCCGTCCACATCCAGCGTGCCTGCCATCACATCGACGCTGTTGAAACCCTGGGTTCCGATCAGGGTCGCAATTCCCGTGTTTTCCTTCTGCAGGAACTCGAAGTTGGTCGTGTTGCCAGCGTCGAACGTAAAGGCGTTGGCGTTGTTCAGCACGACGGTATCGCTGGCGTTGCCGCCGCTGACGACGTTGCTCAGTACTGCGCCATCGTTGAGGGTCAGCGTGTCATCGCCGTCACACAGGTCGATGGTGCCGGAACCCGACACCGTGCCGGACACCGTCATGGCATCGTTGCCGTCGCCGCAACCGTAGCTGCCGTCGACGTTCAAGGTCGCACCACTGCCCACTACCGTGGTGAGCGTGCTGCCCAGGGTCGCCACCACGCTGCCGGCGGATCCGATGTTCAACGTACCGCCCAGCACGCTGACTTCCTGCAGATCGGTCGCGCCGGGGCCGTTGAGGTTGAGAGTGCCGGTACCGGTCTTGGTCACACCTTCGAAGTTGACCAGTTGGCCCAGGTCGGCGGTTAGATTGATGTCGTAGACGCGAGTATCCACGCCGGCACCCCCGTCGATAGTGCCGATGACATTGGTGCCGTCGTGCACGGTAAAGGTGTCGTCGCCATCGCCCAGCGCGAAGCTCCCGCCCTGCGTGTCGAGCGTACCGACCACGTCGAGCACATCGTCGCTGGCCCCAAGGTCGCCGGTCGCGACCAGCGTGCCATCGACCGTCACCGTATTGATGCCGGCGCTGCCAGTGATCGTCGTGGCCGTACCACCCGCGCCCTGCAATGAACCATTGACATTAAGCGTCGTGTTGTCGGCAAGCGTCATGGTCAGCGTAGTCAGCGCTCCGTCCACATCCAGCGTGCCGCCATTGATCGCCGTGCCGCCGCTGAAGCTCTGTGTCCCGGTCAGCGTCGCCGTGCCGGTGTTGTCCTTCTGCAGGAATTCGAAGTTGACGATGTTGCCGCCGTTGAGGGCAAATGCGCCGGCGTTGTTCAACACCACCGTGTCGCCTGCGCCATGCGCGTCACCGTCGAGTGGATTGGCCAGCCCGCTCAGGTCAGCGCCGTCGTTCAAGGTCAGTATGTCGTCGCCGTCGAGCAGGTTGATCGTGCCCGTGCCATTGACCGTGCCCGACACCGTGAAGGTGTCGTTGCCCGTGGTGCCTTGGTACGTCCCGTCCACGGTCATTGTCGCGCCCGAGGACACCACGGTGGTCTGCGGATCGACGACGGTACCCGCAGCGATGTACAGCGTCCCGCCCTGCACCAGCACCGTATCGAACTGCGAAGTCACCGGCCCGTTGATGTTGAGCGTGCCGACATTGGATTTGATCAGGGTTTCGAAATTGACCGCGCCCCCCAGGGCCGCGGTGGTGGCGATGTCGGCCGTCAGCGTATCGATGCCGAGGCCACCGTCGATCGAGGTCGTCAGACCGCTTAGATCCGCGCCATCCTGTAGCGTTAACTGATCGTCGCCATCGAGCAAGTCGACGGTGCCTGTCCCCGCAACATCGCCTGCAACGGTGAAGCTGTCAGAACCTGTGGTGAAACCCAGGCTGCCGTTCACGTTCAGCGCCGCGCCGCTGGCGACCGTCGCCTCGGATACCCCGGTAAAGCTGGCCGCGGCATTGATGTTCAAGATGCCGGCCAGCACGTTGACGGTCGTGAAGTCCGAACCCGTCGGGCCATTGAAGTTGAGTGCGCCGACGCCGGTCTTGGTCAGGGTTTCAAACCCTTGCACGGCGCCCACGTCTGCACTGGTATTGATATCAGTGGCGAAAGTATCGGTGCCCGCACCCGCCGTCACGGCGCCGATGATGTGAGTGCCGTCGTGGATGCTCAGCGTGTCATCGCCGTCGCCGAGTGCGAAAGTACCGCCATCGGTATCGAGCGTGCCGGCCACGTCCAGGACATCGTCGCCGCCACCCAGATCGCCACTGGCGACCAGGTTGCCGCCAGCCCCCACCGTCAAGGTATTCGCGCCGGCACTGCCGGTGATCGTGGCCGCTGCTCCGCCAACACTCTGCAGTGAGCCATTGACATTGAGCGTCGTGTCGTCCGCCAGTGCCACGGTGGGCGTTTCCAGCGCACCCACCACATCCAGTGCGCCGCCGTTGATCGTGGTTCCGGCACTGAAGCTCTGACTGCCGGTCATGGTGGTGACGCCGCTGTTCTGCTTGAGCAGGCTTTCGAAGCCCGCAGTCGCACCGCCGTTGAAGGTCAGTGCCAGGGCATTGTCGAGCACCAACTGGTCATTGCCGGCTCCGGCATCGATACCCACGCCGCTGATCACGGCGCCGTCATGCAGGGTCAAGGTTTCGTCCCCCGCTCCCAGGTCGAGGGCGGCGCCATCGGTGTTGAGCGTACCTGCGAGGGTGACGTTGTCGGTACCGTCGCCCAGGCTGCCGTTTGCTTGCAGCGTCGCCCCGACGTTGATGTTGAGGGTGTTGGCGCCGGCGCTGCCGGTGAGGGTTGTAATCGTCCCGCCCATGCCCTGCACTGTGCCATCCACGTTCAAGGTGGTGGCGTCCGCCATCGAGACGGTCGAGGTATCGAACGTACCGCTCACATCCAGCGTACCGCCGTTGATCGCGGTACCGGCGCTGTAGCTCTGGTTGCCGGTCAGCGTCAGCGTGCCCGTGTTCTGCTTGGTCAGTTGCTCGAAGCCACTGAAACCACCGAAGGTCTTCGCCAGGGCGTTGTTGATCACCAGGCTGTCGGCGGTGCCGGCACCCGCGTCGACGCCGGCGCCGTTGATCACTCCGTCATTGATGGTCAGGGTGTCGTTGCCTGCTCCCAGGTTCAACACCGCAGCACCCGTGTCCAGCGTGCCGGTCACCGTGAGGGCATCACTGCCATCGCCCAAGTCGCCGTTGGTGTGCAGGGTCGCACCGGTGTTGACGTTGATCGTGTTAGCGCCTGCGTCGCCGGTGATCGCGGCAGTCGTTGCGCCCGCCGCCTGCACGGTGCCGTCCACGTTCAGGGTGGAGGTACCGCTCATGGCGATGGAACCGGTGTTCAGCACGCCATTCACGTCCAGCGTGCCCGCGCTCACCGTGGTGGCGCCGATACTGTTGCCCGCGGTCAGCGTGGTGGTGCCGGTACCGACCTGCGCAAAGGTGCCCGGACCGCTCATGGTGGCGTTGAAGATGACCGTATCACTGCGATTCATCGACAACGTCGAGGTCGCCGAATCGACGATCACGTTGCCGGTGCCGAGATTGCCCGACGTGTTGCCGTCGCCGATCGTCAGGTTGCCGTCGTTGATGACGGTGTTGCCGGTGTACGTGTTGTTGCCAGTCAGGACCCAAGTGCCGCTGCCGTTTTTGGCCAGCGTGGTAATGCCGGTGCCGCTGTTGCCGATCACGCCGGCCACGGTGTTGTTACCGGTGTTGGTGCCGCCCAGGGCGACGGTGCGCGCCACGTTCGGATTCGATAGCCCGATCGTGCCGGGATTGGTGAGGTTGATCGCGCCCGTACCGGACGATTCGAGGAACGAAACGCCGCCCGCCAGCGTGAACAGTCGATCACTGCTGTCGCCCGCGCCGGTGTAGCGCAAGGTCGAGCCGTTGCCAATCACCAGGTTGGCGGCCGCACTGGACGCCGCGCCGATACCGCTGGCCGTGCCGCCATTGCTGAGTTTGCTGACCCCGAGCACGCCGCCGTTGATGGTGGTGACACCGGTGTAGTTGCTGGTGTTGTTGGTCAGGATCCAGGTGCCGGTGCCGGTCTTGGTCAGCGAGCTGACGCCCGCACCGTTGTTGTCGAGCTGCGCCGACAGCGTGTTGTTGCCGGTGTTGGTACCGTTGAGCGTCAACGTGCGCGCGACGCCGGTGCCGGTCAACGCAATAGCGCCGACGTTGGTCAGGTTCAATGCTCCTGTGCCCGAGGAATCCAGCGAGCCACCGCCCGTGCCGAGCGTGAACAGGCGATCGCTGCTTTGGCCCGCGCCGCTGTACGACAGGGTGGCGCCATTGTTGATGAGCAGGTTGCTTGCGGCCGCACTGCTGGCGCCGGTGCCACTGTTGCTGCCGCCGTCGGCCAGGCAGTCGACGGCCAGGGTGCCGCCATTGATGGTAGTGGTGCCGGTGTAGCTGTTGTTGCATCCGGTCATTCGCTGGACCTGCGCGCCACTCTTGACCAGGTTACCGGCGCCAATGATGTTGCCTGCATAGGCAACGCCAGCCGTATTGTTACCCTGACTGATTGTCAGTGTCTGTCCGCCCAGGTTGATGTTGCCGCCCGTGGTGCCCCCCCCTTGCAACCACGTGAACGACTGATTGAAACCGTTGGCATCCAGCGTGGCGCCGGCCACGTTGCCCATGCTCAGGTAGCCATTGCCAAAGGCCGTGGCTGAGCCGGCCCGCAGGATGCCGGTCTGATCGACCACTGTGCCGCCGGTGTACGTATTGTTACCGGACAGCACCAGCGTGCCGGGCCCTCTCTTGTACAGGGTGCCGGCGCCGCCCACCGCTCCGCTGATGCCCAGGGTGGTCGCCGCATTGGTGACATTAAGCACGCCAAACCCGCTCTGCATCGTCAGCCCGCGATCGATGCTGACGTTGCCACCGGTGTAATTGAGAGTACCGCTGTTGAACAGAACGTTGGAAGCAGCGCTGGTCGATGCGCCGATACCGCTTGCCTGCCCGCCATTGGCCAGACAATCAACGCTAATCCCACCGTTGTTCATGGCGGTGGCGCCGGTGTACGTATTGTTGCAACCGGACATGGTCTGGGTGCCGCCGCCCTGCGTAAAGCCGCCACTACCGCTGATGACCCCGCCGAAGGTCCCGCTGAGAAGCGACGTTAGCGTGGCGGAGCCCAGGTTCACATTGCCGAGGCCCTGTAGCGCCCCGACCGAGATATTGAAACCGTTGAGATCCGCCGTGGCTCCGCTCGCCACGCTCAGGCCGTTGTTTGAAGTGCCAAAAGCCTGGGTGGACCCAGCGCGCAGCGTGCCGGCAGCGACCGTGGTACCGCCCGAGTAGGTATTGGTGCCGGAGAGCACCAGAGTGCCCGGCCCGTCCTTGCGAAAACCGTCATCACCCACTGCCGTACCACTGATGGTCAGGGTCGTGGCAGCGTTGCTCACGCCAATGGCACCCACGCTGCCGCCAGCACCGGGCGTGCCGAGGGTGAAACCACGGTCAGTGCTGGTCGTACCACCGAGGTAACCGAGCGTGCCGCCATTAAGGACGAGACTGCCAGAAGCATTGCCGGACGCACCGATGCCGCTGACCAGACCGCCATTGGCCAGGGTGTTGACCGCCAGTGTGCCGCCGGAGACAGTGGTGATGCCGGTGTAGTCGTTGCCCGCGTTGCCCAGCGTCAGCGTGCCGGCGCCGGTCTTGGTGAACGTGGCGCCATCGGCGCTGGTGACCGGACCGTTGAACGTCAGGTTGCTGGTGGCACTGGTGACATCGACGATACTGCCCAGGATCGAGCCGGATTTGGCAAGGGTGAAACCGCGGTCGCTGGTCGTCGTGGCACCGGTGTAGCGCAGCGTGCTGCCTTCCAGCAACAGATTGGACGATGCCGAGGACGAGGCGCCGATGCCGCTCGCGGTGCCGCCGTTGGTAATGTTGCCGACCGAGAGGATCCCCTGCGACACGGTGGTGGCGCCGGTGTAGGTGTTGTTGGCGTTGGTCAGTGTGACCAGCCCGGTACCGGCCTTGGTGAAGCCGATCCCGGTGCCGTTGTCGACGATCTGGGACCCTATGCTGAAGTTGCCGGTGCCGTTCTGCTGGATGCCCAACACACCACCGCCGGAGGTACCGGTGAGCGAACCGCCCGTGATCGTCTGATTGCTGGCCCCGACCGACGGCGCAACGATGATGGTGCCATCCACACCCAGGGTATTACCGGCGCCCACGGTCACGGTGGAGTTGGCTGCCGCGGTGTACTGCAAGCCGCCGATTTGCTTGCTGCCGCTCACCGTGCCGAAAAAGGGCGAGTTCGCAGTGCCACCGGCATCGCTGAGGATCTCGTTGTTCAGCCAGGCGGAAGCATCGTCCTTGTTGACATAGTCCGTCGTGGTGAAGGCAAGGATGTTGCCACCGACCACCTTGGCATAATTGGTGCCGTTGACCGTGGCCCAACCGCCCAGGGTGGTATTGGTGGTGGTGATGTTGCCACTGCCCGGCAAGTTGAAGTTAACCAGTCCGTCGGTGCGGGTGATCGCTCCCAGGTTAAGCGTCATGCTGCCACCGGTGCCGGATGTCGCGCCAATCGTGTTGTTGCCTGCGGTGACGAGGAGACCGTTGAACGTCTGTGTATTGGCCTCGCCAGCGGCACCGATCACATTGAGCACCCCGCCGCCCATGTTCAGGGTCGAGGCGCTGGAAATGATGTTGCTGGTGGGCGCGGTGGCTGCACCGTAGTCCAACCGCAGCGTGCCGCCGTTGATCGTGGTCGCACCCGTATAGGTGTTGGTCCCGGTGAGGGTTTGCGTGCTGGCCCCGGTCTTGACGAGGCCACCGCTGCCGGTGATGTTGCCGGCGTAGGCGGTACTGATACCCGCAGCATCGCTCAGGTTCAGCGTCCCCGATCCCAGGTCGACGGTGCCGCCCGTACCAGTCAACGAGCGCACCGTGATGTCCAGATCGTTGAGATCCAGCGTACCGCCGCTGTTCACGGCAACCCCACTGGTTGCTCCAAAGGCCGTGGTGCTGCCGGCGCGAAGCGTGCCGCTATTGACCGTGGTGCTACCGGTGTAGGTATTGGCGCCACTGACCAGCCACGTGGAGGCGCCGCTCTTGGCCAGGCCGCCCGTACCCGAGATGACGCCCGAGAGGAGGTTGTCGGCCCCCGTGTAGCTTCCGCCGAGCGTGCCGGTGTTGGTGAGTGCCAGGGTGCCGCTGAGCGCAAGCGCGCCGGTGCCGTCATTGTTGATCGCGCCGCCGTTGAGCCCCCATGTCCGAT